>Ga0265797_10002693_pt1 | contig 29507 bp, 21 predicted proteins | sample P2T30metagenome_FD_192433 | JGI IMG/M metagenome (GOLD analysis project Ga0265797, IMG submission 192433) | Plant litter microbial communities from East Loma Ridge, Irvine, California - P2 T30 | ecosystem: Environmental > Terrestrial > Plant litter > Unclassified | place: USA: California...
CAAGATCCACCGACGGAGCTGAACGGAGAGCATCTGAAAGCTCCAGTAAGCAGCTGTAACTCTGATCTCGCCCTCCGGGTGTTTCCGCCCCAAGAGTTTGTCGGCTTTTTCGATCTTTTCTCTTCTTTACACTGGATCGTCTTTAGCCAAGGCACAGAGAAGGTAGAACCTACCTAGGTCCACCCTAGCATCTACTGCTTCCGATGCGATTTCGCTGGACATTACTGCCTTCAGTTCGCATGCGCATTCAAGACAGCGGCCTGCGCCGAATATCTCATGAATGCTCAAAAGAGTCGTGCCGAGTGTAGTGCATAAAGCGCCATGACCGGTTTGCGTGAAAGGCATACCCTGTGATCCGCTCAAATTAGACATGTAGTCGGGCAATGCGCAGCGAAAATCAATGCCGTCGTTACACCTGTTCCATGTGCGGCAGCAGGCCGTCACGAGTATATCGCGGCAGACATCGTAGTCTGCTTGTGGCTTCTCAACCCCTGTACACCATCGCACTAGGCCATGGATGGTGTAGCCTGGCCATGACACGAGTGTCGGGTGGGTTTCGAAAACACTCCTTTTAGAGCTGTAAATGTCGTCAGAAGCTCGGCGCACCAAGTTAAATCGCTCCAATCGTGTGATACTTTTTCGGTAGGTGTGGGAGTCCCAGACACCTGTACTGTTGACTTGTAACAAGGACTTGAACCACAGGGGTACAATCACATCAGTCTTATATCCGGTGCACACTGCTGCCAAAGACTGGCTCGCAGCCCTGAAGATCTCGTCATGCACAACAGTAGGTCCAAGCACCACCGCAAGCGTTAGGAGGTGCAATGTACAGTCACGAGACTCTGAGCCACGCTGCTCAGAATGTTTCAAAGAACTCAGAACCGTTTCCCACACACTCCAGATAGTTTTCTTGTACGTTTTCGCGGCAATGTGATCGGGGTCTGACAGCATACTCTTTGCGTGTTCTTCCAGATCGACAAGGTACTGCTCGATTGCATCTAACACATCTCCTTCTCCGTTGGATTTATCCACATGAGGTCTGTTGTCTATGTCGTCCCAGATGCGGGCGCCCGCGAGGTCCAGGGCAAGTGGAATACCGTCCAGACGAAGGGCAAGCTTCAAAAGACGGATTGTGACGTCCAGAGATGCGTTCGAGAGATCTATCTCCATACAATTTGCCAGCAATGCTTTGCATTCGTCGATTTCCATCTTGTCGACATTTGTGCATTTGGCCCTGAGAAGGAGCTTCGCGGCATCTGCATCATGGCTCGTGATGATGACAGAACCTGCAAGGGCATTATGAGGAATGATTTGTGCCAAGTTTTCGAGCTCGTCGGCGTTGTCGAGTACGACCAGCCACTTCTGCCCTTTCTCTCTCGCTGCCAGCCACTCCAAAAGCTTCTGCACAGCGGGCGCATCATGCAACAAGCCATCGGACGATCGCTCCCTGAACGCGATGGAGAGGGCGTCACAACATCTCTTGAAACTGGACATCGTGGTCATCTCGTCTCGAACGTCGAGCCAGAGAATGGTGTCGTAACGTTTTTGGTGCTGCTCGATGTAACGACACACGAGCTGAGTCTTGCCGGTTCCTCCAAGACCGATCAGCGCGAGAGCTTGTACCAGTGTTTTGCTGCCGCACGACTTTTGCATCTTGGAGGCGATCTCTGCCGAAAGGGCAGGACGGTCGACGTAAGTGCTTATGGGCGACAAGTTGACTGGTGAGATACACTGTTTGTCCCGCGTCGGGTTGAGGGCCTTTGTAGGTTGTCCGTTGCTTGAATTCAAGTGTCAGAAATGCATTCAAGTACAACAGAGGATGGTACGAGGGACGGCTTACAAGATGTTCTTTTGGTTGCCATTGATGGTGGAGTAATCGTTGATTGAAGCCATGATTCGTCTTGCCCGATTTCTAGCCGCTGTAGCGGACTATTTTTGGCTTTGAATGGCGATAAGGCGATGCTGTTGAAATGTTTCTTGCAAGACACGTCGCACCGTGTCATCCAATGGAGCGATGCAATGTTGGTGGAAGAAAGATTAGTGAAGTCAAACGCAACGCAGGGCTTCGCAAACAGATGTGGAACACAGTTCGGCCACCTGCATATCGCTTGCCAGCCACGCTTTGATCTTTTGTTGCGTGCCAACGTCCATGTTTGCTTCAACTATAAAGGGCATCGTAATGTTGCGCGGCTTATAAGGAAGCTCTCACGATGCCGCAACGGGCCAGATCCGATCCAACCAACAGCTTCAAGACCAAGCCTCCTCATACCATGGAGATTGCAGGCATGGCCATCGGCGTGGTCTCTCTCGTCAGCATATTCGAGAACGCACTTACCTGCTTCACTCGTTTGAGGATGGCAAAGTCATTCGGATCCGACCTCCAGCTATTCATGGTCCGCCTAGAAGTTCTACACTTGCGTCTCACACGATGGGGAGAAGCCGTTGGCTTGAACAAATCGCTCAAAGAGAACAAAACCCCCAGCATCAACCTCCGTACATCTGATCGACCTCTCGCCAAAAGGGCTCTTGAGCAAATCCAGGGACGCTTCGAGGATGATGCCAAGGTCATGCAAGACATTGACATGGAAGAAGATGTCGCCGCATCAACGGCCGACTTGGGTGACAAGAAGACCTTGGTGGAGGGCATTCGCGCCATGTCGATCAAACGCCACGCCCGCACAAGCGTCACGACCAAAGCGAAGTGGGTGATCTACCAAAAAGACAAGCTGGAGAGTCTCATCGAGGATCTGTCCAAGTTTCTCAACGATCTCGACCACGTTCTGCCTGCAGGATCCGCCGCTTTGATGCCAATTTGCGACGACGAAGCAAGTCAGCTTCTCGACAACGAAGCACTCCATCAAGCAGCTATTGCAATGCTCGAAGACGTTGCTGCGAAACTGGACGAAAAACTGGCCGGCGCGATCGCAAGACACAAAGCAAGGGTAAGTGCCGGCGCTCGCCAGAACAGTCTCCATAACATGCTGACAACCTGCAAAGCAGACATCCTCCGGAGCCCAGATCACCAACAACAACAACCAGGGCAGCAGGAGTATCAACATTGGCAGCACTCTGCATGGCGACCAAACCAACCATGTAAACTTCAATTGATTCTTGTTGCGGAGGAGAGGCTCGGAAGCAGATGGCAGAAGTTTAGTGATCTCAGGCTTATCGGTACTCGATCCTTTGCTGAATATCGATAGCCGGTGACCTGTGTACCCTTAGCTCTAGTTCACATGTAACGGCCATATTGCGCTTCATCATTTACATCCCTCGTACTCAAGATGTTCTAGAATCGCACTCGCATGAGGAAAACTTGGGTTGAAAACCATTCATCAATTTTCGTGCGAGTGCGGCGGGGAGATTCATTGATTGCTATTCTACCCGCTTCATCAGCTGAAGATTCATGCTCTTTTGCTAACCAGTATTCAACGTTTACCTGATGTGGTTGTAGACTCCTTTGTTCCTCAGCATATCCGTGCAAAGGTGTCACTGCTGCAAGATGAAACATATCACCGAGATTTCAGGAAGTTGTTTGCAAAAAAAAAAAACAATCGTGCGTATCGTACGCTTGTCTGTCTCAATGCTGAAGCCTTTTATGCTGCCACGTTTGTTGTTTTCATGTTTGCACCTGGATCAAACGACAATGTCTTCCGAGAAGGGATAAATATGGGCCGATGTATGGGAAAGATGAAGTTCTATTCCCCACCACGTTCTTCACAGCCTTTTCGCACACCATGGAGGGCTTGGAGATCACATGTGTAGACGTCAGCGTCGCTCCCTTGGTCGGTCCATTCCGAAACATCATGGCGTTTTTCACCTCTTTTCAGGGTGCGAGGTCCTCCGCTTTAGAACTGGAAAAAAAACATCCTTGCCATGGAAATCCTTCACCTCCGTCTCTCGCGCTGGGGAGCAGCTCTCAAGCTGTCTGGCGAGGTCGCCAGTCTCAAGGAACCTCACGCCGCAGTTCGGTATCGGACAGATGTCGCAGCAGCCAAAGAAGTGCTCGCACGGATTGCAAGTCACTTTGGAGACATCGCGAAGATCACGACAGGCAGAAGAGTGGAATCTGTGGTCTCCACAGCGACAGGCAGCCTCTCAACGACCTCTGAAGCCCTCATCCAACGTATGCGTGACCTTGCACACTCACGCCAGTGCAAGGTCAAATCTTTGAGCAAGGTCCACTGGTACTTGATGCTCGAAAAGATCCGCAACAAGTCTTTCCGCCGCCAATGTAGGCTCGCCGCAGCGAATGCCAACTAGATCTTCTCCAAGGAGGATAAACCCAAGATTACTGAACTGGCCAAGGAGTTGGCGGAGCTCATGGACGGCCTGGAAGAATGTTTCAGGCGACGATACAATCATAAGGTCCTGCTATGACGAGGAAGTTTTAAAGATTCTCCTCGAGGCGTCGCCCGGTTCTCCGCAGCTACCCTTCCTGAAAATTGCGCTGTTGCGGTGCGACATCCGTCTTCAGGAGGCAATTGCACACCGAGAACGAGGCACTGTTGCGGGAAATCCTCGCGTCGACGAGAACGGTTTCTTTTGAGAGGAGCGATGACGTGAGGAACCGCCCGAGATTGGGATTTGCGTAGCATTGGATCTGTGTACTCTTAGCGATGTTGATGTCGAAGATGCATTACCTGATAGTCACCCGGATTGTGAGGAAAGCTAAACACGGGCCCGCTCGACGGAAGTGCATGGCACCAAGTGTATAAATCCCCGAATCAAATAATCTGGTGGAGAATTTGGGAGACTGGTGCTGCAGGCGCCCTTGACCGTGAAATATGAAACTCCAGATCATTAGCCATGAGTGATAAATAATATACATGCCGTAAGCATCCCAAGTCATCAAAGTAAGGAAAGGCACCAACAGCACAATCTGTATAGCACGGAAACCCAAGCAAAGCCAGTCAAGCGAAGTTCAAGACCGCTCAAACACTATCAGTCCGGCTTTCCATCCACCCACCACCACCCAAAGTCAGCACGCACTCAGCACAAAACAAAAACGGCAACCACCAAGTCATGCAAAACAACTTGAAAATCCCAAAGACTCACTCCATAACACCCCTCCTCTCCTCTTTCTTCTGCTGCTCCGATCCAAGGCCCATCATCTTGCCGTCGTTGCCCATGGAAGCTCCGGGCTTGTCCATGTGGCCCTTGAACGTCTTGTTGAACCAACCGCTGACGAGGCCTGGAGAGTTGCCTGCCATCTCAGTGTAGCTGGCGCGGCGCTCGCTGTAGTCTTCGCTGCCGCGCTTGTGGTTGGTCAGGTTGCCGAACAGGCCTTGGGAGGCGGCGGAGGACTGGATTGCAGGAGTCAGTGGACGGGCCTTTGGATGTGGAGTTGAAAGGTGATGGACGGCAATGACGATGAATAGGTGCAGCCTTGCTAAGATAGCTTTACTGGGCATGCACATCCATTATAGTATTCTCGAGAGAGGGAGCACAGCATTGCACCGGAAGTAACGGAAACACGACCAAACGCACCCTTCTCCTCTGACCCTGCGAGCCAGGCTCGGGAATACTGTCCGTCTTCTCCAAACCTCCACCACCCGTGCTTCCGGTCGAAGTCCTACGAGCACTGAGAGGGTCGCCGAACTGGTTCGAGAGCTTACGGCCAGGCTGATGGACTTCTTTGCCGCGTTGGAACATGCCGCGGCGGTCCTGCCATGTCTCGGTTGGGGTGGGCATTGTGTGTTTGAAGCTGATTGTCAGTGTATTGAGTTATAGGGTGAGATTGGTGATCAGAGTCGAGGTAAATGAGACAAAGAGGAAGAGCAAAAGAGCGAGAGCGAGAGAAGAAGAGAGGGGTGGTGATACAACAGCTTGAGCAGTGGTCAAGGATCAGCTGCTGTCATGATACAGTGGTACCTACCCACCCATGCTTTGTGTTCTACCTCCTACCGGACCGAATGGCATCGCTAAGCTCGACCTGAGCATCATGTCCAGAGAGAGCGAGACGGCAGACGATCGCATGCGTGGCTGATGCAATGGATGTCTCATTGGATGGAGTGACGTCCGGACATCCACTCTCAGGCCCAAGGGCCATCATCCATCGTGGGGAGATGCGGGGAACGTCGTTTAAGCTTTGGACACACAATGTCAATGCTTTGGAGATGGCGAGCACGTGAGACCGAAAGGACACACACATCTGGCGTCTGGAACGTGCGGAACCAAGTCTGTGGCTTGGTATTGCCTGATATCTATCATGGAGCAGATTTTGAGCCTGCATCTGGTGTGAATTATCCTCATTCATCAACAGCTCGCCATCTTCATTCAACGTCTGCCGGGCCTCTTGGGTCGAGAGAATGCTTTCTTCTCCGCCTTCTCGTCAACACCAAACTCTTGTGCGAGCGCTTGCTCACTGAGGTCTTCGAATTCGGTTGCCTCGAGGTTCTTGCTGACCACAACGCCAGCCTTCTGCTCGGCGATCATTTGAGTGAACTTCTTGCTTGTGCTGTACATCATGCGCTCTTTCAGTTTTGATGCGGAAGGGCAGGTGTATATGAAGACGATCTGCGGTGTGCTTCCAGGGTATGAGTAGAAGCTGAGGCGCGGGTCGGTCTGCGACAAGGTGCTGGCCAGCTGGGCGGGAGAAACGGAGGGCGTGGAGGAGGCGACGCGGAGGGTCTCGTCGGGGAGGTTGAAGTACTGCGGATGCATTGTTAGTATATGCGCCGCTCAGGTGCATTCAGCTAGACTGAGATTCCATGTATACTCGCCAGTTGTACGAGCAATCCACCACTGCCTTCTTTCATCAACCCTCCCAGCTTCTCCTCCAGACCATCCTCCGTGGTGATCGCATCGAGCTTGCTGCCAACATGTCCCTTTCTAGCGGTGGTACCTCCACTCTCTTGTGCCTCTGCTTCCCGCAGACCGGCCTGTCCCTCCTCCTCTTGTGTCAAAGGCGCGGCCTGGGTGCTATGCTTCTCGTGTTTCGCCCAGCCCTCAGCGGTGAGCTCCGCCGCTTCGGTTGCGAAGAGCGTCTCCCTGAAGCGCTCAATGCCAAGTTCGCGCACGAGTGTGAGGCGTGTGGAGGCGAACAGCATCTTCTCGCGCACTGGGGCGCCATTGGGAACGTAGGTGACAGCGACGAAGCCGTCTGACTCGCCGGGCGCGATCTTCAGGAGGACATAGCGGGCGGAAGTGGGCGAGAGGAGCGAGGAGACTTGTGAGAGGTCGGAGGAGAAGTCGGACTGCAGCGCGATGGTGTTCAAGGGCACGAGAGCTTCATTCTCGATTCCAGCCAAAAGACCACGTTGGGAGGACGAGGATACGAGGTCGTTGAAGGCGGATTGGAGTTCCTGGGAGGCTGTGGCAAGAATGTCAGACGCAGGAATACTGCATCGTTTCACAGGCAGAGAGCATACCTGAGATGCCGGACTGCATGATTGAGGTTTGGGATTGTTGATATGAGGGTTTAAGTTGTCCCAGCGTGGAAGTTGATGGCGCCGCGTGGGGTTCGTTGCTGTTTTTGTACGTCACCGTCGAGGGTCCCCAGTCAATAATACCGTTGCCTTACATTCAGGCAGCTAGCTGTATATTCCATGTCAATGCATATAATCTCATGTGAATACCACACGCGGCCTAGCAGGTAAACGAGATTTTCATGACAAGGCAGCCGCAAGCTATATCAAGTCTTCACCACAGTTCACCAAATGCCCAAGATCGCTAAACTCAAGAAGCTCTCGCAACAGGAGGGATAGCGGCAGTCATGCTGTACACGAAAGGCAGCTGGCAACAAGATGAACTAGCAGCTGAATTGGGATTCTCGTCGTCCGCCATTTCGAAAGTGTCAAAGATGACGCAAGGCATCCGCTTCCGACCACTCTCTTCACGCTCCCTTGAGCTGCAGTCGACAGGTATGGCTGTCTTGGTTTGTATACTGATGCGAGAGTGTGTACTCGCAGCTCTGCCGATCTTGATCCTTCACCTTACCTGAACGCTGCCACTGGACGCTGGTACAATCGCACACCTCCCACTTGGGCATCGAAGCACAGCGTACAATCATCCCACCTCGCTCTTGAACCCACGCCCATGGTACACGCGTTTGCAATCATACATCCCGCGGCGCAATGCCATGCTAAAGTAGAAATGGAAATCGCGTGACTCTGTTGACCCTAACCCTGCCAACCCATACACAAGTCTTGAGTTACTCCAGTCTGCTCAATGTTCGTGACTGTCAACAAGATCGATCTGGCTGTCACTGGAAAAGATGAACCACTTCTTCTGAGTGTGAAAACTCCACATCATGTCTGTGTTGTGTGCACGTCTTGTGGTCAGAAGTATCTCCAAAAGTGGACGATGATGTGCGCGGTCCGGTACCGAATGCTGACTTGGACGGTTTGGTCAATTCCAACTTCAGTGTCGGCAACGATTCGGAAGTCGGGTGTGGGACATGAAGTACCCACCGAAGCCTTCCACGCATACTATACAAGCAACGGACGCTGGACATTCAAATATACCCAAGACAGCATAAAATTCGATTTCCATCATGAACTTCATAGTCGGCACCTTCAACACACCAGATCTCTTCACGTTCACTTTCAATCCACCATCGACCCGTACCCGCCAGGCTCCGCTCGCCATCGCCAACAAGTCGACAGCCATCGGCAATCACTCATGGCTCGGTCTCTCGCCAAAATCAAACAGCAACACAGATGAGCGGTTTCTGTATGCAACAGCTTGGACCGAGCCACCATCAATTGCGGCGTACAGCGTCAAGTCTCATGGTTTGGCCATCACTCCCATCAACTCCAAGCCGGTGCGCGCTCGGTCTGGCTATGTTTGCGCCTCCGAATCGCACGTATACTCGTGCGGTGGCCCAACGGGCGAGGCTTTTACGATAGCCTCTGACGGCGGCGTTGGCGATTTGGTACAGGAGCTCGAATTCGTCGACCAGGGAGCCGAAGACAAACCTTCTGGTGCTCTGCATGGCGACTTCGGTGGTCTTCGCCACGGCTCGCACAGTGTCGATTTGAGCCCGGACATGCGCAGCTTGTACATCGCAGACATCGGCCGTAACGCCATATTCACATACTCAATCGACAACGAGCACGCGAGCAGTGGCAAGCAGCATCTCACACTCGGATCGAAACACATCTCTCCCCGACCCAATGACGGACCTAGACACACTTGGCCGCACCCTTCTGGCAAAATCCTCTATAGCTTGCAAGAGCACACCAGTATCGTCGATCTGTTCGCCGTAGCTGACGATGGCGTGACCTTGACTCACAAATATGGCGTCCGCATCATTCCTGCAGACAAAGATCCCAAAGACTACTGGGCCGATGAAGTCCGCCTCAGCACCCGCTCCGACACTCCACGCTACATGTACGCTTCCACGCGCGGTCTAGCCGCTGAGACGAAAGGCTACGTGGCAGTGTTTGAACTGAAACCTGACGGCAACGTGGTATCTGAGGAGCCGATTCACATCTGGGAGACGCCGACTAGCGGTGGCATTGCAAATGCGATTGAGCCGGCACCTTGGTCTGAAGATCATGGTGAATTCGAATATCTTGCCATGACTGACAGTCAGGAAGGGTGGGTCTTCATTCTGAGCTTCGATGGCAAGGAGGTGAGGGAGGCGGCGAGAGTTAGTCTTGGGAAGACAGAGTCGGGAGATGTCGTGCAGGCTGCTACTGCGGTGTGGTTGTAGACAGTTTCGAGAGAATCCTTGAGAAGTCTCGACCGAGGAATACGTTGCTTTAGTCCGATCCTCAGACTCGGTACAAGATTGCCGTTCACACATATATATATATAATGCCGGCGTACGAATCATTTCTCGAAAACGTTGCACGTCCATGCAAGCTCGCGCCCCAACGAGCGCCTGGCGTGAGCCAGATCATGGTTGTTCGAGAACCAAAGCAGAACAAAGAAAAGAACCCATAGCTCGCCACCGCCAGTAACACAGAAGCTGGGAACCCCTGGAAAACTGTGAAGTCGAGCTACTATATAGTCCTTCTAAAATCACCCTCCCTCCCTCCAGCTGCGAATGTCTCGTGCACATCATACCCCAATTGCAACAGCAGGTACTCCGGTTTACAAGAAGGTGAAATGCGCTTCACATCTATTGCCGTAACCTTCTTCACCACAATCGCCCTTGTCGTAGGCGCTCCGATTTTCGGTCTCCGAGCCGATTATGCAACCTGACCCGGCGCCGCAGGGCACGACTGATGGTTGTTCGAAATATACATGCCCTTGATTATTGTGAGTGAATTGCGCAATGTCAGAGTCGGCGCGATACTAACGTTGGCACAAGAAGCAGTCGAGCTGGAAATATCTCAGAACGCCAGCCAGCAGACCGCGGTGGAGGGCATGGGACGATTATGCTGATGTGGATGGAGTTCGCTGCTTTTTTTTGCCATTGCGCTACATGTCCCATCCATCCGAGCCGAAGATAAAGAAAAGATTGATGTCATCCGCTATGCCCGTTGTGTGCAGACCATGCTATTATTATACAAATGTTGTACACTCACTCATCCCTCATGCAAGACTCCCACCCAACCCCCAAGGGACTGCAAAGTCTCAAGCTAGAGCTTCGGCTTCACTACCAGGCGGCATACCCTCCATCGTCTCCTTGACAAGTCGCTCCTTCTTCGACCGTCGATGCTGACCTTTCACGTACGCCAGAAGTCGCAAAGCTCCAGCGGGAGTGACGCCCTCCACTCTCCTTGCCTGGCCCAGACTCTCTGGCCTGGTGCTCTCCAGAGCTCTCTTCTCCTCTGTGCTCAAGCCGAAGATCGACTCGTAGTTCAGATCTCCCGGGAGCAGCAGACTCTCGTCACGAGCGAACGAAGCTGCGGCGGCGGTTTGTTGTGTGATGTAGGGAGCGTATGTGCCTTCGATATCCATTCTCGCCAAGATGTGGGCTGGATACTTCGAGATTTCCGGAATGATAGATGCGAGGGATGCAGTTGTGATCGATGTGTGGCGGAGGAGGTCGAAGGCAGTGCGTTTCGAGCTGTCGCTGCGCACTGGTAGATCATGCGCTATCCAGGCTTGCGAGCTCATTGCTTTCGAGTCCAGGAGAGCACGCAGTTCGTCGAGCTGAGACTTTTCGTCGTTGAAAGCCGCCCAGCGTTTGTCTGTAACTGCGCCAACTTCGCGGCCCTTCGCGGTGAGTCGTAGATCGGCGTTGTCGGCGCGTGCAGACATGCGGTATTCAGAGCGGGATGTGAACATGCGATACGGCTCGCTGACGCCCTTTGTTACGAGGTCGTCAATCATGATGCCAATGTAGCTGTCCGCCCTGCTCATCGTGAATGCCGGCTTGTCGAGAGACAGAAGAGCAGCGTTGATGCCAGCAAGGATGCCCTGCGCCGCAGCCTCCTCGTAGCCGGTGGTACCGTTGATCTGTCCAGCCAAAAAGAGTCCTGAGATGGCCTTCGTCTCGAGTGTACGTTTTAGGCTGCGCGGGTCGACATAATCGTATTCGACTCCGTAGCCAGCTTGGACCATCTTGGCATTCTCCATGCCGTCGATAGCTCGGATAATCTGTTCTTGCGCCTCGGGAGGAACAGTCATGCTGATGCCGTTGGGATATATCACATCGCTGTCGAAGCCTTCGGGTTCCAGCCAGACCAAGTGCTGGTCTTTTCCGGTGAAGCGGATGACTTTGCTTTCGAGTGATGGGCAGTATCGTGGACCCTTTATTGACTCGCGAATGTGAATGCTCTTGTCCAAATTCTGGCGAACAATCTCGTGGACGGCGGGATTTGTGTGAGTGCTGTAGCAGTTCATCTGCTCTTCGACAGCCACGCGAGAATTGAGGTAAGAGAAGGGAGTAGGTGGGTCGTCGCCGGGCTGCACTTGCAGTCGTTTCCAGTCTATGGATGCTCTATCGATACGTGGAGGCGTGCCAGTCTTGAGGCGGCCAAGTTCGAAACCGGCTTCTCGTAATGATTTAGACAAGCCGAATGTTGCTGCTTCGCCCATGCGTCCTGATGGGAAGACATCCAGTCCGATATGGATTTCACCGCCTAGGAACGTGCCCGTTGTGATGACCACATTGCTCGTGGGAATGACCTCTCCAGACTCCAGTCGCACGCCTGTGATTTTCCCGTGCCTACCTTCACCCACTGACTCGGGAGAGCGATCCACGACAATGTCCGCGACCTTGCCCTCCTTGACCGTCAACCCCGGATATGCCATCATCTCCTCGTGCATGTGCTGTTTGTACAACTTGCGGTCGATCTGCGCGCGTGGTCCCCAGACTGCTGGCCCTTTCTTGCGATTGAGCACCCGAAACTGGATGCCTGCCTTGTCTGTGATGCGGCCGACCAGGCCATCCAGCGCGTCGATTTCACGCATCATCGTTCCCTTTCCAATACCGCCGAGAGATGGGTTGCAACTGCAGACGCCGAGGTTGTCGTATGAGGGAGTGACCAGAGTTGTGCGCGCACCCGTCCTAGCAGCGGCGGCAGAGGCTTCGCAACCTGCATGTCCACCGCCGATGACTACTACATCTACAGGAGGTCTGAAGTGAAGTCGTTAGTGGATGTGCGCAGTTGGTGTGCTCAAACCGCTCCTTACCTCGCATCGATGTGGTCTGCGACAGTGGCGAGCCCGCGCCGGAAGGCTGCCGCAGACCGCACTCGAGGCGCGTGGCCCCAGAGCGTACGTGCTCTTGCTGAGAAGACGAGCATTGTTGTGTGAGATGTCGCCGGCGCAAAAAGGTTGTACCCGGCGAAGAAAGTCGATGGTCGGGCTTTGGTAAGGGCGTGAGGCGAGCCAGATCGACATTCAGGGTCTGCCTCCTTGCTTGCTTGCTGTGGCGAGAGCACGCGAGCCTTTCTGCCTTCACAATAACCAACATCAATCATGCCGCGACATTGCCATCGACATTGCCATCGACATTGCCATCGACATATTCAGCTCGTATACCATATTCACACTGCTTCTCACTCACACCATTAACATTATCGTTCTACCCTTGTTTTCACCAGCATAAAGACGCGGCGGCCCTGGTCTCGGCAGCTGGTGACACAAATGCATACATGTACATCGACTTTGCCTGACAGCGCATCGTATACGCTGGCAACCCATGGATATGAACATGCTCTGTGGTCCATTTGGTCGAGGCCAACATTCTAACACCAAGTCGTGTATGCGTTGCGAGCGCGATTGCCATTTGTCGGTCGGCTCTATATCCAGCGACCGAACCATAAACCACGATTTCAGACATCTGGGTCGTGAGAACGCAACAGCATGTTGACACGGCACAAGTGATGGGGCTGATTGGTATTCTCCCGTTGGCAATCTTCTCATTGGAGGCCAGCGTCGTGCGAAGAATAATGCAACCGCATGCTGGATGCCACCTTGATCAGCACCTCGAGGCTATTGTTCCATCCAACCCAAATTGCCACGGCTCCAGGCTCGACATTCGTGAGATCACAGCAGCACTGTCATGCAAGATACAAAAGGGCCTGAGCCGCTCTGGGCTTTGCCGTTCATCACGGCCGACAGACTGTGCTGGACGGTTCGTGGTGTTCGTCTTCTGACAACCTTGTTCAGCAATGCATGCAGCACGGTGCAAGCGGACATGTACCATACATGCCGGCCTGTACCCATCAAGCAAGCCGCTTTAGCTCACCTGGGAGAGCGCCAGACTGAAGTCCACTTCAAGTCACGCATCACTGCGAATTCTGGAGGTACTGTGTTCGATCCACAGAAGCGGCATCCCTCACTCTTGTGAGTATGAGGTTCTTACATCCTCGCTGGCGCAATTGGTAGCGCGTTCGGCTGTTACTCGATTCCGCCGTATCTCAGATACGGAGCTTCATAGCATACCGGAAGGTTAGTGGTTCGAGCCCACTGTGAGGAGTTCACTTGAGAGAGTTGAGCTCTGTTATTTTGCTTTTTGTCTTGCTGTACCTCCCTTGTACCAACATCGTTTGACGGGATGGTTGCGTGAAGAGACAAGATCGTTCTTTTGGGTTCGTGATGTGGAGATTCTGGCTCCGCTGGTGAAAACTGTCAGCGTGAACGTACAGCTTCGCTCTCTGCCCACCAGAGAGAAGTTCCAACACGGACAAGGTACGTACATTGCTAGGATGATTGACAGCTAGATACTGTGCATCGCATAGGCATCGCAGGGGAACTCTATACATTTGGGAGTTTGGCATTGTCCGAAGTATAGCACAGCCGCCTCAACAACACATTAAAACATTACATACATACATCTCACTTCCTTTTAAAACATATCCGACTCCTTCACCAGCACATCCCTATTCAAATGTTCGGGCCTCGCCGACAGAATCCCCGACAAATGCAAATTCAGCTCCAAATCTCCCAGCAGCGACTTGAACACATGCGACACGCCCGCCTGCCCACCAAGAACAAGTCCATAAACATATGGCCTGCCAACAAAGCACATCTTAGCCCCCAGCGCCATCGCTTTAGCGATATCCGCTCCACACCTAATTCCCGAGTCGAAAAGAACATCGATATTGTCGCCCACAGCGTCCACAATCCCAGGCAACATCGCCAGCGAACTGACACCCCCATCAACCTGCCTCCCGCCATGGTTACTCACCACAATCCCCTGCACGCCGACTTCCACGGCTTTCTTCGCGTCCGCTACGCTCTGGATGCCTTTGAGCACGATCGGCCCGTCCCAGTGCTTTTGCAGGAAGGCTATGTCTTCCCAGCCGTGGTTCGTGCCAGGGAAGATCGTGCGCGCCCAGGCGGAGACGGCGGCGGACATGTCATCTTCGACTTCGCAACCGTGTTGGTCAGCGAAGCGGCGGCGGAAGACTGGATCGCTCATGCCGATTGCGGTGCCGATGTTGTCGGAGCGGAGGAAGGGGTTGTAGCTGTGAATCGTGTTAGAATGCGTGCTGTTCTTCTTGCATAGATCGGATCAAAGACACGCTTACCCATTGTCAAGATCGCTCGGCCGCCAGCCGAGAATGTAAGTGTCTAGAGTGACGACGAGCGCCGTGAAACCGGCTTTCTTCGCGCGGTTGAGCATGGAGATGGTGACTTCTTCGTCATCGTTCTTGGGCCAATAGAGCTGGAACCACCTTACACCATCGCCGTTGGCTTCGGCGGCTTCTTCGATGTTCGTGCTTGCGGCTGTGCTCATCACATAAGGAACGTTGTTCTCTGCACATGCGCGAGCAACGGCGAGTTCTCCGTCGGGGTTGAAAATACCTGCAATCTGTTAGCCATCTCATCTAGGCACAAGGTTACTTATCGCAACCGCCACAAGAAGAAATCACATACGCAACACACCAACCGGCCCCGCCGCAACCGGAAACTGGAACTCCTCTCCCAACACCTTCGTCCCCAAGTCCGGCAACTCCTCACTCTTCACCAGCCTCTTCGGCACCATCGACCACCGCCCAAAAGCCTCGACGTTTTTCCTCGCCGTCTCGCCGCTGCCTGCATTACCAATGGCGTAGCCTGCGCTATTGGCAGACATCGCTTTCGCGGCTTGTGGCTCCCATTCGTTCGAGTGGAAAGTGAAGGGCGGGCTTTCGTAGCGGAGGCCATTTTGATAGACTGATGTTTCGTATTGGACTGGGTTGGGAGCGGGTTCGTGGCGGACGCCGCCGGTTTTGTTGTTGTTTGGAGACATCTTTGGAGGGCAATTAGGATTGGTGTTGTGAGGGTGTGGAAAGCTCACGGTGGCTTTTGTTCGTCCATAGCAGCGCATCCGAAGACTTCCATATTATCGATCGTGAATTATTGAACGATGTTGTCGTCGACATGACGTACCCCCAACTATAGTGGCGAAACAACCACAAGGCTGAACGATAAGGTTTAGCGCCCGGATGTGAACAAAAAGTGGGCACTCCGCTCGGTGCAGATCCGGCATCATCTACCGGCGACGCTTAAATTATCTAGGCTAACGCTTGGTTCAGAACGACCCGGTTCCTGACGACGGGCATGTCGATGATCGACGTCAGAGTCGGAAAAGATTGTTTCGTAATGCTGCCAAGGTGGCTAAGGGTGGTGGCTCGTGGTTCTGTTCAGATGTTATGATGAGGCGTAGAGGTGTTGTTTCGGAATGCCTCTACTAGTCCTACTACGACAACTACATCTCTCTGTATATACGGATCTGGATAATGGTCAATTTCAGCAGACAACGCCGGCCGCAGCTACCCACGGAAGGAAGTCCAAGTACCTCAGATGAGGAGCGTTTGGAGAAAGACAACCCTCACGATCCGGAGAGGGTGACATGGAGGCAACGCATCAAGCAGTGAGAAACGTTCATGTTACGGCTCTTCGATAAGTTGGTTTAGCTAACACACATCTCAAGCTTCACATTTGCATGGTTTGCCACCACAATGGCCACAGGTGGCATCGCAACTCTGCTCAACGCCCAGCCAAACCAATTCCCAGGCCTCAAGACCATCGGCAAAGTCGTCTTCATCTACGACCTGGTACTATTCGTCGCTTTCACGGCCATGATCAGCGCACGCTTCATCATGTTCCGTGGCACCTTTTCGAGCGCCCTCACGCACCCGACTGAATCTCTGTTTATTCCGACTTTCTTCCTCAGCATCGTCAACATCTTCAACTGCATCCAGGCCTACGCCGTGCCGGTCTGTGGGCCATGGCTGCTTGTAGTCCAGCGCGTTGCGTTCTGGATATATCTTGCTTGTGTATTCTTGCTCGCCACCGGGCAATACACATACCTCTTCACAGCTCCGCCTAACCGCTTGACTGTCCAGTCGATGACACCTGCCTGGCTCTTGCCCATTTTCCCTGCCATGTTGACAGGCACGTTCGCCAGCCAGATCGTTAAGACGCAGCCGCCGCAGCATCAAGCTACCATCATCGTCGCCGGCATCACGATGCAGGGTCTCGGCTGGATGGTCTCTTTCCTAATGTATGGAGTGTACATCACGCGGTTGATGCAGTATGGTCTTCCGGAACCGAAACTAAGACCGGGCATGTTTATTGCCGTCGGCCCTCCCAGTTTTACGGGTCTCGCGCTCATCGGAATTTCGACGAGTGTGCCTTCAGACTATGGCGTGTTTGCCGAGAACCCAGGAATGGCAGAGTTGATGAAGCAGCTCGCTCTCCTCTTCGCAATGTAAGCACCAACCAAAACTCTCTCCAAAGCCTCCCAACACAACACTAACTAAGCCCGCACAGCTTCATCTGGGCCCTCGCCTTCTGGTTCTTCAGCATCGCTCTCATCTCCACCCTACAAACCGCGCGGCAAATGTCTTTCAAGTGCGTCTGGTACGCCATGATCTTCCCCAACGTCGGCCTCACGATTGCCCTTATCCAGATCGGCGAGCAGCTGCTTAGCCCTGGTATTCAGTGGGTCACGAGCATCATGACGATCATCCTCGTGGCGCTGTGGCTGTTTGTTATGGCGGCGCATGCCCGGGCGGTGGTCAAGAAGCAGGTTATGATGCCGGGATTGGATGAGGATAATGATCAGTATGAGGATGATAATCAGTAGGGTTTCTGGCTGTGTGTACGTATGTACGTATGTAGTATAGTGTTGTGTAGGAGTTGATCGGCCTTCGGGCGTAATGTGTAATTAGCCCTAAAATGAAGAGCATCAGGGCATGATCTGGTCGTATCCGAAATGTAGCCCTGCGAGCCTCTACAATCGCATCAAGACCGTCCGGCTAAGCCCTATGTTAAAATCTCAAGAATATCGCATCTTCGTCACATCTTACCCACGCTCAACCTCCGCGGACAGCGAATATTCTAGCCCGAGGAAAAGTTTCAAAATTCCGCCTGTCGGTGTCTCCTAGTCTGCCAGCCTTGCCAGCCTTGCCGTGTTCACAGTCCAGATGCTTCCGGGTCGAGTGTGTGGAACTTTCCGGGTCCAACTCCGAGAGATGGAAAGAAACAAGCTTTCCGCAGGCTAACAGAATGGATCCACAGTGGTTCGGTACTTGACGAGCAAACGACGTCAGATCCGCGATCATCCAAGCCTCCGAGGGTGGCTCTTTCGTCACATGTCAGTCGCGCCGATTCGGTGGATTGCTAAAGAGCTAGGAGGTAGGAAATGGCCAGACTCGAGCCCGACTGATCGAACAACCACCACCATCACCGCATGTCTCAACTAATGGAGATTCCCGTAAGGCTGACATGATAGAAGCGTCATTTGCGCTGCAAGCTGCTTTGAGGTGAATACGCCGCGGTAAAATCACTGGTGCTGCTGTCGTTTGCTGCTGCTGCTGTCTCCAATTACTTGGAATATTAATTTATAATTGCAATCTTGGACTGCTACTGCTACTACCACTGTCACTGGATGGTTCGATTTGCTATTACGACTACTACTTCGAGAACTCTCTTACCGTTGCCACGTTCACACGCACCTCTTGTGCCGACCCACGCTCGCCTCACCTTCGCAACAATGTCCTCCTCAGACACAGACAAAGGCAACAAATTCAGCCACCTCCCCCGAGCAGCCTCCGGACCGCGACCATGCTCCCTAACCGTAAGCAAACCCCTCTCGCAACCAACATATCCAACTCACAACCCACTAAAAACCACCCAGGGAAAAGCCCTCCTCAACAACAGCACCCTAAACAAAGGCTCCGCCTTCCCGGCCTCCGAACGCGACACTTTCTCCCTGCACCCTCTCCTCCCCACCCGGGTTCAAACGCTGCCCATGCAAGTCCAGCGCGCCTACGAGCAGTACTCGCAAAAGACCACCGATATTGGCAAGAACACTTTCATGTCTTCGCTCAAAGCTCAAAATGAAGTTCTCTACTATAAACTGATCCAGACGCACCTGAAGGAGATGATGCCGATAATATACACGCCGACGGAAGGCAAGGCGATCGAAGGGTACAGTAGGCTGTTCCGAGGGGCGGAGGGAGTGTTTTTGGATGTGGAGAGGGTTGGGGATATGGAGGCGGATTTGGCGGTTGTGGAAGACGCTGCGGATGATATTGATATTATCGTGGTTAGTGATGGGGAGCAGATTTTGGGGATTGGCGATCAGGGCGTGGGAGGAGTGTTGATTTCGGTGGCGAAGTTGGTGCTCTATACGCTTTGCGCGGGGATTCATCCGAGTCGGACACTACCGGTTGTGTTGGATTGTGGGACTAACAACAAGGAGCTTCTTGAGGATGAGCATTATCTTGGTTTGCAGAAGCCGAGAGTGCGTGGCGAGGAGTACGATGCTTTTGTCGACAAGTTCGTGCAGACTGCACGCAAGCGCTTCCCCAGAGCACTCATCCACTTCGAGGACTTTGGCGTGCACAACGCGCGGCGAATACTGGACAAGTACAGTCCGGAGATTGCCTGCTTCAACGACGACGTCCAGGGAACAGGCTGCGTGACGCTGGCTGCTGTGACTGCTGCGGCGCGCGTGGCGGACGTCAAGATTGGCGATCTGCGCTGCGTGATGTACGGCGCTGGCACTGCTGGTACAGGCATTGCGGACCAGATTGCCGATGCGATTGCGCTGGACAGCGGCAAGTCGAAAGAGGATGCGAAGAAGCAGATTTACTGCATCGACCAGCAGGGCGTGGTGTTGCAGAGCATGGGCGAGGATTTGAACTACGCGCAAAAGCCGTATGCTCGGCCAGACGAGGAGTGGAAAGACGCAGATCCCAAGTCCTTGCTTGCGGTTGTGAAGCAGGTTGGGCCGCATGTGCTGATTGGAACGTCCACGCAGGCTGGAGCATTCACTGAGGAAGTCGTGCAGGAGATGTCCAAGCACATTGACCGGCCGATCATCCTCCCTCTGTCGAACCCGACGGAGTTGCACGAGGCGAAGCCTGAGGACCTCTTTAAGTGGTCGAATGGTAAAGTCCTCACGGCTACTGGCTCGCCCTTCGATCCTGTGGAGGTGGAAGGCGACAAGAAGCGGGAAATTGCAGAGTGTAACAACTCTACAGTCTTCCCCGGCATCGGATTGGGTACCGTGCTCTCGCGGGCCAAGCTCATCACATCTGCGATGCTGGTCGAAGCGACGAAAGCGCTGGCATCGCAAGCACCAGCGATGAAAGATCCAGACGCGGCACTTCTGCCTGACGTTGAAGATGTGCGGGAGGTGAGCGTCAAGATCGCCGCTGCTGTCATCAAGCAAGCTGTCAAGGAGAAAGTCGCTCAGGAGCAAGACATTCCGGAGGATGATGACGATCTCGACCAGTGGATCCGGGTGCAGATGTGGAATCCGGAGTACAGGCCGTTGAAGAAGGTCGACTAGACGGTTGCGCTGGTCGTCTGGTTTTGGAAGAGATCTGGGCTGGATGGTAGTTCGTGATGTGTAACATGATCATCACCTTGCTTGTCTCATCTCGAAGGGCTTTGTGTCACATCTCTCAGACGTTCTGATGCTCTCGCGACGAACATCCACAAGTCGGACAGGGTTGGCGCACGCTCAGCAAAGGCATCACAGGCCGATTCCGACTACTCATCGGCTCGACAGCAGATTGCAAGAAGAACGCCGGTAGACTGATCTCCGGCAGCACAACAGGCGACGGCGGCGAAGGCACCTCTGGCAACGGCGACGCCACAGGCTGCGCGAAAATGTCGATCGACTGCTCCTGCACTTGCGATCCTCCAGGCGTCGATGCTCCGTTCGGCGTCCCGCTCTGAAGCCGAGCACTGCTTTCGGGCTCATTGAGAACAGCACCAGGAGCGTGCACAGTAGTCTTGTTACTACCTCTCTGCCCACTGCGACTCCAGCGGTGCTTATGCAGGATGTTAGCCACACTCTTCAAGCTAACGTTCACATCGAATCGCTCCCAGATCGCCGCCGTAGCATCTGTAAGACGGGCGTAAGGTCGCTCGGTGAAAAATTCAAGAACCCACTATACATATAAACATCATCAGCTCCAGCGGATATCACCGTCAACGCCTACAGATCAGACGATAGAGATAAAGTCGGCTTACAGCCTGCTGTGCCTCATTCAAGTTCATCGGCCTGCCTATCTTTGCCGAAGGAGGCGGGTAAGGCGCATCGAAGAGCTCGAAGTTCAGTCTCAAGCGTTCGATGGTGCGCGTGGAGACACCGATGAGAAGGGCGATTTCGCGGTTGCTGCGAGGATTTGCTGTGTCTTCGATGTATGCGCGGATGCGGGCGGTGTCTTGGGGAGAGACGCGCTTGCCGGCGACCATGATGCCACCTATTGGAAGGACTGTCGGTTCTTAAATTGGTGATTTATTATAGTAACGGTGGTGATTGTTGTGGTTTTCTTGGCGCGACAGGTGTTCTTTCATTGCGTCGAAGTCTTTCTTCGGGAGATGTCGCTGAGAATTTTAGGCTGTCAATAGAGATGTACTTTCTAGGGTTCGGGTTGTGGTAATAATCAACATCGAAAACGAAGTGGATCCATATCTTCAGATCGTGAATGTCTTGGTTTGTGCCATACAAATAGTCTTAGGTGATACAATCAAGCTTCAAGTCATCATTTCATGAATTTCACAGTCATTGAACCGTGGGAAGATGCTGTATGGCCGAAAGCTTGGAATACGCAATTCAACCCACGAAAGTAACTAAACAACTTCACAAGGATTGTTTCTGAACAAACATCAGCGCAAACCATGCCAAATATGTACACCTCGCAATAGACACCCTTGGAACCTGGTCTCAACCACGGATCAATCAGGCACATTGCCAGAAATGGAGTGAATGCCAATCAAGCTGTGTACAGTGCTGTCGTTCCACGTCGTTGTCTCGCCGCTGGTTCCACCTCCGGCAGCTCGTTTCCTAAAAGAACGTCAATAGTCACAGCAAGAAGGAAAAGCTTAACTATCGATATTCAAGCAAATCATCGACGTCCCTCCACCGCAACCATCTCCAGCACCAATGTCATCATTCATATCGCGTAGACATTGAATCGTCTCATGCGTTGAGGACGAAGGGACGGCTTTTTTGATTTACTTCATATTTTCAATAGCTTGCAGCTTCCTTATCGAACAAGCGATTGTTCACTACAACATCCGAATTGGTCTAGTGGCTAGGATTTGTCGCTCTCAGTCATCGCAAGATGACCAGTTCCGACAAGGCCGGGGTTCAATTCCCCGATTCGGAATCATATTTTTGCTTTTTGCTCGCAATAATATGCCTCCGGCGATCAACTTCGAGACTTGTCTGTCGTGCCGCAGCGCTCGATGATGGTGCTGAAAACGTATTCGTCCGGTCACTGTGATTTTTGCAGACCGGTCGCGGACGATGGAATGATATGGCTGCTGTTTGTATGCGATTGCGTTTTGAGGCGTAAAGCAGACAGGATGACGCTGCCGAGAAAGGCATTGTATAGGTTTGGTGCAGAAAACAGACATACGTGTACAGCAGGGCATTTGGAGCTCGTACGCGCCAAGGTTCTTCACATCACAGTAGCTTTGAGGTCCATTGATGCAAGTATAAAGGGAAAATCTCCTGTATTGCAAGAGACTAAACGGCACCCGGATTCGCTCGTGGTTCCTATGTCTGACAGTATATATATATTGGTTTCTACAATCGAGTCTTTCACATATTTAGTTTGTCCGTACGTCCCGGAAGAATAAGCTGCAGTCCGAGATATTGGATCATGGTCTGGTGGTGCGGAGCGGGCTACGCATTGAAGGAACGAGAAGAGCTCAGTCGAGCCTATCCAGCAACCGAGTCACTGCGTGGTGATTGTGGACCCGCGCCCACTCAGACCATTCACCTTGAAGGGGACGAAGGCGGTCTCCGAATGCGCGCATTTGAGGATCTTCGAGGCCGAAGACGCCCGCCAGGAATTCACAGTCCAGCCTGACATTGTCCAACGTCGCAGGCGGTCTGATAGCGTATCTAGCGCGTAGGACACGGTGCGCGAGCGCAGAAGTGGCCAAGAATGCGCGCCAATCTGCTACGACGCCGAAATCTAGCTCGTTTAATTTCAAGTGGAATTGGACCATTTGCCGATAAACTGTGTCTGGGATTGATTCGGTTTCGTCGAGAAAGCCCAGCCCTGCAACGTCCATGTAAGGGCTGTAATCCGCTTCGATGCCCTCGTGGCCCCGTGTAGCGACACTCAGTAGGGCGAACACCCTGTCTCGAGCATCTGCGCACTCGAGGTTACTGGTCTCCTTGAGAAGGTTCCACAGAGAGAAATCCATTGGCTTCGTGCGCAGCGTCATCATGCGCGTGGCGAGGCTTTGTCTGAGACGTTCTGAACAAGCGTCCATGTCCGTTCTAGCAATGTCCACGACAACACGCCAGATGTGCCTAAATCGGTCCCAGGGAAGCCAGTGGTCTCCACACATGAGTTTGATGTCTTTTGCGTGCCTCAATTCCTGGAAAGCCCATAGCCGTTTCCAATATGCGCGTTCGCAGAGGCTGCAGATAGCTTCTGACAGCCCTGTCCTGTCGAAGATCTGGTGCTTGACGGAGAGTTGAACTGAGTAGGTAGATATGGTGTTCATGGCATGATCGCTATTGTCGTACGCTGGACCAAGCCACGAGATCACCTGGTCTGCTCTTCCGAAGATCTCAGACATGATCCCGACCTGGTGCATTCGCTCGCGGGCGTCCGATTGATCGATGCACAAAGCATCAATCCAAAGCCAATTGTTAGGCCAGTCTTGGCTTTGCAATGTCTTTATACCGACAACATGGCTCTCATCTAGTGATTGCGGGTCTGGAGAGGCCAAGAGTCGCCTGTTAGACTCGATTTCAATTTCTTTGTTGCGCTCTTCCCTTGTGCCCGGGAGCACTATGCGGTGCTTGTTCGCACGCTGGAGGAAATACCAGAGATTCGTTGCGACCAGCCGCTTGTGCCCATCCACTATGACAGGATGCCGAGCCGTGGCATCGCCCCACGCATACGAGACCGCGGTGTAGTATAATTTCTCTGGATCGTAATGCTCGTTATGGTCACCTCCAGACTGCGACCGGCGAATGCGGTTTCGAAGCAGATCTCTCCGTCAGGGCCCTCCTCGGGCTTGATACGTATGTAACGGATGTAGCCTGCTTGGAGTTTCGCACTGGGCGGCAGCTCATCAGGCTGATCTTTGGGTTGGGAGTTGAGGTTTGGGTCCATCGCGACGCTTTTGAGAAAGAGAAATGTGAGATGCAGTAGGCCAAACAAGGTATTTAGAGATGTATGACACGGGACCGATAGTAGATGACCATGAGAGGCAATGAACGCTGGCGAGCTGCGAGGGAGCAGATGGAAGAGCGCAGTCTTGTACGCTGTGAGCTGTCTCCAGCGCATGAGGCGAAGACTTTGGACGAGCTGTCCGCAGCAGCGGCAGTGGCAGTGACAGTCGCTGCGCCGCATGATGCAGGTGTGCCTGACCCGCACGTCGACTTTCGCAAGTACTGACACGCCTGATCAACCCGACGTGAAAGGCGGCACGCGCATCATTACTGACTACGCCGGATCTTATTACATGGAGGTCCATGTAGCAGAAACAAGGCGCAGAGCCCTCGAAGTCATGCAGGCATGAGGTAATGTGTCACGGCGAGTCCACGCTCGAGCTTTCTCCTTCTTGCAAAGCTTCTTAAAATCACAACATCCTCGACAGAAGTTCCTGGAGAATATCTTTCGGATCAACATCCAAGACCTTGCCCAGGAACAAAGAGTCTCTCTGTACGACGGACATCGAGGCGGGTGGATGGTCGTCGTAACGATTCCGCAGAACACGGAGGCCCAGTTCACGGAGGGTGACGAGATAGTCGGCTTCGATGCCATCAGCGCCTTCGGTCGCAATGCTGAGGATCGCATACACCTTGTCCCGCCGGTCCGCGCAAGCCAGACGGTATGTTTCGAACAAGAGGCTTTGAATTGAAGTGTCGATGACTTTTCTGCGGAGCCGGACCATGCGCCCTGCAGCGCTGGTGGATATCTCCAGGGCTGTGGATGGCAGGAAGACTTTGTAGAGGTCGATGGAGCCGTCGAACAAGGCCTCGAATTCTGACCAGGTCATTCGGTGCTGGCCGCACGTAAGTTCGATACGTTGTGCGCGCCGGATCTCCTGGAAGACCCAGAGGCGGTGCCAGTATGGGCGTTCGCAGAAGTCGATCACGATCTGACCTTGCATTGCTCTCTTCGGAGCGTAGCGCTCCGCGATCATCGTCCCGATCATCGTCATGGCGCCGCAATCGCTCGCGTCGCCCAGCCACACCAGGACCTTGTCGGCGCTGCTGAATATGCGGGACATGATGGCGACTTGGTTTCGACGCTCCTCTGGGTCCGACTGGCTGATGGACAGAGCGTCTATCCATAGCCAGCGCGTTTCGTTTTCGACCTCGGTGCGCGTGAGGAATTCCCATAAATTTTGTGCAATCATGCGCGGGCGGCCGTCTACGAGGATTGTGTGGCGCGGAGTCGGGTCTCCCCAGGCATATGAGACGGCTGTGTAGAGTATTGGATTTGGAAGACCGTGATACCTGCCAACGACTGTCTCGAACCTGAGCACCTTCTCAGCGCGGCTAGCCTCGTGATAGGCGTTACGTGCTCGAGAGAAACCCATCGTGGTGGCGTATGTGACATCACCTCCGCTAGTGTATATATCGCTGAGCGCTCGAAAGAGTTCTGTCACTACGCTGTAAGCGCTCCTCCAGGAGCGTCTTGTCACGAGGTCGTGTGCAATGTTCCAGAAGCCATGTTTTGTATCTGTGCTTGCCGTGGGAACAGCACGTATGTATCGTATGTCTCTGGGTCCGAGTCTGTCCTGGCTCCGGGAATGATCAGACATGGCTTTGGCAACAGCGCAGTTCCAACGCGAGCCAGACCGTGCCGCTTCTACACAGCGATGATTGCAGTCGCATGTAATGAGTCCATCTCGGTTTGAAGAGAACGAAGGAATTTGTGCAGCGCTGTCGATGGTGTCGAGGGCGCAGATCGGTGGGAAGATAAGGCCTTGTAGTTACAGGTAATTGTAGCCATGCAGGCCAGTCTAGGTTCCACAGCCTTGCGGCTTAAGAGGCTTAGATCACGCCACACAGCGTGGCTGCGTTGCTTTGCATGATGTACGCGTGCCTGATGATCGCCTCGACCAGTAATACTCATGTGTGAGGTTGGAGCCCAGGCAGATCCGTCGTGCCGTGCGACCCAGGAAGCTTTTGAGCATAGTGTACGAAATATCTTTGATACCTGGGTGGGTGCCTAAGGCTATGCACGTCTCGCATAACTCAACACGCCGCCATGATGGTCGACGCATGTACATGTAGTCATTGTTACGAAGGCGTGACCAAGGTGGTAAGAGAAAGCGCCTTTAGCAAACCTTCTCCCGACGTCTCGCCTTCAAGACGAGACGAACAGATGAAAGAAGCAGAAAATTCGCGACCTGTCAGACATACCGCCGAACCCTCCCAACACAGCCGGCCGAAGCCAGACACTGAGCAGGGTTGAGATCATCGCCACGTAGCAAGAAGCTACGCACGTCGGCATCACTCTTGGGCTCGGGGCATCGGCTCATCAGCCAGGTTGGAGTCTGTGGCTCATGTAGAGAACACAGTTATGGACGTTTACTATAGAAATGATTCTATGAAGTCTGTGATGATGATGTTAGAAGGCTGTACTGATGGATACTGTGTTGCTGAACAGTATGGGGTGGATTTGGTACTTACAAAGTCGCGTAACAAGATCAGACTGGATCGAGAAGGAAAAAAGTTTTATAGACGCTGGCGGGCTGGCTGCGCACGGATGCGCTTGGCAGGTGAGGGTCCTCAGGCTTTCAGCGCAAGGCAGCCGCGGCTAGCTTGAGAGCTTGAGCGTCATGTTTGGTGGAGCTTCACTTGACGATTGATTGATGATTGATTGATTGATTGACAGCTCCAACAATCTCACCACACAACATACCACCCGACACCTTGCGCCTCTCGACACCGTACCGTCTCTGACAACACGGCAACACACTGCAACAACCACGTGATTGCATTATACCCCGCCACCAGAAACACCACCACTACGACCACCACCACCACTCTCCACTCTGCACTTCAACACCACCATGGCTCACTCCGCCCGACTGGCGGCGCCGACCTTCGACGTGGAATCGTACAGCAGCAACTATGACGGCCCACTGCAACCGCTCCGCCTCGCCCACATCGCCATGCACTGCCCGTCGCTGTCCCGTCAAGCCTTGAGCATCGCCATCGCCTCAGCAAAGAGCGGCAAGGATGTCTCCCTCTACCGCCGTCTCATCGCCCTCGCCTCCATCCTCAACCTCAACGACCTCGCAACCGCCGATCTCGAATGGACGGATAAGACAGAAGATGCGAACAAGCGCGAGAGCGCTCGGCTGGAGCAGGAACTCAAGGGCTACAAGAACAACCTCATCCGCGAGAGCATCCGCATGGGCCAGGAAGACCTCGCCACCCACCTCCTCCTCACCGGCGGTCCCGCACCGCAGACTGCACCAGAAGGCGAGCAGCCACAGAGCGCCGCCAATGTCGGCCTGAATGCTGCCTACGGTGCATTCGGCAAGATGCGCGACTACTGCACCACTCCCACCCACGTCGCCAGCATGACCCTTCGCCTCCTCCACACGGCCATCATCCAAGCAGTCTCCGCCCTGCAGTCTGGCTCGCCCGCAAACGCCTCCTTCAACGCCGTCATGGCAAACGCCAACCGTCTTCGCAGCGTCGGTGCCAAGGAGGAAGAGATGGTCAAGCTCACTCCCATCTCGTACGCTGCTGCCGGTGTCGCCCAGCTCAGCTCGGGCAACTACCGTGATGCTGCCGAATCATTCCTGGCCGTGCCTTTCGACCTCACCCAGGCCGGCTCACTGCACAACTTTGAATTCACCCGCTTCGTCGCCAGCGCCAACGACATTGCCATATACGGTGGTTTGACTGCCCTCGCCACTCTTGACCGCGAACAACTCTCCACCCGCGTCCTCGGTGGCTCCTTCCGCGCTTTCCTCGAACTTGAACCCCACATGCGCAAGGCCATCTCCCTCTTCACAACTGCAAAATATCGCGCTTGCTTGGACACTCTGCAGCGCTATTACGCCGACTGGAATCTTGACGTCTTCCTCGGCGCCGGAGTTGGCACCACCCGTGGCTCCCATGTCGACAACCTCCTAGCCCGCATCCGCCAAAAGAGCATCACCTCGCACTTGTCCTCCTACTCACAAATCTCGCTTTCCTCCCTCGCCGAGACCTTCCCTCTGCCTCCGAACGCCACCGCCCAATCACCGCAAGCTGCCCTCGAAGCAGAGCTCATCTCACTCATCCAATCTTCAAACCTGCCTTTCCGCCTAGACGCCGTCAGCGGCACTCTCGTCGCCCCGACTCTGGACCCACGCACAACCACACACGCCGACGCCGTCGCCACTGCGAATGAGATCGAGCGTTCCCTCCTCCTGAGACTCCACAGAGTCAACACCACTCTCGCTGGCCTGGAAGTCCTGCCCGAGAAGAAGAGCGTTCTCAACGAAGGCGGCTGGAACGGTAATGGGAAGGGTCGCGTGTTGGGTTGATGGAGGGAATGATCGAGGTTGAGACGATTTTGCTTTTTATGACTGACGACGAGACCACTGCATGGCATGGAACTAGAAGAAAAGAAAATGGTGGCACTAGCGAGGCGTTTTGGAGTTTGATTTGAGAACGGCAGCATCGATCGCGCTTGGAAGACAAGCACGATTGATACATCGTAGCGTGACTACAGAAATATACAGCGTGGCATAGACTGCGCCGCGCATACATGCGGCACGAAGAAATGAATATTCAATGACCCGCAGCCCCTTCCCACCAATTTTTCACCCGATTTTCATCGCAGGCCCGACTCAGACTCGCCAAAGCTGGATTGGGGTCGCGTCGAGTTCGATAGAAGTACCAGGTATATCAGGCTGTTTTGTACAAGACGGGATATCGATGTTTTGCTTGTGCTGTATTTGACCTCCGGGTGCACCTAGACGCATCCATCCACGCTCACAGTCAAAGGATTTGTGATCGCATGTGCAGCGGCGAATATCAGGATGGGTATGGGATGGAAAGTGGCTTCTTGCGTTCTTCAGAACTGTGCATTGGCAGTTTTAACTTTTAAGCCAGGTTAAGGTCGGAACATGCTCGAGCGGCGGAGAGAAACTCTTTTTGGTACGGTTTTTATTGCTTGAGATTGGGCAACTTGCGCTGAAACTTTTGGTCAATGGTAGACGTTCGTCTCTTTCCGCAGTGGAGTTCTTCTCCTCAGTGTGTAAGTTGACTTTGCGCCTTGATGTGGTCTGGGGCAGGCTGGATGTCGGTGGCAACGGGTAGTTGCATAGGTAAAGCTGCATGTTGCCGTTTGCACGCGATGGGGTTTCTGGGCTGCGGTTGAAGAGACTTCGCTTTCGGCGAATACTCTTGATGTGGTACCTGGTAGTATTGGCTGACGGAACGGATTGGAGGCTACCTTATCTTTGCTTGAGATGTAGTCTTCAGGATGGCTTTTTTCTGGGTTGTAGCAACGCTCTTTGTCGCCGCTGTATGGTGGTGCGCTGGTTGGTAAGTGGAGACTTGCATGATGCCGCTTCTATCTTTTGCTCGGGATGCTTTCTTGGGATTACAGTAAACGAGACCGCTTGCCGTGGATGATCGGGATGCGTTCGGTGGACGGCGAAACGAGTAGTCTTGGCTTGCTTGCTTGCTTACCTTCTTTCTTCCCCCGTGC
>Ga0265797_10002695_pt1 | contig 29490 bp, 25 predicted proteins | sample P2T30metagenome_FD_192433 | JGI IMG/M metagenome (GOLD analysis project Ga0265797, IMG submission 192433) | Plant litter microbial communities from East Loma Ridge, Irvine, California - P2 T30 | ecosystem: Environmental > Terrestrial > Plant litter > Unclassified | place: USA: California...
TTCCTTCAGTAGCACTGTAACGAGGGCTACTCTATCCACTAGCACTTCTGTCCTAGGCGATGGTGTAGTCATCATGTGGCAAGCATTCGACTCGGCAGTACTTACACGCGTTGCTACCATGATCCTGAGTCCTCAAACAACTAGGGTCATCAGTCAGGAAGTGGACACGACACTATACGTCATACAGGCTACAAAGATACACGTGTTGCACAAGGATATGGCGCTGAACACGACTGCCAGGGAGGTAGACCATGCTATGAAATATAGACAAACCCGGCGGGGATAGACAATCGACGCGAGCTACGAATTGCAGTGTAATAATAGTGTATATGTCGCGTTGGGTCGCAAGAAGTGCGCAGGGATTTCAGGATTGAACTGAGGTTGTATTGTGAAAGACTACGAACGGTATGTATGTAAATGGGCGCTGTAAACAACGCTAATGTAAGGAAGGCAGTCACATTTCACTCAAAGTGAGGTGCCATTCCACGGTGAGGCAAACGGAACTTCAACCCCTGACAGTATAGAGCTACAGAATAGTGAGTTTGGGTGCTAAGAGCGATCAATTTGTACACGGCAAGTATTTGCAGTACTTGTATACCTTTGAGTTCTCGGAACACCAATCCCGCAAGCGATTGGCGCTAGGTATGTGCGTCCCATAGCACCGCCATTCTGCTTCAGTCTTCCACAACCTCACCTTTCTCTCCAGCCTCACTAAGGAACAATGTGGCCGTTCATCTACCAACATCGCAAGCCACCTTTCATCGAATCATGTCGATAATACAGAATAGCATTTGAAGAAAGTAAACTCTTCAGTAAACATCCTGCGTACTCATTATAGCAAGGACATGCTCCGCATCCGCGTCGAAAACCACGTATTTACCTTCCTTTGCTCCTATACTCACCATTTTTCTTCTTCTTTATCTTCTTGCAAGGTTCTTGCATCTTCGCCGCTTCCGCCGTGCTCCAACTGTCGCTTCAAGTCTGGGCGGCTGGATCAAAGTCTGAATAATTATCTCTTGCTGGTGCACCGCTTCTTCGAAGGGTGTTGCGCCTGGAGATGGTATGGATTTTTCTGTCTGCATCTGTGTTTCAGAGAGAGGTTTCAATTGTGGCTGGGGCTGCAATTTGTTCCTGGGGAATGCAGTCACTAGCGGGTACCAATAAAGCTCGCAGTGCTATTGGTAACACCCAATGTCACACGCATGTATATAGCGACTCATCAAACGCGGAAACCAGTTGACAGATTCTTCTGTATATATATATCGCATTATCTAATCAGACGCTGACTTGAGATCAATCACACTGCGTCTACCGTGCTCAAGGCACACTCCTGTGCTGAGTTAAGCTATACAAATCTGGTCTTCTTAACAGTGCTATAAAGCTCCATACTAGAGTTGGCCTTGTGAATCCTCTCCGGCTTTTGATGACTAAATTGCGCTTCAGCTGGCTGCCAGTGTGTTCAGTTTTCGACAAGCTACCATTGTGCGCCTACAATACAGAGAGAGAGCTGATCATCACGGTACAGATCAGTACTTAGTACTTAATCAAATCAGCCGATACTCGCATCTGCTGCACCGGTACAGCTTATATCGGAACAGCTAGCAATCACATGGTTTTTGATAAGCGCTCTGATAAAGCTTTATTAATCTCAATTCCCTTATCATTTAAGACGCTTGTAATCACCTATCACTTTGAAACATGGCATAGAATTTTCAGTTGTACGGTATCGATCCGTTGTCACAAAAAGGTTGCAGAAGTCTTTAGTCTCTCGGGATATTTTAACGATGGTATTGTCTGATATTGTATTCTAGTAATCTAGAAACACTCATGAGACATATATCAGAGCAGCCAAGCAAGTTCCCCGTTCGGCAGCACCGTATCTAAGTCTTTAGGTTTTCTTCTCCAGTGATATTATTCCAACACTAACCAAACTTAGCTACCTCCTTCTATACACCCTGTGCCTATCGGTTCGCAATAGTAAGTATCGCTTGAGCAAGCAAGATCTTCGAAAATATCAGTATTATATTCTATCGCAGTATAAGAGAGTGCTCACTATGACAATAACCACTGCAGCATCCAGGATTTTTCTTGAAAATATCGCACTCAACTATGTTTGTTAGCAAATGAAAGTATTTTAGAACAAGTATATACTTACGTCCGTTAACCAGGCATTGGCGCTCCTGGAGCTCTAGTGGGATAGCAGCAACTAATCCAACACTAACAAAGGCGCCAATAATTGTAATAAACTTCATGGTGTCGTAGATTGTAGTTATAAAGTTTTTGTAAATAGAGGTAATATATTGTGTAGATTACAGTTTTTGCGTGTTCTTATGTGAACGTAATAGATTGTGGGATTTAATGGTGACAAGATGATGATTCCAAAATGCGTGAGATAGACGAGATATTTATACTTCCGATACTTATCCAAGGCCGCCCTAGTATTTCCTAACAATGACAGGACCGAAATGAAATTAGTCATCTTTCTACCAGCCGCCCTGAACTAAGCTGTTCTGGTAAACGTCACCCGACGTGCCTCCTACCTAGACTCCATTCCATTACAACACACCGAGATGCATGGACTACCTTGACACGATGATGCGCTATGAAAGGCTACGGAGACACGTGGATAAGCAGATTATACGAAGAGGACGCTACGAGGCCATGGCTGCTTCTCACTCAGAACCTTGGCCCCCAAAGTCTAAACTTGTAGTGACTGACTCGTTCACTTAGCTAGATCATTCCAAGAGCCGTGTAAGGAAGCTAGTATGCGGGAAATTAGATTAAAAATTACATTAAGGGGTTTATGGACGTGTTTACTGGCTTTGAAAAGCTATTAGCGGCTAACAGTATGACTCCACCGTCGACTGTAGTAACACCGAATGGAGCAGTACGCCTCACCTAGCAACAGTCTCTAGCTTCGCAAACATGATAATGTAGAAGCCCTACCCGCTTACTATGACTGTGTCCCTGCATTATCTGAGGAGCAAGACATTGCGCACGCATTGTGATGCAGCGACGATTGTATAGAACTAAGTAGAGTGAAATAGTTAGATGCAAGGTTGTACGAATTGTTAGGCACTAGGCTACTAAATTGTTTGTTCTCCGTTCTCTTTCGCCCAATAATCTTAGAATTATGCGCCAGACGACGGGTATCACAATGAATACTTAGGTATCGTGGTTCACCCAACAGAAAACGATGCACTGTCAATAAACCGGACTCTGATCATTGGCTTGTGATAGGATTATTCTCGATAATCCAACATGTGGGCATGCGGGAAGTTCGTATTCGATAACAGTGCACAGAAGCGGCTTAATACCTGGGTAAGATAGAGCCCTAGAGGTAGTCTACTATCGCGCACCCGGGCATATCCAGATTCCAAGTTTAGTTCAGAAGGCGTCGGGATGTTCATCCCCGATCTTAGAGGACTGGCCAGAACGTCACGGCCCAGACCGCCGCTGGCCAGACCGTCGCTCAGACCGATAAAAGAGATGCGATCGAGAGATCTCACCGACCAGAACAGGACAAGGGCTGCTCGCTTCAGCAGGTACGATTACCTTGATGCCACATACTATTGAAGAGGCTATTGCGATACCACTCCATAATTTTTCGGCGTTTCAGAGTCGCTTACGAAGAAAACATCTTCTTCATCTACTCCAGCTATCCAAAGAAACCCGGCCTAGTAGTTGTAAGCATAAATGCCTATAGCAAGACCTAAAGCCCATGCATGCAAAAGCGGATCGTCTCGGGGATTTAGTTGATTTTAGCGTACAGCGAAGCAGACAGCACATACAGTATGGAATGGCCGATGTTGTAAGTTCACTGCAGCTTTGGCTGCAAATTATGGTCGCATACCACGTAGTTTTTGGGGAAGAGCTAGCCTATAATTAGTCTATTAAGCTCTAATCCAATTGGCTGTACCAAAGCTGTTGGCACGTAACGCAGGAACTTCAAATCTTTTTACTCCAGTATAGAAAAAAAGAGAGATAGAATAAATAACTATCAAAGCCCTTTGCAAGAGGCCTGGCTAACAGGCTATCAATTCTGTAGTAAGGCTGCGCCTAACTTTATTCTTGTTTACCCACCAATAGATTGTATCAACGCCGATCAATTTCCACCAATCGGAGCTAGCAGATTTACAGGTACGTGAGTACCTGGGTATCGTTGTTAGCGCCAATGTGTGTTCTTAGACATTCGGCAGTATTTATCTCGTATATGCACCTAAGTAATCCCGATGCGACAATCTTAGCTTTTTCAGGGTTATCGACAAATCCACATATCCAATGTCCCGTCACCTAGATTTGTTCACACCAACATTTTCCTTTTCGAATTCATATTTGCGATATGCCCCTGCTGGCATTGTTCTATTTGATTTTTTTGGTTGTTGTATTCGTGTTACTGAGAACAAAACTCATTTAAATGCTCACACTCGACTGTATTACTACATGGCGGCATAGAGTGTTGGCGAAAACAGGAGACGACAGTCACTCTTTTGGCATGGGTAGTTATATCATAACTCAGGACCCAGTCCTGCTCAGCTCTTAGAATATTGAGTAAGGTGCTTGCCACATAGGCAGCCTTGGCGTACCAAACTGAAGAACCATCCATTCCCTGATTTTGACGAGAGCGTTATCGAGCTTTTTCTACCTCAGTTTACTTGGAATATGGCCACCAAAGCGAAGCCGGAAGGGTTCAGGCCGAGGAGTGATACGCAGACTCTTGCTACAGAATGACGTACTATAGACACATCCCCCCGCTAGTAGATTCCGCCCTTTCCTTTTTCTATTAGTACGTTTATAGATCTTCAATCAAGATGTTGATATTTTGCAGCTATATCCTTACGACATTATCCTCCAGCAAGAGCTGATAACAAAATCGTAACAAGACATGTATGTGGTACATATGTTTTTTAGCTGTAGAATTAACCGTTTAAACATACACGTATTCATCACTGTACTCACTAGCAAATAGCAAAGCATGTTCATTTTAGCATCGACATTTTACTCAGCTATCGTATGCCATACTAGTCTGAAAGAGTTTCAACCACCCAAAGGACTATAGCGACTCCTGCAAACGGCAAAAATCACTACAAGGAAGACATGATGAACATCATGTCTCAGATCAAGTTCCCATGAGGTTATAATGCTGATGCTTATTACTATCTTCCTCGAATGTACAATCACAATTTCGCATACATATATTGCCGTCCTTATATCATCGTTGTCTAGCGTCTTGGAGGCTCAAATCAGCCTCTCTCTCTCTCTCTCATTCCCAAAGTAGGAAAATAAGGCGTCCATCAGCTCATTAGTCCACATGCGCAAAGGAGCTGCTCAATCTCTACCGCAGTTGTGTATACATGCGCGGATTGGGAAAATGTATGATTTATGTATAACCTGCAACTTCAGGAGTAGTATAGAGTCAAGGCTGTATCCCACCAGTTGCAGCACCATATCTTAAAAATAGCACTTAATACTAGCAAATCAACGGCTATCGAGTATACCCACCCAGCAACCTAACAGTCCTTGGCATGCCGATATCCGAACCTAGCTCACCAACCACAGTCCGCATACATCACCAGCCTCTCCCAAAAAAAATTACAAGTGTCTGTGCCCCTTGGCTGTTTTACGGGCGTTTGCCGATCACCCGCTGATTACCACTTGAAACCAAGAAAGAAGTATGTATCTCGGATGTCATGCTGTGATGTCAACAGGTGAGTACGGTAAAGCCGGACTGGGGCGTAGCAGAAACCATGCCAACTATGTCATGTCACGCCTTATTATCTTTCCGGTTAGAAATGGTATAAGTAAGGAGACATGATTGAAAAGAGAAAGAACAACACACAACTCCTTCGCATCTCCATTCCTACCTACCATTGACCAACAAAATGGCCTCCTCACTCTCCTCCACCTCCCCTTCGCCCTCAATGCCAAGCTTAATCGTACAAACATCGACAGCCTCAAGGGCTACAACCTCCGCAACCTCCACAGCATCTTCTTGTCCCGCCTCTCGCATCCGGAACGTCGCCCCCTCCGACTTCCCCTTCCCATACTGCGCCTACAATGCTGGAATCCTGATTCCAGACCTGTCTTCCTGCTGTGGCGACGGAGAAAATGATGTGGAAAAGGGTCGAGACAGTCAGGTTTATGTGCATAATAACTGTACACAGTAAGGTCTCCTCCGTCCCCACCACCACCAGCAAAGACGAAGATGAAGAACACATGGAAAAGAAAAGAAATAAATCATAGAGGAAAGATGGCTATGCTAACATGCAGGATCGTATAGATACTGCGAGGTCTCCCCCTCGAAAACTTCTTCCTGGCGTGCCTGCGTCATAAACCACTACCCAGAAGCAAACCTCCATGGCAACAGCTATCCGTGTTTCTTTGAGGATGACCGCATTGAATCGAATCGGTATACCTCAAGCAACAACCCCAACGACGGGGATGAGTTGGATTCTGCTACTGCTACTGGCACGGATGATGAATCTGGTAAGTTGGACACTGAGAACTTCGAGATGAAGGGGGTAGATGTAAAAGGGATATGTCTGACGAACAGAAATAGGTGCTGCAAATGTTAAGAAGCCTTCGCTTACATTTATGGGGTGGATGATTTTGGGTCTGGCAGTTGGAGCGGGATTTGTAGGGTAAAGGGGGAGGCAGTGAGGGAAAGATTGTAGCTTATAACATTTTGTCAGCGAACAGAGACAGACAGACACACACACTGCAGGTATACCATCGCTATTTTCGTCTGAGAGATAGGACCTTCATTTACAGCATTCCCACAACAGAACACCAAATATGAATTTGAACCACAAAACCTACATATCCAGGGTATATCAACCAGCCTCATAAAAATGTAATCGTGACACGTGGCAACCCAGCACAAAATTTCGCCGTTCAAGCACTCGCCTGCACAACCTTGAAACCATCGGAAACCATCTTCTGAATCTCTTCATCCTTGTGTTGTAGTTGCCCCAAAGCATACGCGACATCGTTCCATTGCCTTTCATTCTCTGCTCTCGGGAGCCTAGAAGCAAGTTTGGCAGCGAGCTGTCTAGCATGTTTGTCCTAGAGAGTATTAGTCCTATTATATTACATTTACAAATTAAACGGAGAAACGATACCTTCTCGATAAATCCAGCCAAGAACTTGATAATTCTCTTGAGCGCATCTTCACTCAGCGCAGAGTCTGCACTAAGCACACTGAACATGTCGATAAACTGGTTGTAAACAGCATTGTCCTTTGTCGACAATTCCGTGAAGAACATGCGTGCCATGTCTGCAATCTTCTTATCGCTGTCCTCGAGACACTTTGCCATCTCGCCCAACTGGCCCTTAACCTTGACCTGTCCGGCCAAGATCAAGAAGGTGAGTGTCATCAGACATGTTCGCTTTACGCTGGGGTCTCCGTCGTTGAGGCGACGGTAGAGGAAGTCGGTGTTTTCGTCAATAAGATGGTTGAAGCAGACGGCCATGTCGCCAAGTGCGACGACTAGGTTGCTGCGAACGACAGCGTCTTGGCTTCGTTCAAGGATGGTAAGAAGAAGGCCGAGATTAGTTTCACAGTACTCTGAACTGACGCACATGAGCTTGGCTAAACACAGTGCTGCCTGTGCTTGCAGTGTCGGGTGGTTGTACGATGTGTTGTTAGCACAGATGTCCGCTACCAGCGGACCAAAGTTTGCAAGCAGGGATTGTGGACCGTACAGGAGCTCGCGCTCGCGGATGTGTGCGATGGCTTCAGTGAAGTCATCCTCTGTGGTTCCTGCCATGAGATCTAACTCATTTGCTTCTTCGGGCGCTGGGGTCGGCTCCTTAGTGGCACCCCTCTTACGGCCTTTCTTAATAGGCGTGGGACCAGCTGTAGATGCCATAGATTGTCGGGGCGTGGGTACTGTTTTCTTCTCCTTTTCAGCCTTCCGTCGTTTGAACTCAAGTTCACAAAGCTCGAGGTGGACTATTTGCTTAATCGCGATATGGCCTACAACGAATAGCAGCTGCGACAGTGCAAGTGCTGAATTTTGCTTCTTCGGTGGTACCTCTTCAATAGGAGGTGCGTCTGGCATCTCCTCGTCTTCCTCTTTTGGCTCTGCAGCGCTTGAGCTTGATGTAGGTCGTGATTGGGGCTTTGCTTGTCCTGCAAACACACGTTTGGTGACCTTTCGGATGATCTCAGAGCAAAGAACATCTGGATGTTTCGAGAGGACGTATATGGCGCTAATGGCTTGCTCTGCCACACCGTACCACTCTTTGCTGTCAGAAGCCATCTCGGCCATGGCAGCCAATCTAACCAGGACTGCGTGATCGTTGGGAAGTTTCACTGTCTTTACAGGGGCGTCGTTTGAGGCCTGCTTCCCTGGGGGTGGACTCATGCGGCGTAGAGCTATACAAGTGTATCGAGCCAGACCCAAATCCCGCCTGCCGAGCTCGCCTAGACCGATTCGTAGACAAGCTTCCATCTCTTGCACAACAATGTCTGGAGATGAGAGCGCCAGCATACCTAGGACAATGATGGCTCCTCGACGTTGGTTCTTGGAGATATCCTTCTTTTGGTAACCATAGATTTGCCATAGCTTCTGGATGACCAAGCCATTGACCAAGCCTTGCTTCATCATGGTACTAAGAAGTTGTTCGAGGGAGGTGAGTTCGGCCGGTGTCGTGCCAAAAGTCAGACTGATCATGTTCTTCGAGATGTAGTTGGCAACTGCGTTGTCATCGAATCCGGGTGGTGCGTCGAAGAACAAGCCCTTGTAGCACTCAAGCAGATGAGTCTGGACACCTTTGCCTTCGTCACTGTTGCCCTTGGTCCAGATGAGACGCAACATTCTCCTGATACCAAGCTTTGCATTCGCAATCTTGTAGGCATCAATGGTAGTGAAGAAGTCCATGGCTTCTATGACCTCACTCTTGTTCTTGGAAGATAGCAATTGGGTGACTATCTCAGCGGCGTCGTTGATCACTTCAATAAATTTGAGTGCTTCCAATAGGAATTTGCGCACAGCCTGGAACTTCTCAAGCTCTTGTGCAGTCGCCGCGTCTCTCTGGGCCTTTTCGACCGCAGCAGCCTTCTCTTCCTCGGTCATCTCGGAAGGATGCTTTGGTCCTTCGACATCCATGCCGTCAGCTTGTGTGGCGTCTTGTAATAGAGACTCGTCCACAGTCTGATCGACTGGAACGCGTTCTCTTAGCTCTTCCGGGGGTTGCAGAGCATTGATCTGGGCTTCACATTCGTCCAAGCGTTGCGTCCAGTCTTTCGTCGATAATAGACCACCATCAAAGGCAGTGAAGGGGTGCGTGGAGATGAGCTTTGCGAGTAATTTGACGGCATTACGCCGGACGTTGCTACTCTTATCCTCGAGACTCCGTGCGGCCAGTTCAGCGACCTTTTGCCTGCGCTTCGGATACTTTTGCTCCAGATCACAAAGCCTGACATAGACCTGCATAACTCGAGCACGGCAGTAAGGGTTTATATCGAGGAACCGGTCCTCAAGCACATCGAAGAAGATGCGAATCTGAGCCTTGTGGTTCTCGCTGCGGTCGTCCTGACTGAGCTTGCTGAGCATGGTAATCAGGTTTCCGCATACTTCGATGAGGGCACAGCGGAGAGTATAGGACTCGCTGTCTAACAAGTTGGCGAGTAACGTCATTTGTCTAATAACAAGATGCGGGGTAAGCTCGGATATCTTGGTAAGGAAGGTCGAAATGGATTTGGGTCCTTTCAGATCAGTGGAGCTGAATTCCTTGCTGCTGATATCCTTCAAGACGTCTTCTGTAAGTTGTGGGTAGTCAAATGCATCTGCAAGGGTGAAGAGGAATTCGGCCATGGGCTCGGAGAGGTGCTCGAAGTATGTGAGACTCTGGTTGATGGACGTCTGTGCGGCTGTCATAGTCATTAGAATGAACTAGGAAACAGACTTGGAGCACCTACTGTATGCATGCCCATGTGATTTGACAGCAAAGCATAGTACTCTGAAGCAGTGGTTTCGTATCGCATTGTTCTTGACTCTTGACTCGTTTTCCAAGATGTGGTACACCGGCTTCGTGAATAGTCCGATGAACGTGTCTCGCTCCGATGTAGTGACGAAGATGCGACCCAACTTGAGCCTCAGCACCTTACTCATACGGTCGAGTGCCGTCTCCAGTTGTGCAGCAGCATCCCAGGTGGCCTCTTTACCGCCCGTCGCCTTGGTCTTTGTACCTTTACCCCGCCCCCTCGCTGCTGGTGCAGATGCTGACTTCTCAAGTGCTCTTGTCTCGACAGCAGATATGGTCCATCGGAGGAGGAATCCATACATCTCCAGGATGTTCTTATGGTGGGGGATCGCATCTTGCTCTTCGGCTTCGAGGTCTGCGTGGATAATGTCGGCCTGTGTCGACAGTGCAGAGGATATTAGGTCGAGGATCTTGCTCAGTATGGCGGGTGGTATTTGCGATGAGTGCCTAGAGAGTTGCCACAATTTACAATTAGGTTCTGCATCATATGTCTTCGCATGCTTTGGATATGCAGGCACGCACTTCAAGAGAAATTGCAGTGTGTCAAATACAGAGCTGCGAGTGATCGCATCTGGGCTCTCCGCCACCGCATCGACCACAGGATTCAGCTCACTGTTGATCAACCCGGGCGATGACAGCGATTCCGGCTCATCTTCGCAGTCTTGCAGCGCCTGCGGGGCTTCGGGAGTGGGAATCGTCGAGGGATCGCTGTCGAACAGCTTGATCGCCTCGTTGATGTCAAAATCCACACGCGCGTCCATGTTGCGCGGAATCGCTTGGGGGATTCGGAAAGATGACAAACAAGAGGCAGCGAAAAGGAGCGTCGTACGGATCAGTTTACGCAAAACGGCCTCCGTTGCCGCATCCGGGGCAGGCGCGTTGCATCCATGTGTTTATTGGCCCGTGCGCGCTGTCATCAGTCTACCCCTTCTGGCTTAGTGATTTAAAGGGTTCAACGCGTCTACAACAATACTGGGAGGCAGAACCCCATCACATCACCACAACACCTGACCTAACGCACACACCATGACAAAGGCACGAACATCGCTGCGGCACGCAGAGGCCATTGACGTACACGAGGACGAGATCAAGCAAGAGGAGGCAGAGTCGACACTGGACGAGAGTATGGATCCGCTCGATGAGAGCGGTCATACGGTCGACAGCAGCGAAGAGGAGGTGGAAGACTCTGTGCAAGAAGACATGGCACGCTTTGAGGAGACATTCGTTGGAATAAACAAGCGGTTCCGCCTGATTAATCGCATTGGAGAGGGTACGTCTCAAATCCTTGGTTTCCAGCATGCAGAGCAGTGGGGGCTCACAACTTTCACCCAGGAACATTCTCCACTGTGTACAAGGCCGAGGATTTGGAGTACGGCAAGTTCAACAATGACTGGGATATGGACAAGCAGGAAATACCAAAGTGGGTGCCAGCTGCCCGCAAGAAGCAGTATACTAGACAGCAACCCCACTACGTCGCCATCAAGAAAATCTACGTTACAAGCAGTCCGATACGCATCTTCAACGAGCTCGAGCTTCTTTATGACCTGAGGGATTCCGACTCGGTATGCCCGCTCATCACCGCCTTCCGCCACCTGGACCAAGTGGTTGCTGTGCTACCCTACTTTCAGCATCGCGACTTTCGGGATTACTACCGCGACATGACCATTGGTGATATGCGCCCCTACTTCAAGAGTCTGTTTACGGCTCTTGCAGCAGTACATAGTAAAGGCATCATCCATCGTGACGTCAAGCCTACCAACTTTCTCTACAACACCTCGCAGTCCCGTGGTGTCTTGGTCGACTTTGGCCTGGCTGAGCGCGAGGGTACGGACTGGCACAATTGCGCCTGCCGTATGTCAGAAGAAGACCGTCGCTATAGAATCTCGCACAGCGTCTATGCGCAGACACAACAAGCAGGCCACAACGCCTCTGCCTATCCCAAGAACGATACACGCAACAGTCGGCGCGCCAACAGGGCGGGCACGCGTGGCTTCCGTGCACCCGAGGTACTTCTCAAGTGTACCCAGCAGACTTGTTCCATCGACGTCTGGAGTGTGGGCGTCATTCTACTGACGATGCTTTCCCGCCGCTTTCCTTTCTTCCACAGCGCAGATGACATCGATGCCCTGCTTGAAATTACAACCATCTTTGGACGAAAGAAGATGCGCGAAACCGCTCTTCTACACGGCCAAGTCTTCGAGACCAATGTGCCCAGCTACAGCGAAGGCGGTCACAGCTTGGAGAAGATTATTCTTTGGTGCACAGGGCGAACGGGTGACAAGACACAGCCGAAGAGGGAGCTGGACGAGGAGGAAAAAGAGGCTGTACAATTTCTCTATCGACTACTGGAATGCAACCCGGCGAAGCGCATCACAGCTGCCGAGGCTCTCGAGCATCCATTCTTACTCAAGGCCTTGGGCGAGGAGAGTGAGATAGAGGAAGACTTGATGCCTAACGGCACAGCGGAATGAGACCACGGATGACATGACGTACTCACGATGTACGAGTAATAGCATGGAAGGCGTAACACGGGTGTGAGCATAGTACGGGAGTTTTTTTTGGCCATGTATGGGCTCGGCGCTTTGCCGAGTTATTGTGATACCCTTTCACACATTATTTCTCACGGGGTTTTGGCTCCAAATCAACACGATACGTTGCACACACTTGACCTTTGCAATCGTGTTTGTGAAGGAACTCTCCCAACGTAGCTTTGATATGACTTGTAATTCCACCTCTTAGACCACCGACTATGCCGTCTGCTTCCGAGCCTCCTTGACCTTCTTCTCCGCCCGAGCCTCCGCCTTTGTCATCTTCCCCTGCTCCAACCGCCTCTCTTTTGCCGTCTTCTGCTGCCCCGCCTGTCCACCATGCGCCTCGGCCCTCGCCTTCTCCTTCTCGGTATGCACCCTCATATTCGCCATGGCCTCCTCCAGGCTCGGTATCTTGAGTCCCTGCTTTCTCGCCTGCGCCAGTCTCTGTACGCTCGCCTGCCTCCCGCGTTCCGCCGACCGCACATCTTTTAGCAGACGGTCTTTTACGCGCTGTTCTTCTATCTGCGCCTGAGAGAGAACGGGTGGGCGGTTCTCAACGGGCTCGCCAAAGGGTGCGACAATGGAGGTTACGACATGCGAGATTGCGGTGCTGGTACGGTAGCCAGATGTTATGCGGACAATGTCACCTTCAACGAGGGAGTTGTTTGGGTCGCGGACGAGGTAAGTTGTTGGTGCTGGAAAGTGCTAAGAATGATATGAGTATCCGCCTGTTTGGGGGAGAAAGCTGATTGCGAGAGAGACGCACTTTTCTAAACTTCTTATTCCATTCCTGCCCTGCCACACGCACTTTTACTGCCCGCGACATTTTCCCCGCCGAGACTACGACGCCGACTTTCTGGCTGTGCAGGCATTGTGTGACGATTGGCGCTCCGGCTTTTGCTTTGGTGGCTAGGGACGCCATGGCGGGCGTATACTGTATGTCGTCGTCGTCGTCGTCGTAGTAGTAGTAGTAGTAGTAGTAGTAGTGTGTAATTCGTGGTTGGGTCAGTGTGCGGTGGCTGCGGAGGTCCTGCGGAGGTTTGCTAGTGTAGGAAGCGCAACGCGCAAGTCGGCTACAATGGGCAGCGTAGTACAAGACAGCAACTCAATGCGTCCTCTCGGAATATGTCGTATGACGTAGCAAGGTTGTGGGTGGACTGTTGCTACCTCTTAAATTGACGATGCGCGCTTGAGGCTCGTCCGCATGAAAACTGAAGGCGGCAATGCCAAGCCTTAACTCCGATTGGCTGCATAATCTACGTTACTGCTATCGTGTCCATAGTCGCAACCTGGGAACTTCCACATTTCAAGTCTGCTCTTCTTCCGTGTCCGCCCAATTCCTTATTTTCAAGAGGTCGCTTGGCCTCATACGTCTCTTGCAAACTTCATGTAGACATCTGCTCTCTTGTATTTGTAAATTCGGATTCACACATTTCCGTCCACTCACTTTCGCAACTTCGACGTCGCCGTTGGCGCGACTGATAGCCACCATGCTCCCACGGATAGCGCTGTTCTTTGTGATCGCCTGTTTTGCGCTATTAGTCGTGGGTGCTGAGGATTATTACAAAGTATGTTTGCGTCGAGTCTTTTGTTCTATCTGGTCTCTGTTCGAATTGCAAGGCAGCACATGTTAGCTGACTTTGACAACTTAGTTGCTTGGGCTCAAGAAAGACGCTTCGGAACGCGAAATCAAAAAGGCCTACCGAACCCTCAGCAAAAAGTACCATCCTGACAAGAACCCGTACGTGCAATTACCCAGCAACCTACCAATGTGTTCCTAATGCACAGCAGTGGCAACGATGAAGCGGGAAAGAAGTTTGTCGAAGTAGCCGAAGCCTATGAAATTCTCAGCGAGAAAGAGACCCGCAAGATCTACGACCAATACGGCCACGATGGCATTCAACAACACAAGCAAGGCGGCGGTCCTCGCCAACAGCACGATCCCTTCGACCTCTTCTCGCGCTTCTTTGGCGGTTCAGGACACTTTGGACACCAGGGTGGAGAGCGGCGAGGACCAAACATGGAAGTTAGAGTCGCCATTCCCCTCCGCGACTTTTACAATGGCCGAAAGACCGAGTTCACAATCGAGAAGCAAGCTATTTGCTCGGCCTGTGAGGGCTCGGGCTCAGAAGATGGACACGTAGAAACTTGTGGCACATGTGGTGGACGCGGCGTACGGATACAACGGCAACAGCTTGCACCGGGATTGTTCCAGCAGGTGCAGGTGCATTGCGATCAATGCCACGGTAAAGGGAAGATGATCAAGAACCCGTGCCCCGTCTGTGCTGGCAGTCGAGTTATCCGCGAGGCTGAGACACATACACTTGAGATTGAAAAGGGCATGCCCAAGGGCGTTCGCATCACGTACGAAAACGAAGCGGACGAAAGCCCCGACTACGTCGCTGGTGACCTTATTGTACATCTCAGTGAATCAGAACCGGCCCTGGGTCAGCAAGAGCACGAACGTACCGACGGCACTTTCTTCAGGAGACGCGGTAAGGACCTCTTCTGGCGCGAAGTACTCTCACTCCGAGAAGCTTGGATGGGCGACTGGACACGCAACATTACGCACCTCGACGGTCACATTGTCCAACTTTCGCGCAAACGCGGTGAAGTTGTGCAGCCGAATCTCGTTGAGATTATCAAGGAAGAGGGCATGCCAATATGGCATCAGCAGCTCGAGAACAACGAGGGTCTGCAGTTCGGCGACTTGCACGTCGAGTACATTGTTGTGCTACCAGATCAGATGGAAAAAGGTATGGAAAAAGACTTTTGGGGTGTGTGGGAAAAGTACAGGAAGAAGGCGGGTGTTAGCATCGATGCTGAGCTTGGGAGGCCCAAGGAAGCCATCAAGATGCCCGAGCCTGATGAGCACGATGAGTTGTAGGATTGAGGGTTTTCCATTTCGAATGAACTGATATTCGCGAATACCCGGCGTAGACCGACGATGACGCGGAGTTGAGGAGTCTTGAAGGGATTGCATGGGGTTTTGGCGGTATAGAACGCTACATTGATTGTGTTTTGATATAGTAAGCAATTAGAGTCATGCTGCAAGTCTCGTACGATTGCTACCGCTACCCCTCAGTACAATGGGCTACAGTGAGCATGGTGGGAAGTGGGGCAGTGTGTACGTAGGTGTAGGAACTGTAGAGATGATGTGTGTACGGGCCAAGATCCCACACGGACGTGGGGTGTTCGGCAGTACAGTACATGTTCATGCACCCGCACCCGGCCTTGCACATACCGTAGGTCCAGCACATCGCTTACCTGGTCTGCACCGCCACACCACACACACACACACACACACACTAAGAGTAATTACCGGCTCGTGTTCTATGCGACCGGTTGGGTTAGCTGTACCGGCATTAGCCATGTCAGAAGTCACGACGCAGACCAGGGCTTGAAAACAACCAAAAGTCAGCTAGAAATCATGTAACTAGAAGTCGGGTCAACGCGAGCGACAGACTACTGGGACAAATGTCGGGTTGTTTGATGAAGGGGGGTGGAGAGGTTAGACCAAGCATTCGCGGGACAGCCGCTTGTACTCTAGCGCAGCTGTCTTATTGGCGGGGAGTGTCTTAGCAGCGGTTACGCATGCCCAGGTGGCCGTGGGGCGGCTTGTCCTAAAGCAAACACGACTTTCCATACCAACGCCCTCCAGACGAGTCTCGTACTTTTGTGGCGTCCGTAATGTTTACCATGGCCCTTTGTTCATCACGACGGCGTCAGACTTGATCAGCAACGACTCGGTAGAACTCCGGTCGCTTCCGTCGCACTACCCCTTTCCTTTTGCCTGTACCACTCAGCACTGAGTTGCCGCACTCGAATTTTGTACCTGGGCCAAATATCGGCCAAATAGGGCTTTGGGGACAGGGACATGTCTCCCCAACGGCTGTGGCGTGGAGTAGCCGCCAGATTCTGCATGTGACAAACCCGGCTCAACCGCAATGTTGAATAAATCCCGCAACTACATGCCCCTGCCTAAACAAAGGCTCAGCTAACCTGCACGTGGGCAAAAGGCCTCTCACGATAAGCACTAGACCTGGGCAGCCAACCAGAGATTTGCGCCGGTACTAGACATGGCTGTTACCAGATGCGATTGTCACAGCACATGCACTGCTTCGGGCAGAGATAACAGGTCAGTATAAGTCGCTCACTGAGCCATTTTGTTGCAAAGCATAGTACCGACCACGACTACCTGGCATGGACACTTCGATACAGTTTGCAGATGCAGACGCGCATCCCGTCCAGCCGCACTCCTCTATTGGTGGAGTGTACCCTTTGCGATCGCGGTCGCACACTCGGCCCAAGAAGTCGTCGGTCGATGCGAAGATCAGCGAGTTAGAGGAAGCTGAAGACGAAGATGCAGGTCTGAGAGACGAGCGCGATTTCAAGCGCAGCCAGGTATGTTGTGCATGATGCATTTGTGCCCGGCGCTGTCCACTGACAGAATTGAGGCAGGCCTTTAGTCTGGGCCAGATCTTCGTCTTAGCATACCAGTCCATTGGTGTCATCTACGGCGACATTGGCACCTCTCCTCTCTATGTGTATTCGTCTACCTTCACGGAAGCGCCTAGCCATGCCGATCTGCTGGGCGCCTTGTCACTTATTCTTTGGTCCGTCACTTTGATGGTTACTGTCAAGTACGTCTTGATTATTCTGCACGCCGACAACGATGGCGAGGGAGGTACTTTTAGTACCTACTCACTGCTTTCTAAATATGTATGTTGCTTCACTCCTACACCACACCTGACTAGCTTGCTCACTATGCGTAGGCGAACATTGCCAATCGAGATCCTCGCGAGGCCACCCTCATACGTAAGTTTCCCAGCTGGGCGGCACGCTACGTTTGAACTGACAGAATACTAGGCATGGAGCGTCACAAAACCGAGGACTTGGGTCGTTCCACGAGGGGCATTCGATCAGCGATTGAAAAGTCAAAGTTTTTTCGTGGTTTGCTGCAGGTCATTGGTGTGCTATCCGTTTCCATGGTCATGGCTGATGGTGTCTTGACGCCAGCCCAGTCCGTGCTGGGCGCAGTTCAGGGTCTGAACGTTGTCAAGCCTGACATTGAAAAGTCGACCATTATCGGGGTTACGTGCGCGATTCTCATCCTGCTGTTTGCAGTGCAGCCCTTTGGTATCTCCAAGCTGACGGTTATTTTCTCGCCCATCGTTGTTGTATGGCTGGCTTTGAATGCTGGATTTGGCATCTACAATCTCGCAAAGTAAGCTCTTCTTGATCTTTACCTTGCGACGCTGACCAACCGTTTCAGTTACGATTACAAGATCCTCAAAGCCTTCAATCCCTACTATGCTTTCGACTACCTGATCCGGAACAAATACCATGGTTGGAGGAGTTTGGGGGGTATCCTCCTCGCCTTTACAGGTGTCGAGGCCCTCTTTGCCGATATTGGTGCTTTCAGCCGCCGCGCTGTGCAGATTAGTTGGCTTGGATACGCATATCCGTGTCTGCTGCTCGCCTACTGTGGTCAGGCTGCGTACATTAGTGTTGACCCAGAGGCCTACTCCAACCCATTCTACAACTGCGTACCTAACGGCTGGCTCATCTTCTCGCTCATTGTTGCCATTGCTGCCGCCATTGTGGCATCGCAGGCCATGATTACGGCAACCTTCCAAGTAAGTTGCTTAAATCTAGTTACTAGGCACACTAGCTGATCACTCGTAGCTTTTGTCCCAAATCATGAAGCTCTCGTATTTCCCACAAATCAAGGTCGTTCACACCTCAACCGCATACCACGGCCAGCTTTACATTCCCAGCATCAACTGGTTGCTCATGATCGGAACCGTGCTTGTGGCATCCATCTACAACAATACCACGTCGTTGGGTAACGCCTACGGTGTTTGCGTCATGTTCGTCACCTTCTTCGACACGTGCATGGTCACACTAGTAGCGATCCTAGTCTGGCAAATTAAGCCGTACTTTGTGCTGCTCCCCTGGCTCGCTATCGCTTGCCTTGACGGCACATACCTCTCCTCCGCCCTGACAAAAGTGCCCGATGGCGCCTGGTTCACCATCCTGCTGGCCTGCCTCCTCGGCTGCATTTTCATCCTCTGGCGCTTCGGCAAAGAGCAACAATGGAGCGCCGAAGCAAGCGACCGCTTCCCAACAACCCACTTTGTTAAGACGCTCCCCGACGGTCGATTGGCCCTGACAGAAAAATACGGCTCCAAGCCCGTCGGCACAATGGAAGGCTTTGGCATCTTCTTCGACAAAGCCGGCGAAACCACACCAATCGTCTTCTCGCAATTCATCCGCAAACTCGTCACCATACCCGAGGTAATCGTCTTCTTCCACCTGCGGCCCCTCGAAGTCCCCTTTGTAGAACCTCAAAACCGGTACTCGGTTTCTCGTCTTGCAGTCCCACATTGCTATCGGCTTGTTGTCCGTCACGGCTACATGGACGAAGTCATAACACCGGATCTCGCTTCCCTGATCTACGATAAGATTCACAGCCACATCGTCGCTCGCGCCCTTGACAGCGAGGGCGAGAAATCATCTTCCCCCGACAACAACGCCACCACTACAGCCATCGACACCAAGCTACCCATCCTAGAAACAACAACTCCCGGCACATCCACACCTTCCCGCAACTCAACAACATCATCCCGATTAGAAACTCTCGAGCGCGCCTATAACCGCGAGGTCCTTTACATCATCGGCAAAGAGCAGATGAAGGTGCGACCGGGCTCGAGTTTTGTAAGAAAGGCGCTTCTGGAGGCGTTCTTCTTCTTGAGAGATAACAGTAGGGCTAAGATTGCTAGTCTGAGCGTTAGTATGGATAAGGTTATTGAGGTGGGATTTGTCAAGGATGTCTAGATGAGAACAGTTTTTACGTTCTATATAGCTCGGGTTGGTTTAGCTCGGACTGGATTGGATTGGGGAAGAAAGCATAGCGTTTCGGGGGTTATTAGTATTTTCAAAGGATGACGGACTAGGTGTATCCATGTGCGCGTCTGTGTATCACGTGGGTTTTTTCTTTCTTCTTCTTGAGAGCGCATACATATATGGGTGTTTCAAACTTTTACACAGTTTACTATTCATATACCACATCAAGTTATAATGAGATACCAAAAGGGACATGAGAAAGGAGAATACACGAAGAAACAATGTTACCTTGTTGTTGTTGTTGTTGTTGTTTTCACACAATAAACCCTTCTCTGTAATCTCTTACGCAGACGCTTGTTATAAAGATATCGCAGACAACACAGACCTGATGGGGCTTTTCTTCTCACTCGGCGACTACAGTATATCTACTCAACATGAAGATTTTTTTGATGGTAGATATCCTTCACATACAACCAAAGGACACTGAGAACTAGGCTTCCCTCGCGGTCTGTCAAGTTCCGTTGTACGGGTCTGGGATTGATCAACACTTGCCTCTGGTTATCTCTTTTCCGTAACTCTTTAGTTGTTTCCGACATTGAGTTGTACATTGTAAGATTGGCCTAGAGGGCTGAACATGCTGCTGTTGGGGACCGTACTGGTGGGGCGGTGCCTGCTGCTTTTCGGTGCGGTCTTCCTGCTGAGAAGATGGTCTACTGCTGCTCGGGTGGGAACTTCGCGATAGACAGTTGACGGCTAGTGGCCGCGGCCACCGCAGCTATAAAAACATTAGTATGACATAGAGAAATGCAGATGAGAGTAAACATGCCGGTAGCAGCACTGACCGCCACGGCCACCATCCAAGGCCCCTCTCCCTCCTCGGCCTCCACCGCCGCCGCCGAACGTGAAGTAGTAATTGTTCGCTGTAGCCATGTTAGCATGTACAAGGATGGGACACTGGAGATATGAACTTACTGCTTGATACTATAGCAACTTGGTCAAATGTACAGAGGGGGGGTGAGCCTCATCTCTCCTCGATCGGATCGAGTTTGACTGGGATGAGGTGGGATGCGTTGGGGAAGAAGATGAAACCGCCATGTATGCGTATATATATACTGCGACAGACACCGTTGCCAAGTAATATCGTCATCGAAATCGTACGCAGAAGGCATGACGGCGTCCAGTGACACGGTTGGGCTATTATGACACATCGGCACTGTATGAAGGAGGCACGACGACATTGAATGACTCAACCATTTTTAATCTCCGCTAAGCAAGAACTTCAAGACCATACCATTGCGATCGTTATCATGCGAAAGCAAGGTGAGGCTCGACGACCCATGGATATCATACAGATAATTGCTTTCCTTTGCAAGACACGCTTCGCTATCACCTTCAACGCCAAGATCGTTCCAAAAACCTCCTTCAATCGTCCTGGGCAAACCTCTGGGTCATGGCCCGGATCTTTCCACCGAAAAAGTACACTGGAATACCAAGGCACATCAATGCTCCGACAATACCAGCACAGATGTTGAAAGCACCATCGTACCCCGCAGAGTTCACGAAACCAATCGACCCAAAAGAAATACCGAAGCCGATAAAGCCCCTCAGTGAGCAAATGAGGACCAGTGCGGCATCAATGCGCTGGGGGTAGGCATCCATGCAGTATACGAAGCTGGACACTACAACACCAACAAATCCAAAGTATTCGATGTTGAGTGTGACAGCAATACCGGCCCATGACCAGTCGTTGGGGTTCTGAGCTGTTCTTCCGTATATGATAGTTGAGATGAGAATGGCGATCAATGGAATGATCAGGGCAAGAAGACGATATTCTGGCTGAGTCACACCGCCGTTTTTCTTACTGATGTGTTTGAGGATGATATCGCTCAGATAACCACAGAAGAACGGTACTGCAACTGCGGTAGCAACCTGTCCAGCGAAGACATAGCCAAGCATATCGAAGTTCCACAGGAAGGGTGGCTGAACAAGAACACCAGCGAACAAGGCAGACATGAGCACGTAGATGCCAAGAGCTGCAGAATTGATGAGGATCAACCAAATGATGTTGGGAAACCAGATAATCTGGAACATCTGCTTCCAGCAGTCGATGGCCTCGTTCCAGTGTGCGTGACCCTTCCATGGGAGCATATCTTTGACGAAGCTGCGCGGGGCATAGTTGGTTGTATCAAGCTTGCGCTTGGTGTTGGTTGTTACTGGAATGAGCATGCCGTCTTCCTGGATGCCTTCACCATCTTCAAGATATTAGTATCCATGGTGAGCATATGATCGGGGACGTACTCAGTGCTTCCAGTGTTCGCACATACTTTGTCTCAACGACAAAGAAGATACTGAGGAGGGCAATAGCTCCACTCAAGCAGCCGAAGACGCCATACCACCACCTCCAGCCGAGATCAGTGGCAAGATAGGAGCTGGACACGATGAGGGATGCAGTGCCAAGGGTCTGAAGCGCGCAAAACCAAGCAATGACGTGACCACGCTCGTGGAGGTAGAACAATTCTTGGATTATCAGCGGAGATAGTGCTTCGGCCTGACCTGCAGCAATAGACATGACATCTCTGCCAGCGATGTGAGAGGCCAGGCTGGTGCTTTTGGCGCACCAGAGGCAGCCGAAAGCCAGGACGATGGTTGACATGAGATATACGGGCCGGCGTCCGACAGCGAGGGCGACAGGGATAGCGAGGAGGTTGCCGACACCCATAAAGAATGCCGGCCAGGTGACTAGATCGTTCGTCTTCGGGTCCCCGCCGTACTCAGCCTGTACGATGGGTAGAATGGCAGTGATGCCACTGGCCATCAGGTTACCAGTCGCGGCGTAGAGGCCGACAATGATCAGAATGAGGTACTTCTGCCATTTTGGGAGGTTGAGCGGATCTACTACAGTTAGGCCGTGCTCAAGGAAGAAGGGCTTATGTGATTGTTGCTAACCGTTGGGATCTGTACTCGGGGTGGGAATCAGCACGATACCATCCTCGTCGTAAAGTTTGATTGTGCCAACAACCGGCTTCGCAGCCTTCTTGTACGCATCAATAATCTCAATGTGGGCGCTCGGCTCAACCTTGTAGTCTTGAGGCGCCATGATGTTTGGTCGCTGGTGAACGACCTGAGAGCAGCGGCATCTCGAGCAATAAGTAGGATTCAACGTCCGAAGTGGACACAGCTACCAAGAACAGCCCAAGGTGTACATAACCTGGAACGAGGGATCCATTGTGATGCTCGCCCGTACTGAGCCGCCCAGTCCAATAAGTAGGCGCACGGATTGTGGAGGACGCGGGCTAGACTGTGGGGAATTAGCCCCAGCCGGTCATGGGGAGGGGGCGAGTTTGCGGGGTTCAGCCTCATCGGCAAACTATCACCACCTGCACCCACCATGAGCGAACCCAGCATCAAGACGTCGCAACGCGTATCGCGCTCGTGCATCGAATGCGGGCGTCGCAAAATCAGATGCGACAAAAAGAGCCCTTGCCAGCCGTGTATCCGCAGGAATGCTGCCCACGAATGCAAAAGGCCGATAGCACGCGTGAGAGGGCAGCTAACCGTCTACGCCGCTGCGGATGGCGGGAACCCGGCCGACGTACAGCTTGAAGACGCGCTGCGAGCACAGATTGCTGAACTTGAGACCGCTCTTGCTTTGTCCAAGCCATGTGCACACAGCCGCACAAGTGAATCGGCCGACTACTCGCAGCCTGCAGCGTCACTCGAGGACATCGTCCCGGCGTTTGAGCAGTTTGACATTGGCATCAAGACCAACAAAGCAGCCCGAGACAGGGTAGAGAAGGACATTGCCGACCGCCTGTACGAGCCTGCAGCGGATCCACTATTCCTGCTGCTTCCCAGCAAAGACGCTAGTCTTCAACTTGTCGACTATTCTCTGCAGACACTGGGATGGCTGCACTGTGCGGTCAACGCGGATGTGTTCCTGGAAGAGCACGAGGACTTTTGGCAGAGCACGCAACTCGGGATTGGCATCTCTCGCGAAAGACGACCGTGGCTGATAGTCTATTTTGCTGTTCTGGCCGTCGGCATTCTGTACTTGGAACCGCAAAGGATTCCCGGTGGAGCTCATCTTCCTCAACTAGGACTGCCCGTTGTAGACCCCGTGGCGATAGCAGTCCATACCTCTCGCATTTGGTATGAGGCTGCCCTCAAGGAGCTGGAGCGATATGGGTTTGCGGGCGCACCCTCACTTCCTGTCGTGCAGGCACTCTCAGTCTTGACATTGTGTCACTCCAACTTTGGGGAGCACCAGCGAGAATGGCTCATCACTGGCTTTGCGACCAACATGGCCAGATGTCTCGACATGCACAAGCTTGGTACGGAGAGAAACTGCTCCAAGGACCTATGCCGAAGACCAGAGTGGTCTTCGCCTGTTAAGAGGGAGATGGGGCGCCGACTATGGTGGTCGTGTGTCATTCGAGACTGGTACGTACTCTTCTTCCACAACACGCCACAATATCGGAATTCGATTGAGACTGACCCGACACAGGCTCGGCAGCTGGTCTCGGCCGCCATCCATTTCGCCTGCCAGTTTTTGCTGCCAAGTCTCGACTGGGACGAGCCATGACGACTACATCTTACCGGGCAACCGCGTTGCGGACAGTCCCGCTTCATTTGATTCGATTAGTCTAGGCACTCCTTCGCCGGCTCATTACCATTCAATAATGGCACGGCTTTCTTACGTGCTGTATCTTTACATCAAGGCAAACACGCACCAAACACATTTGAAGTTTGCAAAGGCCATTGAGGAGATACAGAGCGTGCAAAGAGACCTGCCCCTTCACTTATCGCCGAGCTTCCCGGCGAACGAGGATGATCGGCAATGGGAATTAGAACACCCTTGGATCCCCTTCCAACGCTATCTCATCACCTATGTTCTTGATTTCCTCCTTTTATCCATTGCTCGCGTGCTGATACCGAAGAGGCCCGAGGACAATCCAACTACCTTCAGGCAACTTGCCCTCCAATGCGCCAATCGCATTCTGGAACATTATGCGCTTCCAGTGCCAAGGGTATATAGATTGGTGTGGACGGTATCCGCGGCCACTGTCGCCGCCGCTATTTACATGGCACTGGACATGCTTGCTAACCCTCACGATTACCGGGGCAATGCTCGAACCCGGATAATTAGTCTGCTCAAGCAGGCCTCTACAGAATTAGGAAAGCATTCCATAGTCGCAGTTCATGCTGCAAAAGGCCATGGCGTGCTTGAAGGCCTTTTGCCACTGCTAGAACAAAATGATTTCGAATTCCCTCGTGTGCCCCGTACGATTCACGACCTCCTGCAACAGCTTTCGAGAGCCCAGCAGGACGTGCTGCCTACTACTTTGCCAAATCTGGCTGCGGGACTTGACGGTTTAACCCATGTGGGCAACTACGAAGACATCAACATGTTCGATGGGCTCGGGAACACAATGGAGGGGAATTTCGATTTGAACGACTGGGACAATGTTTTTCTACAACTCTAACGCTAATCAAATGCTTCATTTTCACACTCACAACCCGTTCAGTACGGCTTGACACCTGCAAGCTTGAGCAGCTTGTCAGTCAACTCTGGCTTTTCTAGAGGCTCAGTCCGCTCCCATGGGTCAATCTTGCCATCGACCATTGCCTTTCCTTGTGAATGGATGTTGATGTGTGGCCAATGTGTCGTTGCCTCCCACTTTTCGAAGATTTCCTTCTTCTTCTCCAAGTCCTCCTTGGTCGCCATGGCTGCTGGTGTATAGCAAGCGTAGATGATTGTGCGGATGGTGTCGGTCTCGGGGTAGACGGCGTAGTGCATCTGTCGCGAATCCCAGAGGATCAGGTCACCGGGCTCAGCACAGACCTTGACGAGCTTGCAGCCATGGTCCTCGTACCACTTGACGTCTGCGTCTTGGAAGGGGTAGAAGTCGTAGTGGAGAGCAGCCAAGGGACCCTTGGTTCGGTCCGGAGGGTGCTCTCTGAAGAATTGGTCGAAGAGCTTAGCACTGCCCTTCATTACTACAAGGCCACCGTCTTTCGGGCCGGCTTCAGAGACTAGAATTCAATGTTAGTATGCTGCCAGCATCTTGAGGAGTGCGGTGAAACATACGGTTGATTATGCCCTGGACACATGACAAACCCTGTCGCTCGGGGGCCTGGTCGACGTGTGGCCATGGCTTGGAGCCAGCCATCTTTCCGGCATTGGGCAGAGTCAGGTTGATGGTGTCGTATGAGACAATGAGCTCAGGTGTGTTCCAGAGCTTCTCAAAGGCAGCGAGAACGCCAGGTTCTCTGTAACGGCGTTAGCGTCTGATTGTTACAGCCAGGTGACTGTAGTTGTGCGCTACAGTGATGTACTTGCTGTCTAGCCTCCCAGACATATTTCTCATGTGCAGCGCAGTAGTTCAAGTACATGCCGTTCTTGAAGCTCTGGGGGAGGTTTTCCTTGGTCCACGTCTCTGGATTCTTGATGTCGAAATCATTGGGAAAGGTGCCCAGCCAGTCCATCATCTTATTGCGGTACTTCAATGCCTTCTCCTTGGAGATTACGTTTTTGAGCACAACATAGCCATTTTCATAGAACTCGTCACGCCAGTCGCCATATGGCTGCTGCATGCTCTCGCTCTCGTTGGCGTCAAGGAAGGGTGCCATTGTGAACAGTGTGCGATGATGTTGTGATAGACTTGCTGATGTGTGCAAGTGTAGAATAGTGTGGTGAGATGGCTGCAAAGGTCCATGGCTGCTTGTTGATATACTTTGCGGCCGGCATGTGTACCTCCGCTCATCTCGCCCGTTCACGGCCGTTCGCTACAGGGCTGCAGGGACATGCTAAGCGTTGGGTGGAGTTGACCCTATCGCCTAGCCGTCCTGCCGCATTTCGGTCGGGCACGGGCGAGATCCTGCCACCCCCGCATTAAGTAGTGCGTCTCTCCACATGCCGACTAATGCTTCTCAGAGAGCCTCACTATGATAGTCCGGTCAGTCAGAAGCGTGGTTCATCGCGGCCGAGTACGGTCGAGGTCTGCGACAATTGGACCCACGATCAATTACGGCCTCTGTCAAAACCAACATATTTTCCCCTCCTGTCGCTACACACCAATCCTATCATCTTCGCCTTTCTCACAATCTTCAACCTTAGCCATGCCTCTCGCGTTTCAAGTCGCAAATCTTGCCGTGAAGCCACCCAAGGTTGGCGAAAACGGCTACCAAGGCTTCAACCCACGCAAAGAAACCCTCAAGAAGGGCTACCAAAGTCGCGATGGAGCCCGCGCACTCTCCGAAGACATGATCGTCGAGCATGATGTCGCGGTCAAAGTCAGAGATGGATGCACTTTGTACTGCGACATCTACCGACCCGTCGGCAGCGATTCAGGCGCCAAAGTACCTGCAATCGTAGCATGGAGTCCATTTGGCAAGAAGCACACTGGGATTGATATGATGAACAAGGTAATAAAAAAAAAGTCACGCAACCTTACAGAACGATACTGACAACGTTCAGGTAAAATGGGGCTGCGGTGTACCAGCCGGATGTCTTAGTGGGCTTGAACGTTTCGAAGGGCCTGATCCAGCAGAATTCTGCCCACGAGGATACGCTGTTGTCAATGTCGATGCACGAGGAGCAGGTGACTCGGATGGGGACATTGTCATCATGGGCAAGCAGGAAGGCGAAGATGGTCATGACGTGATTGAAGAATTAGCAAAAATGGACTGGTGTACTGGCAATATCGGCCTGGCGGGCAACTCACATCTCGGTATTGTGCAGTGGTTCATTGGTGCGACGCAGCCGAAAGCTCTCAAATGCATTGCACCATGGGAAGCTTGCGGCGATCTCTACCGCGAACAGTTTGTACGAGGAGGTGCATGGGAGGCTGGATTGTTTGATTTCATTACTTCCGAGGTTATCCGTGGAAAAAATGGTCTGGAGGACTTCAAGGAGATGTACAAGCGTTCTTCCACAATGAACCCTTACTGGGAGGACAAGCGGTAAGTCCCTTTGTAATGTACGCTATGCCAGCTAACTTTAAAACTGCAGGGCCGAGATTGAGAAGATCAACATTCCTACCTACATCGTCGCATCATACTCCAGCTTTGTTCACACCATGGGCTCAATACGAGGATGGATGCAGATCAAGTCCAAGGACAAGTGGCTCCGGTGGGATCCTTACCAAGAGTGGTACGATCTCTGGGCCGTTAGGGAATCCATCGACGAGCTCGCCAGCTTCTTTGACTGCTACCTCAAGGGCGAGAAGAACGATTGGGAAAAGACACCACGCGTACGCATGGCGTCTTTGAACTATGGTGACAAGGAAGCAATATACCCCATCGTCGAGGAAGACTTCCCCATCCCACGTACCGACTACCGCAAGCTCTACTTCAGCAACGACAACACACTGCAAACTTCAGCTCCATCAAATACAAGTATTGTATCATACAATTCAGAAAGCAACTCATCACCCGTTGCCCACGCGGCCTTCACACTCAAGTTCGACAAGCCCACACGCCTCATGGGTCTCCCCAAAGCCGTGCTCTACATGTCTTGCCCCGACTTCAACGACATGATCGTCTACGTCCTGATCCGCAAGCTCGACGCCCAGGGAAAGCCCATGATTGCCATTAACATCCCATGGTCCGCAGCCCCATACTCAAAAGCGGCCGATATACCAGAGTCGGATTACTCAAATCTTATGGTTTATTTGGGACCTACAGGTATCTTACGCGCATCGCATCGCAAGATCGACGAGTCAAAGTCGATACATGCGCAATACCCATTCCACACCCACGACGAGGTACAAAAGATCACCCCGGGTGAGATTGTAAAGCTGGAAATTGGCCTGTGGGCTATGGGTACTGACTATGAGGCTGGAGAGGGTATCAGTGTGCAGGTTAGTGGCGAGTATCCGCTCGTGCAGGAGTTTGGCCCGAGGAAGAAGGTGGAGCTTGAGGAGAGGAACAAGGGTACGCATCAAGTGCACATTGGAGGCGAATACCCTAGTCATGCTGTGCTGCCTTTTGTATAACTATCTGAAAAGAAAACTTCGAGGGCTTTTTTTTCATCTAAGCCTAGTTTAAGCATAGTGAATTGGTATCGGGTGCAACTGCCGTGTTTACTCCGTCCAGGGTCCATGCCATCTCACCGCTCTTGCCTGTGATACCATCTAGTTAGTCACAAAGATAAACCAACGGATTCTCTTTCTATCACCTCGCTTTCTTTCCTGGTCGTCTTCTTTGTACCAACACCTACACGAACCATGGCGGATGCGCTGCAGCCTCCTCCCATGGTAGAGGCTGAGCTACTCGATGTGAAGCCCATCAAAGTTGAAGAACCCGAGTTGGAAGAAGGCGAGATCATATCATCCCCGCCTGCTGTAGTTGCCGAGGCGGATGATGATGCGAGGTCCGAAGCAAACAACCTGCATAGCAAGTCAAACCGCCCCTCCACTGAACTCTCATAGCTAACACACATAGTTCAACTGGAAAATGCCCGTAACAAGTACGACGCACTCGCTGACGACCACTATAAACTTGTTCGGCAACACGATGAACTTCGTCAGCACATAGGTCAGCTGGATGTTGCTCAGTATGAGTACGACACGCTTGAGGACCGTTACCGCAGGCTCGTTCAGCAGCACAAAGAAATCCACAAGCTTTGCTTAGATTACATCCGAATTGTCAAGGGAAGCTCCTCGCCGGAAGAGCAGTCTGCCAGCATCGAGCAGCTGCTAGTAGAAGCCGGTCGCGAGGGTCTGCGTGTAAAGGCCCTTGAGACCACTGCTCTCAGGCCGCTGATCCAAGAAGCTGGTGGAATGCAGGCGCTCGTGTCGCAAATGAGGTCGGTACACTCGCTGATTGCAAAGGTCGGTGGTCTTCGAGAGCTCGATGAGCTTGTTTCGGACATGCATACTCTCAAAGTCAGCGTCGATGAGGTTGGAGGCTTACAGGGCCTTCGAGACCTCATCATAGAAGGCAGGCTTTTACGTTCGAAACAGCAAGACCATCTCGATCTGAAGAGCAGAGTGGACGGTCCTGACGGCCTGGCAGCGAAAGCTGCAAAATATAACAAGCTCATGCAAACTTTTAATGAGGTTCAGGCTACAACCAGAGAGGTTTCAACTGTTGCTTTCGTTACTCCCGTTGTTACTGT
>Ga0265797_10002696_pt1 | contig 29470 bp, 23 predicted proteins | sample P2T30metagenome_FD_192433 | JGI IMG/M metagenome (GOLD analysis project Ga0265797, IMG submission 192433) | Plant litter microbial communities from East Loma Ridge, Irvine, California - P2 T30 | ecosystem: Environmental > Terrestrial > Plant litter > Unclassified | place: USA: California...
GCTGAGGTCTAGTTTTGCGTATACGGATTTCATGACTTTTTGACGATTTTCAACGCGTGGTACGTTTATAGGAAGTTTGCAGTAATATGATAATGAGAATAATATACACGCTTCTCTGAAGAAACGGGTTACATTTGCAGTCTTTGGTGTCAATTCCGTCCTCTCAAGTCAAGACCGGCTTCCAGTAACGGCGAATGTTAACCCGAACGTAGACTAGGACCACAAAGATGACTGTCATATCCAAGAGATGCGTCCTCGAGGCGGCGCACACGCCGAAATTCCTTATGCATTCTCTGCGCATCCGGCTTCCCCAACATAGAATGCCATCGGTCATTTGCCGACGACCCACTTTCGGCGGGTGAGCAATACTCCGCCTTGCCGGTTTTGCTCATAGTGCGGGGCAACCAGGATGAATATCAATGACCGAAGACGGGTCTTTTGCCGGACCAAGGCCACTTTTCCTGGGGAACGAGAGTAGTGCGTGACGTCGGGCCGGGTGGGGTGATATGAGAGATGTACGTGGTCGATGTTTTATCTTTGATATTGTGGCTCCAAACCTTAACTTCATGATCTATATCTAATAGACCTTACTTGAGAAAGAGCTAGACATTGGTTGTAGTGGAAGAAACAGGAAAACGACAGTTTCTCACTCCAGTTACTGAACACGACTCCAGCACAGTGCTCGTTGACGTTTAGCAATAGTATTGCTAGAGATTAACTTGGAAATATTGAACGACGAATCCGCTAAAACACAACAACAATGTCATCCAAGCCTGAAATCGGCTTCTGTGGCCTAGGCGCCATGGGAATAGGCATGGCAACACATCTCGTCAAGCAGGGCTACCCTGTAACCGGTTTCGACCTCTACCCACCTTCGCTCGAGAAGTTCAAGGCCGCTGGTGGCACTCCATCAACTTCACTCTCGGAGTCCGCAAAAGACAAGCCTTTCTATATCGTCATGGTCGCCGCTGCTTGGCAAGCTCAGCCTGCGCTTTTCGATAAAGACGGCATTGTGGGTGCGCTACCAAAAGGTGCTACGCTCTTGCTGTGCTCGACAGTACCCAGCGCATACGCGAAGAGTGTAGAGAAAGAGCTAGTAGATATCGGCCGGGACGATATCTTATTCATTGATGCGCCTGTTTCTGGTGGTGCAGGACGAGCAGCAGACGGCACTTTGTCCATCATGGCTGGTGCTTCGTCTATGGCTTTTGAGAAAGGTCAATGGTTGCTAGAGGAGATGTCTGCACCTTCCAAGCTCTTCATTGTCGATGGCGGTATTGGCGCGGGTAGCAATATGAAGATGGTTCATCAAGTCCTTGCGGCAGTTCAGATTCTTTCTCTCAGCGAAGCATATGGTTTCGCTGCTAGGCTGGGCTTGAACGGCAAGGATGTGTACGATAAGGTGCTGGGGAGTACTGGGTGGAGCTGGATGTTTGAGAATCGCAGTCAGAGGACTTTGAAAGAGGATTATTTCCCAGGGGCAAGTGCCGTGACTATCATTCTGAAGGATACTGTGAGTAACGCCGTGTCTTCCGAAATCCCATCTTCAGAGAGACGAGACGACATGACTATGTGCTGACAAGGAATACAGGGCATCATCACATCTACAGCTCGCAGTGTAGCGTTCCCAGCAACCCTCTGTTCAGCCGCAGAACAAGTCTACTTCTCCGCGCTCGACCGGGGCTGGGGAGCTAACGATGACGCTGGCATCGTCCGCCTATGGACTTCTGAACCCGTCACCAGCATCCAGAGCAATCTCTCAGCCGAAGACAAAGAAGCAAAACTCCAGCTTGTCGTCAACCTTCTAACCGGTATCCACCTCGTTTCTGCGGCGGAAGCCATTTCCTTAGCCAAACACGTTGGCATTCCTCTGGCACAATTTTACGAGTTGGCCTGTGATGCTGCAGGCGGAAGTAGCATGTTCAAGGACGCAGGCGCGAAGATGATTGCGGTTTTGGAGGGCAAAGAAGATGGCAAAGGGAAGGCACTTGGAGGGTACGCGGAATCACTGAAGCAGGCTGTAGATGAGGCACAGGCGATCAAGTGTCCTGTGTATCTTGGCACTGGCGCCTTGAATCTTTTGTTGCAGACAGGGAGTGAGTTGAGTTTGGGCTCGCTGCTCAAGTGCTATATGCCTTAGAGCTGGGAGAAGCATTGTGCAGCCGAGTGACACTATCAAATTTTCTGCGAGATGAAATTGAAAGCATGTCTACATCTAGTCTTTTGTGGTGATGGTGACAGTTCCCACCTCTAGACCCTCTGCCATAGCCGTGATTGTCAGGGAACCCGGTTTTCCCTTCCTCGCCTTCACGATAGCCAATGCCAGTCCGTTGAATGAATCTCTCTGCAGAGACTGGAACGGAACGAAATCTGCTTCGAACCCGTTATCCGTAGCAGCAATCTCTCCCGGCCCTTCAATTGCGAAGTCAATTGTGTGGTGAGCATTGCGCACAACATTCCCTTCACCATCCACCACTTCCAACGTAACGAAAGAAAGATCCAGTCCGTCAGCCGAAATCTCATGTCGATCAACCGTAAGCCTTAATGCGGCCGGTGGCCCAGTTGTGCTCACACTTTCCGTCGCCCATTCCTCTCCGCCCTTGTACGTTACCACCTTGACCTCACCAGGCTGATACACAACCTCATCCCACCTAGCCCTATACTCGGACGCACTGAGGCTTTTCCTCCCTTGAGACACGCCATTCACCCATAGCTCAGCCTCTTCAGCATTTGTAAACACATGCACAGGCGTCACCATGCCCACTCTCTCAGCCCAATTCCAATGCTGCGGTACTATATGTGCGATTTTGACATCTGGTCGCCACCTTGCCTGGTACAGATAATACCGATCTTTTGGAAATCCAGCAAGGTCAATAACACCAAAATAGGAGCTGCGAGCGTCGTAGTACGGCTCCGGCTCGCCTAGGTAGTCCCAGCCTGACCATACGAATTCGCCGGCGACAAAGGGATTCGCGTCTTGCGCGGCAAATACTTTGTCGGCCGAGGAACCAAAGTTTGCGGTATGAAGCTCGTAGGCGGAGACATAGTAGAGAGAGGAGTTTCCGCCGCCATTCGTGTCGTTCACGGGGGCACTGTTGAGGTCTGTGACGGGGAAGAGATATGTACCTCGTGAGCTTAGTGCAGCTGCAGATTCGCTTTCTGCTATCAATTTGTCCGGGAAAGCATCGTGGAAGGGTTTGTACTGCGGAGGGGTCCGCGTGCCACTTGTGAAAGAGTACTGAGGTGTATCGCGGATACCCTCTCCCTGGTAGTTTAGGCTCAGGATGTCGAAGGCCTCAGGGAAGGTCATGTTTGGTTTCGCTACATTCATGGATGCTGTGACGGGTCGGCTAGGGTCTTCAGATTTGACAATGTCGTTCAGTAGGCGACCTATCTCGTAGCCTCGGTCTCCGCAGCATGTTTGCTCGCCGACTTCGTTGCCTACGCTCCAAGAATAAATGGAAGGGTGGTTGCGATCCCTTCGGATAAAGGACCGAAGATCAGCTTCGTGCCACTCGGGAAAAATAAGGTGAAAATCATTGTCTGTCTTCTTTTGTTCCCAACTATCGAAGATTTCGTCCATGACTACAAAGCCCATGTGGTCCGTCATATCGAGAAGCCCTGGTGCCGGTGGATTATGCGCCATGCGGATAGCGTTCACTCCGAGTTCTCGCAGAGCCTCCAATTGGCGTTTAGCTGCACGATCGTTCCACGCGCTCCCGAGAGCTCCAAGGTCATGGCAGTGTTGGTCTACGCCTTGGATTCGTAGGCGTTCTCCGTTGACGGAAAGCCCTTCTTCGCCACTGTAGGTAAACGACCGGATGCCGAAGTGTGTCTCGTACGTATCGATTGAAATACTACCGTTGTGGCTCAACAGATTGGTAACAGCGACGTACATATTCGGTTTTTGGTTTGGCGGAGGTCCCCACAGTTGAGGGTCCTCAATTACAACTGTAGCGTTCGCGGATTGTTTGCTTCCCAACAGCATTAGACTTGTCCTAGGAAATTCTGCCACCTTTTCTCCCATTTTCTTCACCTCCGCATCGTAGATGTATATGTCGGTAGCAACTTCAACCTCTTGACTCGCATTATTTTTGGCTTCCACATGGACTGAGATGTCGACAGTCGCAGCTTCTGCACTTGCATCTCGTGTCGAAACATGGACCCCCCAATTGGCAACGTGAATCGGCTGGACCTTAGTCAACCAGACATTTCGGTAAAGACCAGCACCTGGATACCATCTCGAAGAGTCTATGGGATTGTCGAGCCGGACCACCAACTGGTTCTCGTTACTTGGCTGCAAGTGAGGCGTGAGATCAAGACGAAATGAGTTGTACCCATATGGCCAACCGCCTACCAAATTGCCATTGAGCCAAACCATAGCGTAAGACATTGCACCATCGACGTCAAGGTAGATCACCTTTCCCGCATCTTCATTGGAAATCGATAGCTTCTTTCGGTAATACCCTACTCCTTGCGACGGTAACCTTGCCATCCCACCTGTGATAGGAGTTGGATCTCCGATGTAGTATGGCCCTTTGATTGCCCAATCATGCGGCAACGTAACATCCTCCCAAGAACTGTCATCGAAGGAGGTTTGTATGTACGGAATGTTGACAGTAGGGCTACTCGATGGGGCTTCATAGTGCTTCGACACATCTTGTATGAATTCGTTGGCGCCTGGGAGAATCCATGGTCTCAAGTATGTGACATTCCCTTGGGGCGTATCGGTGCGGTTGTCGTAGGTGATTCCATCCGGGTTCTTCTCAGATCGCCAAAACCGCCAGTCTGTATTGATACTCACGCGTTCACGGCCGGTAGATGGTCTATCGTAATTTCGTGTTTGTACAGCATATGCTCCCACTAGATCGTTATATAGGGATAAGAACCCTAAGCAAATGAACCTAGTAGCCATGCTAGCCGTCTAGCGAAGATGTGTTCGCCTCAGAAGCTATTGGCCATGCCCAAGACCTTATAGTACCTTTGACAGCGAGAGGACCAACTACTGTAAGAGGAGCTGGAACATGGTCTCCTGCGTCACTTCCCCTCGTGCGTAGTCGGTATCTTCCGCGACTGTTATGGAAAATACTTGGGATGAGATATTAGCCTGAGAAGCCGCAGATCTACCCCAGAAACTACCCTGATCAAGACCAGGTCTTCATCTTTCCCAGGTACGGGTACCCGCTCTCCGCATCAAAGGTAGCAGTCCTCTCCACAAATTATCCTCCAATAACGTTGTTTTCCGCTAGAGATCATGATGGGTGCTCGTAGTCGGAATACGATACCATGTAGAGAATCTGACTACGTAATTGTGCCGGCGACACTTCGTACAAGACTGTTGTTGATGAGCATATTCGAGGGGTCGGCTCGGTCGAACAACCTCCGGCTGGAGCTACCCCACACCTTCCCCAAAGCTAGGAGCGACTTCTCTGCCCCAAGTCAACACAGAATCTCAACGTCTGTGTGAAGCGCTGTTAATTAAGGTATTGAAGCATGACAAAGTCCTTTATCTAATATTAGGTTCTGCATCGACATCGCACTCAGTCCGAGTTGCATCCTTCAGCATCTCTCGGGTCTTGTTATACTCAGTTACCAAGCTGTTGAAAGAGGCAAGCGCATATGAATGACAGAACAAATCGCGAGAGCTCTCGCAGCTTTTCTTCGAGTTGAGATTCGTTTGTCCTGAAAGGTTGACTTGACAACCAGATCAGCCACTCTACACTCAGGAATCCACATCGAAGACTTGCCTCCTTATTAGGCTCGCAGACATTGTTTTCCACAACTCGGTGCTTCCTCTTTGTCTTCCCATCCATAGCGACTGCTATACGACGGCGCTGCGTCCGGCATCATACTTCCATTCCACCACGTGTCGCAAGAAGCCCTCCTCAGTCCTCCGCCTATTGTGTCAAAGCATATCCCATGCAAACTAGCTGTCCCTGACTCTGGTGACAGCCCTATCTATGTAGGTAGTGGTGTATCCGACTCCGGTGCTGGCACTCTGTAGCTGATGATCCAGCTCGTGGCGCACTCGGGATGGGGTCGTGATGGGTTTCGACGTATTCGAGGTGGAAAGGTCTACAGAGTCTTGAAGTCACTGCGTCTTCTCCAGCCTCATGTCCGCATCTCCATTTCAAGATCTCTGGTCTCTCCGCTCAGGTCTTGCACATCGTCTTGAGCCATTATTTGTGCGCTGGCGTCCAGATCTTGTATGACGTTCTCTAGGCCTCGTACTAGGGCTTCTATTTCGGCACGCTGTGAAGTAACAGTCGAAAGCAGCTCGGTATTCGACTGCTGAGTCTCGACGAGCTTAGTATTCATCTCTGTCGCTTGCTTCTCGAGGTAAGGCATGAGGTGTGCCAAGTGTATTTCGGCCGGGGTAAGGGTATGGGGTCTTTGATAATGGGTTAGTATTGAATAGCGACAGTAATTGGTGCTTTTGCAGGACTCACGGCACAGGTGTCTCAACGGGTCCACCGTTGGCGCTCGCTTCGGCGCGCCTCTTTCTTAATTTCGCATCTTCTATGCACTGATCTAGCGAGTTGAGAAGCTTAACAACATTCCTCCTCTCCATGATGTCCTCGAAGTTGGTCTTCCATGTCCGGTCCAGCTGATCCACGATCTGCCCCCTCAAGTTGTCCAGTACCTCTGGGCTATACTGCGCGGCCGTAGGGAAACACGAAGCAAAGTTCTTGGCCGAACACTTGTCTAGGGTCGCTTTTGAAGCCTGATTGAAGACATTGATCAGACCTTGCGCGCGCGGGCCAGGTGCATCAGCAATAGGTCGGGCAGGTGTGGGAGACGGAGAGCGTGACTCTGGGTTCGTAGCGGTAGGCATAGTGGTGTAATCGTGAATCAGTATGGCGGGTGGCAGTCTGGCGTTGAGCGGTCCAGTGAACGTTATCTTTGTCGCATTGCCCTCATCGCAACCCAAGCGTGTTTACCTCGAGGCGCGCTAACCAATACACGTGATGGCGTGTCCCGCTAACCCAGCCCCACTTCCCCACAACCATCTCCAACAACTATTTGTAACTTCCCTAATTTGTCTCTGTTCCTGGCATCGATTAAGGACGATCAACATGACTTTTACACAGTCTTCGGATACATCCGGTAGTTTAAGCTATGCTGGCAGTGGTACAGACCTAAAACGCGTCATGCCACGGCGAGGTTATGGACCCAAGTTCATCCACAAGCCGACAGCATTGCGCGAGTCTGGCAACATTGCCCGAACGAGTGCCAAACGCAGAACAGACACCTCTGGAGCTCTATGTAATACACTGGATTTGTACGGGAGAACTCTCGAACAAACCTAGCTTTCTTATTAGCGACTAACCTCACTTCTAATATTTTAGCAAAGGGACAAGGTTGCAAATCACGGCTCCCTTCAGACCTAAACATGGGGCCGCTCATTACGGGCATGGCTATCAGAAACCAAGCCGTCGAATGAATACAAAACCACTAATGAGCGCGGCTGGGGTTCAAGATCCTAAGGAAGTCAAACAACCGAGGAGCTTACCGGATCAACCCCCATGTGTTTATCGTGCAACTATTCAAGACACCGACCATCGGACCATACCCTCACTCCCGTCACAGATACTCCACTTCCAGAACGACCAAGCAGAACCTGCGAAGATAGATCATGCAGCTGAGAAGGAACCAACCATTAAGGAGTCAGGCTCAGTTCTAAAGAAGCGGGCACTCAAAAAGAAAGAGGCACGCTCTGAGCGAAATGCGAAGAAACGTATCTTTCGGGAGTACGAGGAGCAAGTCATGAACGAAGAGCGCACAGCCAAAGAGAAAACAAACATCAGGGTGACACGCTCAGTCACGAAGAGGCGGGCTGCCACAAGGGAGGACATGAAGCTCGGTGAAAATGTCATGTTCACCGTACAACAGGCTATTACCGTATACAAGAGACAAGAAAAGGATGGTTTTCCATTGGATCTACAGGTAGAAAGATTCAGGATGGGATGATGGGCAGAAAGAGAGGTGACAGTGACCAGCATGAAACCTGGTAGAATACCCCAACGGGAGTCTTTGCAACAGAAACCGATAGCCCAAGGAAAGGAACCAGGATGAATTGGGTGCTTGTCAGGTACACTGTACCGCGGGGGGGGGGATTCTCGCTTGTCAACGCACGCAAGGCAAGTATGACTACCCGTTAGACATAGGGTAGCAAGCAAAATCCCTTGACTGGAAGCTTCAATCTATCAGTAGCATGATCTCTTGACCCACGATTGAAATCGTTCGTGTTTGCAGACGTAATGGTAGACATAAAGAACACCATTGTATGCAAGAAAATCTTTGTTATGATCAAGGATCAAGGTCAGGCATGTGATCCTTCGTCAGCGATGGAAAAAGAAGGATTAAATTTTCTCCCTAGCATGTCGCTACAACGAGACACAAGGATGAATCGCAACTATCAACGATGAATCGACCATGTTCCACAAAGCAAAGCGCTAATGTGCATACATCTACTCTTCGAGGTAAGAAAGCTTACGCATCTCACCCAACCTCGTCCTAGCCTGTGCAAGCGAGTTCTCGAGTTGCAGAATCTCGACCTAAATTGATCTGTTAGTACATGTTCCTCTTCAAACAATGTTCGGTGTTCACATACCTGCTGCTCCATCTGGCGAACCTTGAATTCGTGGTCGCCCAACTTGCTGTAGTCGACTTCCTGGCCTTCATCCCTGTTCTTCTGGGCGATAATCTCCTGTACCTGCCTGACGAGCGACCTGCAAGCCGCCGTGACAGTCTTGGATGCACCCTCGAGCCTGTCTTGCGTCTTGCTCATGAAGCTGGCCTTGACACGACTGGCAGCCACCAACTGAGCGGTGGAAGCAGCGACGTCGTTGGAAGCGACAATGAGCTGCTCAGGCGAGTTGCGACCGGAGATGACACCGTCGGCGGTCTCGATGAGCATGTTTGTCGATGTGGCGACGGCCTTGGCAGCACTGATGAGACCTTCGGTCCAGCGGTTGTGCTTCTTGTAGAACTGCGTCTTGGACATGCTTCCTCGGCCTTCGCGAACAATTTCTTTCTGCGATTCTGTCGCTGCCTTGATGAGCTGAGCAATCGCATTCGTGACGGCGATGGCTGCTTCGAGGATGGAGTCGTGGATCTTGAGCTCGTAGGTTGAGTACTGGTCCCTTGGCTTCTTCATCAGCTTCGCCAGACGCTCGGCCGCCGCGTCGATGGCGTTGGCTGCCTTGGTCAACTCGTTGTCAACCAGATCGCCAAGGTCGCCAGAGGCATTGGTGATCTTGCTCTTGGGCGCGAACGCGTCTGCAAGCTTAGACAAGCTCTGCAGGTTGCGCACAACCTCGGTGCTGTTGTTGATGACAACGTTGATCTTCTGCTCTGCGTCCATGTCGTACATGCGCACTGACTGGACGTTACGGAAGAACCTGATGGTTGACATTGCAGAAGTCCTTGCACCACCAATGAGCTGGTCGGCCTTGTTCTCGTCAGAAGCGAATCGCGTCAATCCCTTGGTGTTCACCAAAACATCAACTATCGCGCCACCAAAGTTGTTAACGGCGTTAATGACCTCAGCGTGCTTTGCGTTCGGCCCGTCAGCGATGAAGTTGTTGAACGCGGTCGAGAATTCCATGGTACATGTCGATGCCCTCTCAATCTGCGAGAGCACATACGGACCAGTAGCGTTCTGGTTACCAGCCTGCATAGGAGAGTCCAGTTCGTACAACGCATCGTCGACACGTTGCACACCACTTTGGAGGACCGAGTCGATGATGTCGTTGATCTTCTGAAGACTGTCTTGGATAAGGGTATCCAAGTGGCCGTCCAGGACATCATCGTTCGTGCCGGCATTGAGCTTCAGCTCGTTGAGTTCGAGCAGTGTCTGGTCCATACCGGCACGGAAGATCTCCAGCTCCTCCTCCTTGTCACGCAGTTGACGCTCCAAGTCAGAATCACCTTCGCGGTACTTCATCTGGAACTCATCTAGCGTACGGGTCTTGTTTCGCAGCGCCTCCTCAAGATCTGCAATTTCTCGGTTGTGTCTCGACAGCATTGCCGAGAGTTCTGAGCCCTTGCCGCGCTCGAGGTTGTCGGCTCTATCCAGAGCAGCGCGGAGTTCCCGCTTCAGTTTCTCAGTCTCCTCGCGGTGACCACCAGTGTGGCGGTCCTTCTCCATGAGTGCTCGGTCGCGCTCACGGATCATATCTGCCAGCTCCAAGTTCTTGGTCTTCAGTTCGCGTTGCAGCCTGTCCCTGCTATCAATGGCTTCCTGGGCTGAGTTTGCCTTGAGCTGAACTGTCTTGAACTTCTGCAGCAGTTGAAGATGCTCATGACGCAGTTGCGAATATAGCTTAGCCAACGACTCGTACTTTGATCTCCATGTGTTGAGCTGCTCCTGAAGTGCCCTTATCTGATCGTCTCGCGAGCCCATTTGCTGTTGGAAGTTTTGATTCATTTGGTTGATCTCGCCTTCTAGAGCCTTCATCCTCTGGTCGTATTGTTGTAGCATGAGCTGGTCGCGTTCGTACTGTGCGCGCGCATTCAGGTTTTCCCGCTCAAGCTCAGCAAGACGCCCCTGTGTCTGCTGTTGATACTGATCGCGCATGAGTTGCTCTTGCGCCAACCGAGCTTGTTCTGCCTGGAGCCTTTGTTGCTCTTCGAAGTCACGTTGTGCTTGCATCGCTTGCTGTTGCTGCTGCTGTTGAGCCTCCTCCCATTGTCGCTGTAGTCGCTGCTGTTCGGCTTCGTATTCCTCTTGCTGCCTACGCTGGTTGTCTTTCCAAAACTCGTTGATCGGCTCTGGGTCGACCGAGGGAGCGCGTGTGGGTTCCGCAGGCTTTTCGTTTTGTGGTCGTTTAGGTAGCGCCGGCGCACTCTCATCTTCAGAAAGTAGGTTTGGTGGTTCTTGTGGCAGCTTTGGTACTGTGATGAGGTTTGTCAGGTATCGCAGATTCGAGCATTCGTAGTAGAACTTGACGAGACGGTAATGCTGCGCATCGTATCGTCCGCGTAGAGGCGAGAGCGCTTCATCGTCACCGAGTGCTACACTGGTTAGCTGGGTTGCAACTTGGTCGAAGTCCTGTCACTTACTTGTATGCATCGCGCGCAGCATGCTAGTGATGAACTTGTAGATACCATACGACTCCTGAACCAACGGCACTAACGCTGCTATCCTGCACTCATTGTTCGCGCCGCTTCGGAAGTGAGAGAAAATGAGCTTCTGGAAAGCATCGATCTGATCCTGTAGGGTCATAAGGTCCGAAATGGTTTCATACCCCTCGTTGGGGTCGTTGATCGACTTCAAGCTGATGTACTCCTCGTATTCGAAGGTTCCTGTTCCAATCAGCCCAATGCTTGTGCCCTGCTACCAACTTTCGTACCATTGAACTCCGGGTGTTGTCGGTGGAAGGCAAGCTTGGCCATGAGATAGTAGATGTACTCGGAGATAAGCGGCGCATATCCTCGCATGCCTTCGCCGACTGAGGAGCCGCGTGATAAGCTCTCAAGCCAGCTGGTGTTCGATTGCGCCTCCTTGAGAACGATGGGATGGCCTTCCTGTAGGACCTTGTGGACCGTAATGAGCGCTTTGAATGTTTGCACCTCGTCGGCGAGAATTGGCTGCCTGGAACATGCTATCAGCATTGGTCGCAGTTTGGGCACTATGGATGCGCCTTAGTTGACCTACACTTTCATGCCCTGCCAGAAGGAGGCAGAACTCTTGTGATCCCACGTGTAGACAATGCATGCTCGCACATGTTTTCCTGTGCCAATATAAGCCTCGCTCGCGTTCTCGGGGAGTTCGGCACGTACTCTTGGGTGAGACCTCTTCGATGCTCGTGGCTTTACGAATGTTGATGGCAAGCTCCGACTCCTGCCTGTGGTATTCTTTAGTCTGTACTCTGAACAATGCAGCGACGGGTTCCTATGTGTGTCTGGCCCAGTCCGGCATGATGGCGATGGTATACGTACTTCCCCATGTCCACGTTGCGCGAGCTTCCGTAGAGCGCCATCTTGCTCGCCGTAAGCCCCTTCTTGGTTTAGTTGTTGGTGGTATCAGGTAACTGTAGAAATGAAAGGCTGTGGGTCCGTGTCGAGAAGGCGCGCAAAAGTAATGCGCAGGAATGAGGAGGTGTGGGGATGAGTTAAGTGGTTGCGCTGTTGGGGTCAGTCAACCATCAGAGGAGCTCCTACTACCTACTCGACCGACCCTGGGAGGTGGTTCGTGCTGCTTGGCGCTTCGTCATCGCCTTCACCCGCGACGAGGCATCGCACGCGATAATTGGTTGCTGCCCAACTAACCTTCTTACATTTCCCATTGTATCCTAGAAGTCCTTGCAGGTAAAACCTCTTTACTCTAGCCATAATCCCCCTAAGGCGTGTCTTGCGCAACCCGTGCCGCGAACTCCTCCCCCCGGGCTGTGCATCCTAGCATAAACTGTTGCCTTCGCCATCGACTAACAACGCATACGCGGCTGCATGCGCAACTGCCTCGGAGTCTGAGTTGGCATTCGTGATGGAGGGTGAGAGGATGCATCTTCACTAAGTGGGGCTGCATGGCTTCGCTGCATGCGCCCTCGAACCGCGAACTGTACCGATCACGCATGGCCAGCGCAACGATCATCAGGAACTGCTATGTCATTTTACATGATATGCTCGGATGCGACTCAAGGGTATAAACGCCATACAATGCTACTAGTAATACAATATTGATGCCCTATGACGCCGTGACGAAAGGCTGGACAACTTAAACCGCCTCACTTTTCCCTCCCTTGCTGAGATATGCTGCCATAGGGTCGGCAGCCATTGTCCTCTTGCGGCGATACTCTTCCATTTCTTCTTCATTTACGCCTCCAGTCATCTCGTCGAGAGCTCGTTTCCGACTGGCAGCATCGCTTTTCGCTTTCTCAGCGCGGTCTGGAGCATTCGGTACGTGTTCCTCGAGAGCCGCCTCCTCTTTCCATGCAATCTCTTTGGGAACTTCATCCAGGTCAGCACCGGTTCGCATCCGGTCTGCTAGCTCAAAAGCCTCCTTGCCTGCCTCGCCTGTACAATACGAGTTCTTGACGGTGGAGTGACAGCATGCAAAACCCCATTGGAAGTTTGACCACCAACTGCCCCAAACTGATGTGTGGTTGTTGAGTAGTACATCCTCTGGATACTTGGACTTTGCCTTGACTTTTGGTGCACCCTTGATGCCGCCCCGCTCGTCGTACTCGACATATCGCTCGTTCTCCGTGACCGCCATCTTGCGGAGTGTGTCGTCAGTGAACTTTTCCTGAATGCCGTACTTCTCGGCCAGGGCCTTCTTCCTGGCTGCGGCCATCTCCTCAGCCTCCTTCAGCTGTTTCTTCCGCATGACCTCGCCAGATGTAGGATTGGCCTGCAAATGTAGCTTGTTTTTGTCTCCGCGCTCCTGTGTCTCCCAAGCATATCGCTGCGCCTTCTCAAACTCGGCTGCATCTCCAGATGCCTTCATGAAGCCCTCCTCTGCTACCAATTGGGCTGCGTTATCAGCTGTTGCACCGCTGTCCACCATGGAGCGTGTCTTGGGGTCGTATTTGGCTGAGTCGAGATCCAGGTTGAGCAGATACTTTGCAGTGTCTTCTCGTAATCGCAAATTGCGCGTGGATGTGGCTTGCTTCCTTCCCATGTCTGTCTCAGCGTCGTATTTATCGCCCTCGTCTTCGTCGTCGGACTTGTCACCCTTTTCAGCTTCTTTTGCCTTCTTCCGGATCTCCTCCATGGCGTTGTACTCCTCGATGACTTCCTCAAAGTGCGATGCATCGTAACCATTCCATCGATCGCGCTTCGCATCGAAACCAAGTTGCACGTCCTGAATGACTTCGTCTGCCTCAATGTTCTTGCCCGTGAACTTGGCGCCTGCCTTGCGTGGCCGGCTTAAGCAGTCCTTCTTCTTGTGCGTCATGGCTCCGCAGTTCTCGCATGCGCCTTTGCGGAACTTGGTCGCAGCCGGCCCTACTTTCTTCCCGCGATCGTACCATTTTGAATCTTGCTCCTGCTTCTGTAGACGCTGATGCTCGAGGTAATCGGTATTGTCCTCGCCAGTCTCGTCGACTGCGTAGAAGGGCTTCTTGGAGATGAAGGAGGGGATGTATTCGTTGCGCTCTTTCGCCGCGGCAGACACGTCGGGCTTCTTGGGTTGAGAGGGCGGCATGTTGGTCTTGGTGTGATGCCTCGGTCGCGTTGAGTGGTCAAGGTTGTCAGTGTTGGTAGAAGCTTTAGGTTGGCGGCGAAAGTGGATCGCGAATTAGTGGCGTAGGGCTGCAGCGTCGATCTCGCGTCTCACGGGACCACGCGCATTCCCGTCGCGACTTGTTGAGCACCGCGTCTCTTTCACCTTGCCACGCCACCGGTCCCTCCTGAGTGCGATGCGCGATCTCGGTTTCGAATAATCTTCAGAACATGATGCGAGTCTTCCTCCTCGCACACACCTCCTGGATACCAGCTGTGCCGTCATGGACCGTTTCCGCTTTCGCCTGAACTGCATCGACAATTACCAAGCGGCACCAACAGACCTCGACCCTCCTCTACGGCGCAAATATGGTCCCACGGGTCGCTTGGACGCGCCACAAGTCCCGGTAATTCGAGCCTTTGGTGCGACCGAGACTGGCCAAAAGGTGTGCGCTCATATCCATGGAGCGCTGCCTTACCTGTATTTGGAGTACAGTGGCAGTTTGGAGAGCGAGGTTGGTGGGTGCAACATAGCCCTTGGATAGGAACAAAACTGATGTTTCTTAGTAAATGCGTACATCCTCGACCTTCGTACCTCTATTGACCACGCTCTCGCCACCGCCTACCGACGTAACGCATACGATGGAAAGTCGTTATACGTTGGCCATATCTCCCTCGTCAAGGGCGTGCCCTTCTTTGGGTACAACGTCGGGTACAAGACTTTTTTGAAAGTCTACATGCTCAATCCTATGCATATGACGCGATTCACCGATCTTCTGCATCAGGGAGCAATCCTGAACAAGGTGTTCCAGCCATACGAGAGCCACCTACAATATCTCCTGCAATGGATGTGCGATTATAACTTGTACGGGTGTGACTACATCAACTGCGGCAAGGTACAATTCCGAGGACCCGTTCCAGACAGTGACGAGGTAGATGTCACTGTGCATAAGTGGCACGATGCCTCTATTCCTGATGAATTCATGGCCGATGAGGATCAGTATCCGCGTCAAAGCCACTGCACCCTCGAGGTCGATATATGTGTTCAAGACATCCTGAACCGGCACGAATTACAATATCGACCCATCCATCATGATTTTCTGGAACGTTCAAGCCAGCTGCCTCGCAATCCAGACGATAAGTTTGTGCCATCAATGGCTGGTCTATGGCGAGATGAAACTCGTCGGAGAAAACGTCGCATGGGTCTTTCGGATCCTTCGAGCAGCCCATTCCCTGCCGAAGTTCTCGTGTCAATGTCAGCGGATGAACGGGACACAAAGAAAGGTGGATGGATTCACGAAGAAGAATATCGAGAAATTGTCGAAAACTTGATTGTCGAGGAAAGACGAGGACAAGGAGAAGCAAGACTGGATACCTTCGTGAAGCCCGTCGCTGGTCAAGAACACATTAGGACTGCTGTAGAGAGCATCGAAGATCTCTATCCCGAGATTCTTTCTACACAACAACTCCCAAATGATGAGAACGAACTAGATGATGATTATCTGACAGAAGACGATGGTGCGTCTGTTGGTGTTGGAGCCCGACCGGCATTCGATGAACCGGGACCAAACCAGCTGCACAGTGACGCCACTACTGGCGACGAGCAAAATGAGAATCCAATAGACGCCGGTAATCAGTCCGATACTGAAGAGCAACAATCACTGGATCCCCTGACTGCATCATTACTCAAGGGCTCTAGCGACATGGAAGCTGAAGATGTGCTCATCGACGAAGGCATTGATTTGGTCGATCCGAACGATGATGGCGAACCACCCAGTAGCCCGATAAACACACGGAAGCGCTCTCTTGATTCTATAGACGAACAAGACAAGAAGCGTCAACGAGTAGCGGCCGTAACGCCAGGTACCAACAAACGCGTTTCGTTTCGCAATGCCCTTAACAAGGGTGAAGAGTCGCATCACCCTGTTCAGGCTTCGCAAGGAAGTACTAAAGCTCAGGGCCTGGGAGGACCTACTACACTTTCGTTTCCCGTAGTGAAGAATCCAAATGCACCGGGGACGATACTTCGCTTGAGCCAATCGAGGTATTCAAACTCACAAGAAGGACCAAAGACACCCGGACCGAAGTATCTTGAGGCGAAAGCCTTGCAACACTCCCCTACGACTCCGTGGACGCACCAGAAGACTTCGCCTATGATGCTCAATAGCAATACCCCAAAAGCTCGCACTCAAGCAGCCTCTCTAGTGCAGCGATTGGAAAAACTACAGAAGCACATACATCCTACTGTCTACTATGGCTGTCTACCTCCATCGGTTGAGGTTGTTGAAGGTACTTGGATGCATGCTGGACTCCCGCCGGTAATCTATCAGGATGCCTACTACAGCGAGGACAAGGATGTTCCGGATCGACCGAGAAATTATGCGGGTAAAGAGTTCATCCTACAGAACACTACGTTACCGTATCTTCCTCCGTTCGACCCCACCGGTGCGTCTCTTGCCAACATCGGAGAGTATCCGCTTGCTGTGGTAGACAAAAACAAGGAGACTACAATGAACCAAGCAAGGTCACGTCGTTGTGGCCTGCGTCACTGGGAGCTTGCTACACCTCCACCTACCTTCAAGGAGGTTGAGAGATGGAACAATCGGCGACCGAAGCCACGCAAGGTAGCGAAGTCCAAATCCGAAGCAGACGAGCTGACGCCAGCAACATCACGCAAGTTCAAGCCCATGAGTCATCTTTCACAAATCGAAGGTCCAACACAGAAGAATCCACATGGCTTCAAATACTCTTTGAAACAAGATACGACCAGCGTCAAGCACGAGTCTCAATACATGAGCATCATGAGCTTGGAAGTACACGTGAATTCTAGAGGTTCTCTTGTACCAGACCCGGCTGAGGACGAGATCCAATGCATTTTCTGGAGCGTGCAGGGTGAGGAAAATGCGACTACCGACCGCCCACGTGCCGGCATTTTGTGCTTCTCTGACGAAGACGGCATCGCTCAACGAGTTGCTAAGCAAGCCCCAGTAGAGGTTGAATACGAGGAAGATGAGTTGGATCTGATCAACCGCGTAGTTGATATCGTCCGCCAGTTCGATCCGGACATACTCACTGGATACGAAGTACACAACAGCTCTTGGGGTTACCTCATAGAACGTGCGAGGATGAAGTACGAGTACAATCTGTGCGATGAGATCAGCAGGATGAAGTCGCAATCCCATGGCAGGTTCGGAAAGGAGGCCGATCGATGGGGCTTTACACATACTTCGACTATTCGAATCACTGGCCGCCATATGATCAACATTTGGAGAGCTATGCGAGGGGAGCTAAACTTGCTTCAGTACACTTTGGAGAACGTAGCCTTCCACTTACTCCACAAGCGCATACCACACTACCAGCATTCTGATCTTACGACTTGGTATCTAAGTGGCAAGCCACGAGATCTGGCAAAAGTGATCGATTACTTTCTAACACGCGTACAACTCAATTTCGACATTCTGGAAGCCAATGAGACTGTGCCTCGAACTAGCGAGCAAGCTCGTCTGCTTGGCGTGGACTTCTTCGCAGTCATCTCGCGAGGCTCTCAGTTTAAGGTAGAATCTACCATGTTCCGTATCGCAAAGCCCGAGAACTTCATCCTTGTTTCACCAAGCCGAAAGCAGGTCGGTCAACAGAATGCGCTTGAGTGTCTACCTCTGGTGATGGAGCCGCAGAGCGCGTTCTATTCAAGCCCGGTGCTTGTCTTGGACTTCCAATCGTTGTACCCTAGTGTGATGATCGCTTACAACTATTGCTACTCAACATGTCTTGGACGTATTGTCAGCTGGCGAGGCCAGAACAAGATGGGTTTTATGGACTTCAAGCGCGAGCCGCAATTGTTGGAGCTGGTGAAAGATCACATCAACATTGCGCCAAACGGTATGATGTACGTCAAGCCAGAGATGCGGAAGTCGCTATTAGCGAAGATGCTCGGTGAGATCTTAGAGACTCGCGTGATGGTCAAGAGTGGGATGAAGCAGGACAAAGACGATAAAACATTGCAACAGCTGTTGAACAACAGGCAGTTGGCATTGAAGCTACTAGCAAACGTCACCTATGGATATGCGTCTGCGTCGTTCTCCGGTCGCATGCCATGTTCAGAGATCGCGGACAGCATCGTCCAGACTGGTCGCGAGACCCTCGAGAAAGCTATTGCGATCATTCACGCAACTGAGAAGTGGGGTGCAGAAGTCGTCTACGGAGACACTGATTCACTTTTTATCCACCTCAAAGGACGCACCAAGGACCAGGCATTCACCATTGGCGAGGAAATTGCTGCAGCCATTACCGCAGCGAACCCACGACCGATCAAACTTAAATTCGAGAAGGTATACCATCCTTGCGTTCTACTTGCGAAGAAGCGCTACGTAGGCTTCAAGTACGAGCACCGGAACCAGAAGGAGCCGGACTTCGATGCAAAGGGAATCGAAACAGTCCGTCGAGACGGTACACCTGCGGAGCAAAAGATCGAAGAGAAAGCCTTGAAGCTTTTGTTCCGCACGGCAGACCTCAGTCAAGTAAAACGCTACTTCCAAGAACAATGCGCGAAGATCATGGAAGGTCGCATCAGCATCCAAGACTTCCTCTTCGCAAAAGAAGTCAAACTAGGCACATACTCTGATAGAGGTGCTCCACCACCCGGTGCCCTCATTGCCACAAAACGAATGCTCGCCGACCCGCGTGCGGAGCCTCAGTATGGCGAACGTGTGCCCTACGTAGTCATCACTGGCGCACCTGGAGCCCGCCTTATCGATCGCTGCGTCAGCCCCGAAACCCTACTGCAGAGCGATCATCTAGAGCTCGACGCGGAGTACTACATCAGCAAGAACCTTATTCCACCACTTGAACGCATATTCAACCTCGTTGGCGCCAATGTACGGCAATGGTACGACGAGATGCCCAAGACACAACGCATCCGCAACGTTTCAATTCCCATGGCTCTCAGAAATGATAAAAGCAATGCTGTTCACGCTGGTGGTAACACGTCTCTCAAGAAAACAATGGAGAGCTACATGAAATCCTCACATTGCATGGTCTGCCGTTCGAAACTCACTACTTCCGCACCAGCACAGTTTCCACGTGGCGAAGTCAAACCATACGCCATGCTGCCACTATGTGTGAGCTGTCTCAAGCGCCCGGCGCATTCGCTACTATCGTTGAAGTATCGCGTCTGGGATACTGAGACACGTGTATCACAAGTTGACAGTGTGTGCCGGCGATGCTCAAACCTAGCCTGGGGCGAGGAAATCAAATGTGACAGTAGGGACTGTCCTGTGTTCTACACGCGCATCAAGGAACGCTCAAGATTATCGGCATTGCAGGATAGTGTCTTTCCTCTCATTGAACTAATGGAGAAAGAGGATGATGAGACATACCTAGAAAGGGAAGAAAGCAGAGTGAGAGATGCGAGTAAAAAACTGGCTTGGTGAAATTCTCGCCATTAGCTTGAGTATTGGTCACATACATTGATTCCAGTGCGAGCTACTTCGAATCCAAAAACGTATAACAAGTCTTGATCTTTCCACCTATGATAGTCAGGATATCCTCACCCACCAGCCCCATCTCCCCACTGCCAGATCTCTTGATACCCCATTTCACCTTCGTCACCCATACATCATCTTCATCGTCATGTTTCAAGCACTCGACTTCATCTAGATATTTCATTAGTCCTTCCGGTCGTTCAAGAAGTCGTTATGACCCAAAGTTTACCTAGAGCAACAAACTCATCGCCTACTTCACCCATACTTTGTATCTTGTTCACCATTTCACTAATGGCCTCGTGTGATTTAAAAACACCTAGCGCGTCTACAAAGAGCACATCTGCGCTTGGTACCCAGAGATCGGTGATGGCTTGCATACGTGTAGAAACGTCTTTCTGACCGAAGATGGATGAGAGGTTGAGGAGTGTTAGGGATTTGGCACGGGATTGAGGGGTTGACATCTCTGTAAATGACGAGGTAGAGAGAAGTAAACGATGTGAGGGAGATTGTGTTATGTGAAAAGGTTCACAACTCGAAACGAGTGAGAGACCAGAGGTTTATGGCTTGATGGTATGTTATATTAAGATGAGTCGTGAGTAAGCAAAAGCTATATGCACTAACGGAAATGGGTAGGAGAAAGAACCCTGCTCATGCAGCAGCAGTTCTGACATGGGTTAGCAGCCGCAATTGTAAGGATAGAGAAGCAGTTGATTATAACCAACACAGAGCAGGTCTCGATTGAATGCAAGGTCTACTGGCATATCAGTAATGTAGCATGAACTCTTCTATATATTGTCGCCATCCTCCAGCTCTACAATGAGAACATCCAGACCATCAACATCTTTGTAAGGTGGAGGCGGTGGACTCATGTAAGGTGGAGGTGGTGTTGAATCCACCACATAGGTATCCAGGCAGGGCTCGCCTTTAGCAGTAACGGGTAGCCATGTATCAACTTCATTGCGACGCCCAACATCGATCTCACCTAATTCACAATCGATCTCTGTGTTCTCCAATCGTTGAACAATATGATATGCTATTTCGATTGCGAGGTAGACGATGAGGAACTGGAGAAAGATGGTAGCCATGATGATGAATGCAATCGATGACAAGAATGCGTCGTCAATGTCCTCAGGGGAGGACTCCATTATGATAGGGAGTTCGAACTGGGGATCTCGAAATATATCGGACATGTGGATATCGGGTTTCAAAGTTAGTTGACGCGGTGTTGGTTGACGGTCCTTTCCAAGTGGTGCTAAGAAGCATGAGCTGATTCGATGTATACCTGGACGCGGCATTGTGAAGTAGGTGCTGTGCAATTTTGATGCGTTTCCTTGTGAAAAACGCGGGATTATCACCATAAGAGGTCTATATATCATGTTGAATGCAAGCTGTGACTACAGAAGTCAACACAGAAGGAGGTTTCATGACAGAGTTGCAGCGACAGGCGGGGGCTGGGCAGTGCAGGATGTGGCATTAGTACGAATGAGGGTTAGTACATGCCCTTGACCGTTTTCCCACCTAGGTGGCCAGCCGGACGACTGATCCGCGCCCTCTAGAACTTAGCCGCCATCAGCACTATCTCCCTTAAGACTCTTTCCTTTTCTTGTCGCTGGTTTCATCTTGGAAGTAATCTCCCGTTTCTGGTTGTGTGCTAATGCTCAGTCTTTCGTCCTTGGCAGTACTTTACCACTGTATCTTCAGCGAATCGCTGAGCGATCATGAAAGCGCAATCATTTCAAAAAGCATATAAGTGGCTTACAAAGGTATTGAAAACACGCATAAGCACTTGCGGGGTTAGCCTGTACAATGGCTGCATTCAGTTTCAGTTTAACATGCAAGGGACTATGACGCCAAGTCCACGCACGTACGGAATAAATCTTACGACGTTGGGGATGGGCCTTTGGGTCTGTTGGAGGCCTAGATTCCTAGGGGCAAACATTCATTGGCCTGGCTTTGGTGAACGGTAGGATTGAAGCGCTCTAGTTGTATTTCACTGGAGGCCCTCTGATCGCCGTGGGAATGAATCTCACACAAGGCGGAATCCTGCTGATAGCTGCCATCGAAGCTAATGTGGACTGCCAACGGATGATGGCGGAATATCAGCATATCAGCAAGGTTGCTTTGCCGGTCGCTGTATGCATTGAGAACAAGACGCATCTGGGGTAGCTGACAGCACGTCGTGTGTGATTTGCTAGTGGCTTCCAAGCATGTTCTATGACCTATCACAGCAGGGTGATAATGTCGCTAGCTCTTACCTCTCTCGCGGTCACCTATATGAAGAAGAAGGCTCCCGAATACAAGCCTGGTGGGTAAATCGACTCTTATCTTCAGTAGTGTCAACACACAGTTTTCGAACATCCTTGCAAATTCCTGTAGCATTACATACTTTACTACCACATCTGTTGGAACAACACAAAGCCTTTCGATTCGGCGCATAGTAGCGGCCATCGCTTGCGACCTTGTTACATTGTTTGTCCGTACCTAGACGCCCAAGATGGCGACTTTCGAGAAGGGTAGCGCAGCGCTTCCTAAGGCCCTTCAAAACCTCACGGCTTTACAGGTTTCAATTACCGTAATCGTTCTTGTAGGAACATAGCCGTGGCTAGTGATTTGATATAGTAGTCTGATATAGCAGTAGTTGTTCACAAGATGGATTGTCCAAGGCGTATACCGATTATACTTCCATCCATTGAGCCACTTCCCCGGCCCAAGATTTTCCGCTTTCACCCGCATACCAGTAAGTATGCCTGTACGAACCGGATTTGAGGGGTATACTAACCTCATGCACTTAAACTTAGCAACTCTACGCTACGTTTGCGGGTAGATTGCCGTTCTACGTTGCTGACTGTCACAACAAATATGGACATGTTGTGCGCATATCACCCTACGAGATTAGTTTTACCAACTCTGAAGCATGGCGGTAAGATCTCAAAGCCTACAGAACATGTATCTCACTGACCTCGTACCTTAGTGACATCTACGGTTACGGGTCCAAAACTGGTCTTGGTTCCGCGCCTCCAAAGCATTGGCCCCGCTACGGTACAAATCCTAACGGCGTGCCCTCCTTACTACAAGATTCAGACGACACGAATCACGCTCGCGTACGTAAGATTTTCAGTCCGGCGTTTTCGGAACGCGCTATCAAGGAGCAAGAGCCATTGTTCATGAAGTACGTCGACGATTTGGTACAGATTCTCAAAGACGGAACCGTCTCCAGCACTACCGGCACTGCAACATACGATGTGGTCGACTTATACAGTTTCACAACCTTTGACGTGATGAGTGATCTTACCTTCGGAGAGTCCCTCCATATGCTCAAGACTGGCACCTACGATCCATGGGTGGGTACGGTTCTCGGCTTCATGAAAGCAAGCTTGCGTATTAACCTCATCAACACCCACTACCCGCTCGCTGCTAAGGTTCTGAAACCCATCATGGAATTTCTGTTCTCGAAAACGCGATCCCGACTCTTCGACACGAACAGCAAGCGCGTCACAAAGAGATTAGAGAAGGGGAGAGAGAGTAAGGTTGGGGTTGACTTATGGGATCTAGTGCTGAATCAGGAAGAGAAGGGCAAGCAGGGTCTGAGCAGGGGGGAGATGGACAGCAATGCTACTACATTCATGGTAGCGGGTACAGAAACTACGGCGACATTGTTGACCGGACTGACCTACCTGCTACTGACGCATCCAGAATGTCATGCGAAACTTGTCAAAGAGATCCGAACCACGTTTCAAGAAGAGGCAAACATCAACATGGAGGCTATCGCAAAATTACCATACCTCAAAGCGTGCATCAGCGAAGCTTTTAGGCTGTATCCGCCCGTTGCAGTAGGGTTATTGCATCTGACTCCTAGCGATGGATCAACAGTATGCGGACACTTTGTCCCACCAAATGTAAGTTCATTTAGATATCACGTCAATCATGTGAGCATAGCTAATTCAAATACCCCATAAGACCACCGTCTCAGCAACGCACTACGCCATGTACACTTCCGCCAGAAACTTCACCGACCCCCTTTGCTTCATTCCCGAACGCTGGACCGACGATGCAAGATTCGCAAACGACGATCGTGCGGCTGTGCAGCCGTTCTCTGTAGGCCCAAGAGATTGTTTGGGCAAGAAGTAAGATTTGCAACAGATATGATTGTGACGTCTGACTGACTGCTATCATAGCATGGCGTACCATGAGATGCGACTGATTATTACGAAAGTACTGTGGAACTTTGATCTGGAGTTGCCTGAGGGGAACGGGAATTGGTTCGACCAGACTGTGTTTACGCTCTGGCAGAAGGGACCGTTGAACGTGAAGGTGAGGATGGCGCAACAAGCGTGATGGGTGGAACGTCTGTGGTGTACTGTCTCTAGTGACGAAAGTCATTGTTTGTATCATGAAATGGTCATACACGTTATCAAAACATAGCCTATTTACACTGTTGAAGATATGATCATTACCATCCCCACAGCGTCTTTATCGTATCACCGAACGTTGCTTGACCAGCCTCTTTTCTCTTCATACGAGCTACCCGTTCTTCGATGAATGTCTGCTCTAGTTGTTTTGAGACACCAGTCTGCGCCCGGATTTCACCTACTATGGCCATCCTCTCAATCTCTCGCTCTTCTGGTGTCAAACTTTGAAGCTTCTTTTCGTACTCCTTTCGTACATCGGGCTTGATCTGGCTCCAGACCTCTGTGTCGTCCAAAGTGGTACTTGACTTGCCAATCTCAGCTACAGGTACAGCTTTCCGTGGTGTTGACGATGCGCCACCCACTGCGTCGACGACATTTCGTTTCGACAAGATGCTTTCGAATTTCGGTACTGGTCGGCCCTCTGCTTTCGCCTTCTCCATCTCCTCTTCTTGTTGTATCATGCGCTGGTAGAGTTTATCTGCGTGCATTTGTATCCGCTCGTCTTCCTCTGGTGATCGCTCATCCATGGTCATGTATCCCAGCGCCTTCAGAAACTTGGATTGTATATCGTAGCAGCGGTTGAACTTGCGCGACTCGGCGATGCACATGGTTCCTGCTGACCACCACGACTTTGGATTTCGGAAGCACTCAAATTGTTCCATGTACTCGAGTGCGCAGTTTTCCATGGCTACTCGTCCAATTGAGGCTTTGCGGTCGTTGTAGGCGTCTACGAGGTCTCGTAACCGGTCTTGCTCTGACTTTCCACGATCATCGATGATATTTTGAGGGGTATAATTCTTCCATAAGTCGGCATAGCGGCCATCCTGGAACTGCGATTGCGGCGGTACGACGGGTTTTTGGGCGTCTGTTTGTGTTTGCGGTTGCGATTGGGATTGCGTGTGAGTTGGCGATTCGGTGGGCTTTTCTTTGGGAGCGGGCGGCAGTGAGGGTTTCGGGCCAGTGGGCGCTTCTTTTTTGAGGAAGTCGCGGAGAGAGGGATCGAGTTGGTCTTGCCCGTTGGAGCTATCGCCGCTTCCCCAGAGCCAGCCCATGGTTGCGTCGAAGTATGTCTTGGTTCGTGTTGGCGCGGTGAGCAGGTGAAAGTTCCCAAGTTGCGGGGACAGTGAACATGGGTTCGGCAGTCCGAGCTTTGGGACATGTTCTAGCGCGTCTGTCTCACAACATCGACTCGATTACGCGACGAGACGACACCAACACCGACAATTGCTACGACCGACATTGTTATGGCGCCAGTCGGTATGTCTTGTTGTTCCATAATCCTGGATTTGGGGCCAGTGCTTACAAGCTCGTAGATCGCCGCGAACATCGACAACAACGCGTGCGCGGTGCTGGGTAAGACAATCTTAGAGATCCTGAGACACGCAAACGCTGACAACCACAGACCCTCATCTGTCCAGGCTTCTTTTGGCTTCAACTTCGGCGCTCTTAGCTCCCAACCAGCCAAACAACCCGCTCCTGCGCCTCAACCATCACCGCATCAAACACCAGCCCGAAGTACCCCTCGCGCTGCAAATGGCTCAGCACAGCGGCAGAGAAGCGCGTCGCTCCAGCGCAATAGTGCTTCCAAACGGACAAGTACGCCAAAAGATAACACGGTAACCCCGCAGTTAGGCAAGAGGAAGCGGGGTTCTCCAAACGCGCAACCGGGCGCAGACGATGGGGCGGAAGATGAGCTGAGTCCTGATCGGGAGCAGGCCGTGCGCTCCGTCGAGAAGAGCAGGAGAGTCGTCGGCACGGTTCCACCTATACGCGAGGAGCAAGACAATGTACCAGACGAGTTATCTATATTGGACGAGGGCACCAGTACTGTACGCGAGACAGTCTTCGCCAGATCTACAGTAGTCAAGCGGACGCCTCCACAAGTATCGTCGCAAATACGCGCGTCCCTTGGAAGCTCCCGCAAAAAGACGCCCACTACCGACAGAGTCGAGGAAGCGTCGGTCGCATCACGGCCATCGACGTCAAGACGATCCAAATCTACGGATCCTGGCCCAACCACACCCAGTGTGCTTCCGAACGGGCAACCGAGAACATCGTCCGCTTCACAGTCCGGAACTGTTCTTGAAACACCAACCGCAGCTCCAGCGCATGAAGATGGTGAGGATGAGTTATCGCCACAACTCAACGGATCCACACCACGAGTGGTTGGTAGCGAACCGCGGCCGCAGCCAATGACACAAGCAGAGACAGAAATGCATGTAGACGAGCTCTCTCCACCCAGCCAACCGACACCAATCCAAATATCACCAATAGCAAACGGCATATCAACGCTACAGATAAATGAGCATGAACCTGTGGAGCAAACCACTACACCGCTGCTGGCCAAACGCGGAAGACCGCGACGTGTTTCGGAGAATGAAACTGCGGAGCAGGAAACCCTTCCGGAACCCGCTACGGCGAAGCCCGCCAAACGAGGAAGGCCGCCACGAGTAGCAGAGGATATCCAGAAAGAAGAGACACCTCAAGCAAAACCTACTAAGCGTGGCAGACCAAGGAAAGAAGTTGCAGTCCAGCAAAGCGAACTTCAAGCAACGCCAGACGTGCACAAGTCAGACCAAACAAATGGCGTGGACCCCACGGCGAAAGAAGCAGAGGTTGTCGACGAACTCTCCCCTCACCATGAATGGACGCCTATTCATCCTCCGAAATCGACCACCCGGAAAAAGGATGTTGTTGAAATCTCTAGTGCAGATGAAGACTCGGACGCATCCGAAGAACCGGAAGTTGAAGAACCAGCTGAACCTTCTCCACGACCTAAGACAAGCAAACCATCTCCCGAACAGATGCAGCGCGTCAAAACTACGACGGAGAAGCCCCCTCGCAAACGCCAGAAGTTTGAGGGGCCGAAGCATGCCATCTCTATCATGCGTATCAAAGGCTCTACTGTTCGAGGCATCACAGTCGCAGACACTACGCGTACTATTCTAGAAGGAACAATCGACCAACGTCTCAGCCGTATGGCCGAGAAGTTGCAAGCCTCACAAGACTCCGCTCGGCGCAAGGAACTACGAACAGAGATCAATCTCTCACTGTCCTTCAAGGAGAGCCTTAACGAGAAGCTGCTAGACTTGCAGGATGCTAACGATCTCCTGAACGCCAACTTCAAGAAAACCAAGTTGCTCAAACGCGACAATGCCGAGCTACGCAAGGAAATTCTCAGTCTCCAAGACAGCAGGCAAGAGATTGCCATCGAACACGACAATATCCAAGCACGTTACGACGCAGAGAAAGCCGAAGCCGAGGCCAGAAATACCTTGAGTGACAACATGTTTGAGATCGAGGCTGCAATAAAGAACGGGCGTGATAAGGCACGTAAGGAAGGTAGAGAAAACGAGGGTCCCCAAATTCCACTTGGCATGCTACTGGAAACAGTAGGAAATGATGTTGCCTCGCGTGGTGGCGGTCTTCTTGCCAATATTAAGGTACTCAATGGGCTCTTGGAGCGAGCTGCAGGCTGGCTCGAAGGAAGAGCCTGATTGCACAGCGAATAGCTGGATGGCGTTTATTCTTGTGTACTTTCGGATACGATACCCGGCAAAACCGCCACCTTTGATATGATATTTGTCGTTCTTACATCTCACTGTCTTCATCTTGCACTGCCTCAACGCGAGTATAGCGAAATTTGAAAAGCTATTCACGAGGTCTAGACTGCGGATAGTCCTGTTTGCTGCAGTGCTACCAGGAGTAGTCTCGTGCCTGCTTCCTTTCGGTCTAGCGGCCGCATCGCAGATCTGGGGGCATCGGATCCGCTTTCATGCACATTGCGTAACCGTGCATCATCAAAGCAGACAATGACCTTGCTGTGCGCATCACAGGGTCCAGAGAACCGTTAAGTTAACAGTCCAGCCACCTAGTCTACGCTCATCTGACAGCTCCTTCTACATCTCGTGGGTTTCTGAGGCTCCGTCTATTCCCGTGTTGACACTCGCGCTTTGCCCTTCTCAGATTTTGACTTCCAAAGGCCAAAGCTTCTCATCCTCCTCGTCTGCAATTGTACAAGGTGCATCCAGCATAGACCCTTCCTTCCAGAAAAAGCAAAAGTCTTGTAATCAGCCTTGTGTTTCGCTTTCATTAAGGACCCCATCATTGTGTAGGTGGAAAGGCAAAGAGCATACGCGGACGAAGAGATTAGCTTCTGCCGACCTCGGGAGTATCACCGGACCTATTTCCACCAAGCCTACCGTTTCTCCGAAGTTCACCGGATTGATACACGACCCAACTGACGTAGATTGGTCTTACATCAACTAACTCCAAGATGACTCGCGGACCTATCACCTGCGACACTAGCCTCCCAAAAACACCGAAGACGACTTTAGCACCAGCCACGCCAACAACCTCGGTCGCACCCCCTAAGACCCCACCGTCGACGAAATTTCCTCGCAATCCGTCGAACAAATTCTGGGCCCAGGAACAGCAGAGAAGATTATTCCTGGAACACCTGAAACGATGGTCCTTGAGCCACGACTCGAGCACTTTCTTCCAAGGCAAGATAAGTTTGCTTCCTCCTGAGCCTGGTGTGAATGAGGGTCTGGCGCTGGGCAAGACTGTGACCTGTATCCTGACCGACTCGAGTTTTACGGATTTCAGGAAGACTGTTGCTATTAGACTTTTCAACCCGCAAAAGAACAGTAAGAAGGGCACGACAGGCCATTTTGAACGGAATATGAAGAGCAAGAGTATGGACCTATTCGGCAGCGATATGAGGCTCTCTGAGCGCCGAGAAGAATGTTATACCAGAGAAGAGGATGCTTGGCCATTGTCTCCGTCAAAGCCGAATCTATCGACCAGCTACTATTACAAACTCGTCATCCGTTACGGCTCTGGCTGGCTCTCAGCACGCGACTACCTAAACAAACTCTACTTCTCGCATTTCGCAGCTCGTTTCCCAGGCCGGGATGTTAACTGCGTCACGGGCACGGCCGACCACTTTTTCGGCGTTCGTTCCAAAGCTCTTGGTCCACCACCCTGCGATAGAGACACAGTACCCATCCAGCCGCTCTTCCATCCCTTCCAACACCTGCCCACTGAACTCCAGGAAATGATCCTCATGACCGCCGTCGGCATGACACGCGATTGTGATCTCACCAACGATCCACGCAGAAACTGCAGCAATAACCCGAAAGCCACCGAAAGACCAATCAGTCTATCAACCATGTTACGAATCTCACGCCATATCTACACTACAATGCAACCGTATATATTCCACAGCACGACCTTTCACTTCGGCCTAAGCGGTACTACAAACTTCCTCTGGCAATCTGGACCCGTTCATCGCCCTCAGATACGGCGACTGGCTTTCCATTTTGGGAAGAATGCTTTACTCCACTGTGTGCGTTGGTTAGCCGCAGATCCCATCTTTGATCTCCTGGAACCCCCACAACCGAATGGTGG
>Ga0265797_10002697_pt1 | contig 29462 bp, 31 predicted proteins | sample P2T30metagenome_FD_192433 | JGI IMG/M metagenome (GOLD analysis project Ga0265797, IMG submission 192433) | Plant litter microbial communities from East Loma Ridge, Irvine, California - P2 T30 | ecosystem: Environmental > Terrestrial > Plant litter > Unclassified | place: USA: California...
GTCGCCGTCGGCGCGGTTGGCCTTGACCACCATCGCCATCGCGTTCCAGCGCATCCACGAGCGCAGGCGCTCTTCGTATTCGAGGTTGCCCGGGCTGTTCTGGTTCAGGTGCGCAGGGATGGTGTTCACATACGCGGTATTGCTCGAGAACGGCACGTGGGCGCCACGGCGGCGCGCCAGGTCGACCAGGCGTTCCATCAGATAGTGGGCGCGTTCGGTGCCTTCGTGTTCGATCACCGCTTCCAGCGCGTCGAGCCATTCCTTGGTCTCGATGGCATCCGGATCGTTGGCGGTTTGCGCGGTCAACTGGTCGAGTTGAGCTGACATATTATGCGTCTCCTAGTGTGGTGCGCCCCATCCGATCCCTGCGCAGGCTGGCGGCGATTGATGAATTTTCAGCTATCTTTTTAGATAAACCAATGGATTATACGGGTGGATTTTGGCATTTTCAAATTACGGTATGCGATTTCATAATGTAAAATCCTATGCTGCAAGTGCACAATTTTCATAGGAGAAACTATGCCCTTTCAATCAGCAGGTATCGTATAACGAAGTGCTCTTTTGGCGGCGTGATGCTGCCGATTTAGTCGTTCGACTAATAGGATCAAGTGTGCGCGCCGTATAATTCGGCTTTTGCCCAGCGACGAGCCTTGACCATGCCAGCACAAAACATCGACGGAGTCCTTCTTTCCCAGCAACTGCGCGCGGATATCGCCGCCCGCGCCGCCAAACTGTCCGCCGCCGGCAAGCAGCCTGGACTGGCCGTGATCCTGGTCGGCGAAGACCCGGCCAGCCAGGTCTATGTGCGCAACAAGGTGAAAGCCTGCGGCGACGCCGGCTTTCACTCGGTGCTCGAAAAATACGAGGCCGACCTGTCCGAAGCCGCCCTGCTCGATCGCATCGCAGCATTGAACCTCGATCCGGCGATCCACGGCATCCTGGTGCAGATGCCGCTGCCCAAGCACATCGATCCGAGCAAGGTGATCGAAGCGATCGCCACATCCAAGGACGTCGATGGCTACTCGGTACTGTCGGCCGGCGAACTGGTCGCCAACCTGCCGGGCTTTCGTCCATGCACGCCGTACGGCTGCATGAAGCTGATCGAGACCACCGGCGTCGACCTGCGCGGCAAGCACGCGGTGGTGATCGGGCGCTCGAACACGGTCGGCAAGCCGATGGCCTTGCTGCTCTTGCAAGCCAACGCTACCGTCACCATCTGCCATAGCGCAACGCCGGACCTGGCCTATCACACCCGCCAGGCCGACGTGATCGTGGCCGCCGTCGGCCGCCGCAACACCCTCACCGCCGACATGGTCAAGCCTGGCGCGATCGTGATCGACGTCGGCATGAACCGCGACGACGCCGGCAAACTGTGTGGCGACGTCGATTTCGCGGGCGTGTCCCAAGTGGCCTCGCACATCACGCCGGTGCCGGGCGGCGTCGGTCCGATGACGATCACGATGCTGTTGATGAATACCCTCGAGTCTGCGGAGCGGGTGCACACCAGCGGCGAGGCCGCGCCAGACCAGGCCTCCGGCATGGAACCGAAGGTCGGCCTGGCCTGAGCCGTGTACGGTCGCCCCGATCCGGCATGCAGTGATTAACGAACTTGAAGGAATACGATGACGACCGCTACCAACCCCCTGCTCGACTTTACCGACCTGCCACGTTTCGACGCGATCAAGCCCGAGTACGTGACGCCGGCGATCGAGGCCCTGATCGCCGAAGCCAACGCCATCGTGGCGCAGCTCGAGGCGCCGCTCGACAACGTCACCTGGGACACCCTGGCGCCGCTCGACGAAGCCAGCGAACGCCTGGGCCGCGCCTGGGGCGTGATCGGCCACCTGAACCACGTGATGGACACGCCCGAACTGCGCGCGGTCTATAACGAGAACCAGCCCAAGGTGGTCGAGTTCTCGACCGCGATCGGCCAGAACGAAGCGCTGTTCGCCAAATACAAGGCGCTGCGCGACGGCCCGGCTTATGCATCGCTGAGCCCAACCCGCAAGCGCATCGTCGACAACGCCATCCGCGACTTCCGCCTCGGCGGCGCCGAGCTGGCCGACGACAAAAAGGCGCGCTTCGCCGACATCCAGGAACAGCAGTCGCAACTCTCGACCCGCTTCTCGGAAAACGTGCTCGATGCCACCAACGACTACAAGCTGTTCGTCGACAACGAGGCCGAGCTGGCCGGCCTGCCCGACGACGCCAGGCAGGCGGCCAAGGCCGCGGCTGAACGCGACGGCAAGAGCGGCTACCAGTTCACGCTGCACTTCCCATCGTACTTCCCGGTGCTGCAGTTCTGCGACAACCGCAACTTGCGCGAAACGCTGTACCGCGCCAGCGCCACCAAGGCCTCGGACACCGGCGTCATGTTCAGCGAGCTGGCCAAGTGGGACAACTCGTCGAATATCGTCAACCTGCTCAAGCTGCGCAACGAAGAAGCCAAGCTGCTCGACTACGGCAGCTTCGCCGATGTCTCGCTGGTGGCCAAGATGGCGCAAAGCCCGCAGCACGTGATCGACTTCCTGGAAGACCTGGCGCGCCGCGCGCGCCCTTACGCCGAGCAAGACCTGCAGGAGTTGCGCAGCTTCGCGCGCGAGCAGCTCGGCATCGACGAGCTGCAATCCTGGGACATGGCCTACGCTTCCGAAAAACTGCGCGAACAGCGCTACGCCTTCTCGGCCCAGGAAGTGAAGGAATACTTCCCCGAGCCGAAGGTGGTGGCCGGCCTGTTCGGCGTGATCCAGGAGCTGTTCGGGGTGCAGATCAAGCCCGATGACGCGCCTGTGTGGCACCCGGACGTGCGCTTCTACCGCATCGAACGCGACGGCCAGCTGGTCGGCCAGTTCTACCTCGACATGTACGCGCGCGCCGGCAAGGCGCAGGGCGCATGGATGGACGACGCGCGTGGCCGCCGCCTGCTCGGCGCCGGCACGGTGCAGACGCCGGTGGCTTACCTGGTCTGCAACTTCACGCCGCCGGCGACAGTCGACGGCAAGCTGCAGCCGTCGCTGTTCACGCACGACGAAGTCACCACCCTGTTCCATGAATTCGGCCACGGCCTGCACCACATGCTGACCGAAGTCGAAGAGCTGTCGGTGTCGGGCATCTCGGGCGTCGAATGGGATGCGGTGGAGCTGCCGTCGCAGTTCATGGAAAACTTCTGCTGGGAGTGGGACAAGCTGCAGCAGATGACGGCGCACGTCAAGACCGGCGAGCCGCTGCCGCGCGCGCTGTACGACAAGATGCTGGCGGCGAAGAACTTCCAGTCCGGGATGCAGACGCTGCGCCAGGTCGAGTTCTCGCTGATCGACATGCACCTGCACTACGACTTCGACCCGCACAGCCACGAAGTGCAAAGCCTGATCGCCGACGTGCGCCGCAAGTTCGCGGTGATCACGCCGCCCGACTTCAATCGCTTCCTGCACTCGTTCAGCCATATCTTCGCGGGCGGCTACGCGGCCGGCTACTACAGTTACAAATGGGCCGAGGTGTTGTCGGCCGACGCCTACGCGGCGTTTGAAGAAGCGCTCGAGGGCGGCGACCTGCTTGAAACCGGCCGCCGCTTCCAGCGCGAGATCCTGTCGGTGGGCGGCTCGCGCCCCGCGCTCGAATCGTTCAAGGCCTTCCGCGGCCGCGAACCGTCGATCGACGCGCTGCTGCGCCATAGCGGCATGAATGTCGACAGCGCAAACGTCGCCGCCTGATGCACCGGGAGGGTTAATCGCCCTCCCTTTATTTTTTTGAACCCATGACCCGGATCGACTTTCATACAAATATCCCCGACAAGCTGGCCTATGCCTGCCGCCTCGCGCGCAAGGCGTATGGTTCGCGCGCCCGGGTGGTGCTGCTGGCCGAGAATGCGGCGCAGGCCGAACAATTGAATGCCTCGCTCTGGACCGTGTCCGATCTCGATTTCATTCCGCATGTTCTGGCCGCCGATCCATTGGCGCCGCAAACACCGGTGGTGATCACCGACGATGAATCGATCGCATTGCCGCACCATGAAATGCTGATAAATCTCACGCGGCGCAGGCCAGCAAATTTTTCGCAATTCGCGCGCGTGTTCGAGATTATCTCGACTGACGAAGAAGACGCCGCCGAGGGCCGCAAACGCTACGTCGCGTATAAAAAAGAATCCTATCCACTGACCCATTTTGTCGCAGGACAGTCATGAACCACGATCCCGCTTTCGATGCGAGTATTCCGGTATTGACCGAGGTGGTAAACGGGCAGGCCGACCAACCATCGACGCCAGCGTCGGCGGCCGAATCGAGCGCGCCCGAGGCGCTGGCGCCGGTGGCTGAAGCGGCCACGGGCACCGACGCGGACGATGCTGGCGAGTTCGGTGAGCAGATGGAACGGCGCGCCATCGACCGCTGGAGCGGCGAGCAATGGAGCGTGATGGAGCGGCGCGTGACGAACCGCATCCTGCAGCAGTTGCAGGGCCGGGTCGACTTCGTGCTCGAACAGCGCCTGCGCGACGGCATCGCCGAAGCGGTGGAACGTGCGATGGGCGACCTGGCCGATGAATTGCGCATCGGTTTGCAGGGCACATTGGGCGAAGTGGTCAGCCGCGCTGTATCGCAAGAAATTGCCCATCTTCAAACCCTGGGTAAATAAAACCCGGATTCGCCTTAAAAAGACACTCGCTTCGACGCTTTAAATACCCCGCGCACGATTGTCATTCATTATTAATCATTAGATAGTAAAATCCTTTTCGCGGTTTCGCAGAAATACGGTTTCCTTGAAACGAACCACCCATAAAGGATGATTAATAATGGCAAACATCGATCTGTCGGGCTACAACCTCGCTGAGCTGAAAGGTCTTCAATTCGACATCGAAAAAGAGATCAAAAACCGCCAGCATTCGGATGTAAAAAAAGCGCGTGAGCAAATTCTCGAGATCGCCCAGAAGATGGGTATCTCGGTCGATGACCTGCTGGCCAAGGGCGGCAGTGGCAAATCCAAGAAATCGACCGGCGCCAAGGTCAATCCGCAATACCACAACCCGGCTGACAATGCCCAGACCTGGACCGGCCGCGGCCGTCAGCCAAAATGGGTGGCCGAGGCTCTGTCCAAAGGCAAGACCCTGGACGACCTGCGTATTTGAGTTTTACCGTGCACGCCGCCGCGACCCGGTCCGGCGGCATGCGCATTCGCCGCATTGTGCGAAATAAATGCTGCATCGGCTAAGATTGCATCCTCAGCAATCCATCGGCCGCATTCGTGAAACGAACCACCCTCATCGCCACTCTGGCAGGCGCAGCTGTCGTTGTCGCCGGCGCCGCTCTTCTCTTCACCGATTCGATCAAGCGCAGTCCGGGCGCCCTGGCCGTGTTCACGCCGGCGGTCGCCAACACCACCCCATTCTGGCCGGCGCGCGTGTATCCGCTGGCCGGCGACGGCGTGAACGGCACGCTTGACGGCGCCGCCGCCGCCAGCCGCTTCAGCGACCCGTATGGCGTCGCCATCGACCCGCGTGGCACAATCTATGTCGCCGACGGCGCGGGCGCCAACCGCATCCGCACCATCAAGCCCGACGGCACGGTCGCCACCCTGGCCGGCGCCGGCGCAGGCTTCAGCGATGGCCCGGGTGCAGCCGCCGCCTTCAATACCCCATCGGCGATCGCGCTCGACCACGAAGGCAACCTGTACGTGGCCGACACCGGCAACCATGCGATCCGCAAGGTGGCGCCGGACGGCGCCGTGACCACCCTGGCCGGCAACGGCAGCCCGGGCGCCCTGGACGGCATCGGCCGCGCAGCCCAATTCAACGGCCCGGTCGGCATTGCGGTGGACGCCGCCGGCATCGTCTACGTGGCCGACACCTATAACGACCGCATCCGCCGCATCGGCAAGGACGGCAGCGTCACCACGATCGCCGGCGCCGGCGGGCCGGGCCTGGTCGACGGCCCGGCCATGCAGGCCGCTTTCGACACCCCGAGCGCGCTGGCAGTCGCCCTCGACGGCACGCTGTATGTGGCCGACACCGGCAACCACGCGCTGCGCCGCATCAGCGCCGACGGCATGGTCGACACGCTGGCGATGCCGCTCGAAGGCGAGCGGCGCCCGCTGCTGCGCCGGCCGACCGGCCTGGCCCTGACCCACGACGGCTACCTGTACATCGCCGCCAGTTCGGGCGGCCGCATCCTGCAGCGCACACCCCAGGGCGAACTGCGCGCACTCGAAGACGCCGACCGCCCGGCGCGCGCCGACGGTTTCGGCAGCGACGGCACGCTGCAGCTGACGGCGCCGCGCGCGATCGGCGTCAAGCGCGACGGCAGCCTGGTGGTGGCCGACGCCAATGCCCACCGCCTGCTGCGCCTGGCGCCGCCGCGCAAAGGCGAAGCGGCGCCGGTGCTGGCGCGCCCGGCACTCGTTGAATACCGCCAGCCGATGCCGTGGCCGGTGGGGCCGCAAGACATGGTGCATGAAGTGGTGGGCGTGATGGGCGAAGTGCGCGGCGCCTACAACGGCGACAACCGCGACCACTTCCACGCCGGGCTGGACGTGCGCGCCGACGTCGGCGCCAAGGTGCTGGCGGTGTTCCCGGCCACGGTCACCGACCCGCACGCCAACTGGGGCTTCAACACGCTCAGCGAAGGCTTGAGCCTGGGCTCGCTGTCGTACATCCACATGCGGGTGGGCCGCGACCCACAGGGCCGCGCGCTCGACGCGCGCTTCCAGATCCTGCGCGACGCCAAGGGAAAAGCCGAGCGCGTGCGCGTACCGCGCGGCGCCCGCTTCGCCGTCGGCGACGCCCTCGGCACCATCAACGCCATGGCCCACGTCCACCTCGACTATTACGAGGGCGGCATGGTGGTCAATCCCTTGCGGCTGCCGTTCGTCGGTTTTACCGACACGGTGCAGCCGACCATCCAGCGCATCGCGCTGTACGACGCCAGCGGCAAGCGCATCACGGCCAAGAAGGGCCAGCCGCTGACGCTGGCGCGCGCGCTGGGCCAGGTGCAGGTGGTGGTCAATGCCTATGACCAGGTCAACGGCAACCTGGCGCGCCGCAAGCTCGGCCTGTACAAGCTGGGCTACCAGTTGCTGCGCGCCGATGGCGCCGCCCTGCCCGGCTACGAGAAGCCGGTGATCACCCAAATCTACGACCGCCTGCCGCGCAATCCCGATGCCGTCAAGGCGGTGTACGCACCCACCAGCGGCATCACGGTGTACGGCAGCAAGTCGACCCAGTTCGACTACGCACTCAACAACCGCATGCGCGACGGCGAGATCGAGACCGGCGCCTGGAACATCGACGCGCTGGCGCCAGGCAGCTACATTTTGCGCATCCACGCCGCCGATTATTCGGGCCAGGTGGCGCAGGCGGGGCGAGATCTGCCGTTCGTGGTGGAGTAAGCGAAGCAATCGCCTGCGCCGGCATGCAGATATCAGCAGGCAGCGGGCACGCGGGTATCTTGGGGAGATGGCGCTCTCAGGTAACGAGGCCAACATGGAGCAGATCAAATTCGGCGTGCAACGGCCGATGGTAAAAATCAAATGAGCAAAAATGGCAGACCGCTCTCGCGGCGGTCTCTTTTCGCCAGTGTTGGTTCATCAAGTCGGGAACCACCGATTTAACACGAGACCAACATATCTAGCAGATCGAGCCGTGCATGCTCTTGCCGGTTCTTAAATCAATGCCGAGGTGACAGACATCGTCCGAAGCACCGTGTCATCGTCCTGTCATGACAGCTGAGCAGTCACCAACAGTCGGTGTATGATGAATTCATCAACATCGTCGCCGTGGGCGCGCATCGGGCGCGCCGCGCCGGCGAACAGCCAGCGGACCGAGTGCCATGCTTCGCGCATGGATGCGCCAATCCTTCTACCCCTCGCGCCTCGCCCGCCGCTGTGCTGCACCAATGTCAAAGGATGACGTATGGCCAATCAACAAAAACCGACATCGGCGGCGCTGGAAGAGAATCAGCCAGACCTGCAAAAGCACGCGCCGGCCGATCAGCCGGCGCTCGACTCACAGCCGGCCCAGCAAGCGGCCGCGAATGAAGCGCAGGCCGAGCAGAAACCGGCCGACACCGGTCCGGTGAAAGCCGAACCGGTGCGCCTGCGCGCGCGCATGACGCTCGAAGACGCGTTCCAGTCGATCGGCGCGAGCTGCGTGCGCCAGATCGAGGCCAACCTGCCCGGCGTGCTGCACAAGAACGTCGAGAGCCTGCACCAGATGCGGGTCGGCCTGCGCCGCCTGCGCGCGCTGCTGGCCATGTTCGAAGAGATGGCGCCGCCGCCGGTGGCCCTGCATGCCGACATCGAATGGCTGTCCGGCGAACTCGGTCCCGCGCGCGACTGGGACGTGCTGACCGAAACCACGCTCGAACGGGTGCAGGGTTTTGACGCCGGCGCGCTGCGCCAGGCCGCGCACGAGCGCGCGCTGGCGCACCACGCGCAGATTCTGTACGTGCTGCGCGAGCCGCGCTTCGACCAATTGATGGCGCAACTGAACGACTGGCTGCAAGAACGCCGCTGGCGTCCTGACGGCAAACTGGCCAAGGATTCGCCGCTGCACGAACGCGCCTGGAAAGGCGCGCTGCCGCTGCTGCGCAAGGCCGAAAAGCGCCTGGCCAAGCGCATCGACGGCCTGGATGAAGCCGATGCGCCGGGCCGCCACCGGGTGCGCATCGCCGCCAAGAAGGTGCGCTACGCGGCCGAATTCTTCAGCGACCTGCTGCCGGCGCGCCGCGTCAAGCGCTACGTCGGCCACCTGGAACAAGTGCAGGACCGTCTCGGCCTGCTCAACGACCTGGCCGTGGCCGAACAGCTGCTCGAAGAACTCAAGGGCGGCAGCAGCCAGGTCGCCAAGCAGGCCGCGTATGTGCGCGGCTACGTGGCCGCCAGCAGCCAGGCCAGTGCGCACGGCCTGGGCAAGACCCTCAAGTCGGTGGCCAAGCGCCGTATCACGCGCTGACGGTGCCGGCTATTGGCCAGCGCGCGCCTTACCAGCGATCGGTCGAGATCAGGTCGGCCAGGTCTGCGCGCCGGGCCCAGCCTTCCTGCTCGAGCATCGGCGCCGGATAAAACTCGGCCACCTGCCCCAGGCACAGGATAGCGATCGGTTTGCCGCCCTCCGGGATGCCCAGCATCCCGGCCAGCCGGGTTGGCTCGAACAGCGACACCCAGCCCATGCCGAGGCCTTCGGCGCGCGCGGCCAGCCACATATTCTGGATCGCGCACGACACCGATGCCAGGTCCATCTCGGGCAGCGTGCGGCGGCCGAACACATGCCGTTCGCGCCCGTCCATCAAGGCCGCCACCAGTACTTCGCCGCAGTCGCGGATGCCCTCGACCTTGAGACGCATGAATTCTGCGCCGCGCTCGCCCAGGGCGTCGGCGGTGGCGAGGCGCTCTTCCTCGACCAGTGCGCAGATGCGCATCCGCAGTTCGCTGCTGCGGATGCGGATGAAGCGCCACGGCTGCATCAGGCCGACGCTGGGCGCCTGGTGCGCCGCCGCCAGCAGGCGCGCCAGCAGCGCCTCGTCGACCGCGCCGGGCACGAAGTGGCGCACGTCGCGCCGCTCGGCGATGGCGCGGTAGACGCCGTCGAGCTGGGCCTGGCCGAAGCGGTGCGCTGGAGCCTCACTCATCGCCGTCTTCGCCGGCCTGGTGGAACACCAGGTCGTCGACGTGCTCGCCCTTGCACAAGTGCTGGTCGATGATCCGGTCCATGTTCTCGGGCGTGACGTTGTAGTACCAGGTGCCGTCCGGCTGCACGCACACGATCGGGCCGCCCTTGCAGGCCGCGAAGCAGCCGACCCGGCTGCGCTTGACGCGCAGCGGGCCGCTATTCAGGCCGCTGGCCTTGAACTTGTCGCCCAGGCTGTCGAACAGGGCCTGCGAAGCGCCGTCGGCGCTGCAGCGCGGGCCGGTGCAGACCAGCAGGTGACGGCGGTAGCTGCCGATCTTCGGCTTGACCGGCGGCGCGGCGTCGTTCTGGATGATGGTGTCGTCGCTCATGCTTCGGTCTCCTCGCCTGGCGCAGCGGGCGCCGTTTCCACTGGTTCGTTCAGCGTGGCCTGGATGTAGTCGGCCGGCAGGCGATGGCGCGCCGCCAGCGTCGCGATGCTGGCGCCGGCTGCGTGTTCCGCGGCCAGGGTCTCGAGCCAGCCGAGCAGGCCCGTGGACAGCGAGCGTCCCGCGCGTTCGCCTTCGCGCGTGGTGCCGCCGTCCTCCATGTCGTACTTGTTGGCGTAGCCGCGCGGCGTGACCATCAGCCCGTGACGGATAAACGTGTTGCTGTTGCCGATCAGGACAGTGCTGAGCATGCCGATGTCGGCGTCGCTCATCGAGTCGAGCGTGGTGAACACGATGTTCTCGCGCCGGCGGTAGGCGCTCTTGACGATCGCCACCGGCGTGTCGGGACGGCGATGGCGCAGGAACAGGCGCTGCGCCTCGACGATCTGGCGCGTGCGGCGTCCGCTCTTGGGGTTGTATAGCGCCACCACGAAATCAGCCATCGCCACCGCGTCCAGCCGGCGCGCGATGGTCGGCCATGGCGTCAGCAGGTCGGACAGCGAGATCGCGCAGAAGTCGTGCGTCAGCGGCGCACCGACCCGCGCGGCGCAGCTGTTCAGGGCCGAGGCGCCGGGAACGATCTCGACCTGCACCGCATCGTCCGGCGTCCAGCCCGACTGGAACAGCACCTCGAAGGTGGGGCCGGCCATGCCGTACACGCCGGCGTCGCCGGACGAAATCAGGGCCACCTTCTTGCCGGCGCGCGCCGCCTCGAGTGCACTGACGGCGCGATCGAGTTCCTCGGTCATCGACTTGCGGATGATCTCCTTGCCCTCGACCAGGTCAGCCACCAGCTTGATGTAGGTGACGTAGCCGATCACGACGTCGGCTTCGGCGATGGCGTCGCGCGCGCGCTGCGTCATGTGCTCGACGCTGCCGGGGCCAATCCCCACCAGCATGATCTTGCCGGCGCGTGGCGCGGCCAAGATATCGGTTTCAGTATTCATGCATCTATCCTTGCAATCGAGACCGTGGCGTTGCGGCCATCCGCGCCCCGGTGTTTGTGTTTTTCGACGACCAGCGCGGTCATCGACGTGGTCGGTCCCGCGGCCAGCAGCGCGGCCGCTTCGCTGACCGACGGCGTGCCGGTGTACTTGCGCACCGTCTCGGACGGATTCGGCACCGCCACCTGGGCCAGTTTTTCGGGCGGGTAGAACACCAGCGGCCAGCCGTATTCCAGCGCCAGCGCCAGGAGCGCCGCCTCGTCCTGCTTGATCGTGATCGAGGCCGCCATCACCACCTGCCCGGGCTGCGCGCCGGCCAGCGCCAGCGCGGCCTGCACCGCTTCGCGCACGGTGGCCAAGGCCACGCCGCGATCGCACCCCAGGCCGACGGTCAATGCCGTCATGCGGCCCCGTCCTGCGGCGGGCGGTACACCACCAGGCGTTCGTGCAGCTGCTCCCAGCGCTGCGGCGGCACCTCGGCGTGCGTCACCCACAGCACGGCGGCAAAGCGCGTCAGGTCGACGTCGCCAAAGCGCGCGAAGCGGTGGATGGTGTCCGGCAGCGGCGTCGGGCGGGTCCACCAGTCAGGGCTGCCGGCTTCCTGCACGAAGGCGATCGGCTCGCCATTGACCACGTGCGCCGAAACGCGCGTGATGTTGATCTTCGGCGCTTCCACGCGCCAACCCAGGTGGCGGCCGAGGATGTCGACCGGGATGGTGCGGCCGACATCCGACGCGGTGGTCAGGACCGGCGCCGCGCCAATCAGGTCGGCGATGCGCTCGCTCCACTCGTTGGCGCCGCCGACGTGGCCCGACAGCACCGGAATCACGTACTGGCCGGCGTCGTCGACCACGATCACGCCCGGGTCTTCGTCCTTGCTGCGCAGGTGCGGCGCGATCAGGCGCACCACGGCGCCGAGCGAGACAAAGAACACCAGCTGGTCGTAGTTGGCGAACAGCGGGCCGATCTCGTCGCGCAGCGCGCCGTCGTAGGCGCGCACGCTATTGCTCACGTCAGTGAAGTGCGCGGCGAACTTGGCCGAGGTGCAGACGGCAGCCTCGGGCAGCTCGCGCGCCAGGCGCGCGGCCTGGGCGGCGCCGTGTTTGGTGATGGCGACCAGGCACACGCGTGGCGTGTCGATGGAAGGATTGCTCATGCAGACTCCGTAACAAGAGGTGGAGGGCCGCTCTTTTTGAGGCAGCCCTTGATGCGTTCTCCGCGGATGCGGTGGCCGTGCTTGACGATCAGCAGCGACAGGTAACTGACTTTGGTGCCGCGCAGCGCCAGGATGTCAAGGCCGCTGTAGCGCCGCTCGTCCGGTGCGCCGACGCGCTCGATGAAGTGCGAACCGGCCAGCAGCTCGCGCCGTTCGAGCCAGTCGATCAACTCGTCCAGCAGCGGCTTTACCTTCATCAGCACCAGCGTGTCGAAGTCAGTCAGCAGGCGCTCGACCGCGCTCACGCCATACGCGGCCGGCACGATGGCGACCGTGTCGTCCTGCTCGGCGAACGGCACGTCGGCCATGGCGCAGGCGGCGGTAAAGGCATTCACGCCGGCCACGATGCGGGTCGGGATGGCGTCGTCGAGCGCGCGCACGGTGCGCGCCAGGTGGCCGAAGGTAGCGTAGGTGCTGGCGTCGCCCTCGACCAGGAACAGCACGTCGCGCCCGGCGCGCAGCCACGGCAGCACGGTGTCGGCGGCGCGCAGCCAGGCGCGTCCCAGTTTCTCGCCGTCGTGGGTCATCGGGAACAGCAAATGCGTGTGCTGCTCGGGCGCTTGCACGCCGGCGCGCAGCACGATGTCGAACGCGTAGCTCGGCGTCTTGCCGCTGCGGGTCGGGTAGACCCAGACGGTGTCGCGCCGCTGCAGCGCGTCCCAGGCGGCGCGCGTGATCAGGCCCGGATCACCCGGGCCGAGCGAAATGCCCCACAAGGTGCCGGTTTTGATCCCGTTCATTGTGCGCCTCCTGCGCGGCGGGCGCACACGATCCACACCGGGTTCTCGGCCGCCATGCGGTGCATGTGCAGGATCGGTTTGCTGCGCGCGGCCTGCAGTTGCAGCACGTCCCAACTGAGCTGGTCCCCCTGCTGCTCCTGCATCGACTGCAGCGTGGCAGTGGCGGTGGCCAGGTTTTCGAGGGTGACGAAGTTCATTACCAGCGTGCCGTTCGGACGCAGGCGCCCCAGGATCATGGCGATCAGGCCGGCCAGTTCGCCGCCCGAGCCGCCGATGAAGACCGCGTCCGGGTCGGGCCAGGCGTCCAGCCCTTCGGGCGCCTTGCCGTGCGCCAGGCTGTAGTTGCTGATGCCGAAGGCGGCGTGGTTCTGCCCTGCGATTGCATGATCGGCCTCGTTCTTCTCGATCGCCCACACATGGCCGTCCGGGCACAGGCGCGCCGCTTCCAGGCCCACCGAGCCGGAACCGGCGCCGATGTCCCACACGGTGCTGTCCTGGCGCAGCTGCAGGCGCGCCAGGCTGACGGCGCGCACTTCCTGTTTGGTGATCAAGCCCTTCTCGGGCTGGCGCTGTACGAACTCGCTGTCCATCAGCCCGAAGCGCACCGGTTTCGCCGGCGCCGTCACGCGCCACAGCAGCACCACATTCAGTTCAGCGAACGTCATGCCGGCCGCGTCCGCGGGATTCAGGTCGGCCAGCACCCGCTCTTGCGGCTGCAGCAGATGTTCGGCCACGGCCATGTGGAAGTCGTCGGCCAGGCCTTCGGCCACCAGCAGCCGCGCGATGCGGTCGGGCGAGTTGTCGGGACTGGTCAGCACCAGCAGACGCATTTCGCGCCTCAGCGCCTGCGCCAGCCCGTACAGGCCGTGATTGGGCGCGCTGCCGCGGGTCCATTCGCCGGCGTCGCGCGCATGCACCGAGACGATACGCGCATCCTGCCAGGCCAGGCCGACGCGGGCGCAGGCCAGCTGCAGCGTCGACAGGTTGGGCAAGATGTCGAGCGCGTCGACGCACAGGTGCTGGGCCAGGTAGGGCGCGATGCCGTGGCACAGCGGGTCGCCGGTGGCCAGCACCACGCAGGCGAGATGGTCGACGCGCGCGGCGCGCACCCACTCGGGCACGTCTTTCAGGCGTTTGCTCAGGTCGTGGCGCACCGCGCCGGCCTTGAACTCGCGCTCGAACAGCGCCAGCGTGCGCGCGCCGCCGATCACGAGGTCGGCATTGCGGATGTACGCCAGCGCGGCCGGGCTCAGACTGGCGACGCCGTCGTCGAGCACACCGATCACGCGGCAGGGATTGGGGTCTTTCAGCATTGGTTTATCCGTTATCTGGTATCTGCCTCGGGCAGGTGGTCGATGCCGATCCGGCCGGCGCCGGCGGGGCGTTGCTGCGGCAGCGCCGGGGCCGACCAGACGTCGGCCACCTGCACGCCGCTGAAGTCGCATACCATCACGCGCAGCTGGAAGGCGCGGCCGTAGCGATCCGGTGCGGTAAGGGTGTCGATCGCGGCCTGGGCCAAGGCCTGGTGGAAGGCGTCGCCCAGTCCGCGCTCGACCATCAGTTCGGCGCCGAAGCGCGCCGTTTCGGCAGCGGCGATGGCGTCGCAATCTTCTGGCGCGGCGCCGATCCGGCGCGCGATCGCGGCCACCAGGTCGGTGTCGACTTCGCTGCGGTTGGCGTGGGTGATGGTCTCGCCCTGCGCGATCTTGGTCAGCTTGCCGACCATGACTGCCAGCACCACCAGGCCGATGCCCTGCGCCACGGCTTCATCGAGCGCGTAGCGCAGGAAGTCGCCCATCTGTACGAAGCTGGCCGACGGCAGCTCGGGCCGTTCCGCGCGCAGGGCGCCGATGGCGAAGGTCTCGGTGCGCCCGCCGGTGGTCAGGGCGACGATGCCGTGGCCGGTGGTGGCGGCCACCTGCACGCCCTGCACCACGCTGGCGCGCCATGCGGCGGTGGAATACGGCTTGACGATGCCGGTGGTGCCCAGGATGCTGATGCCGCCCAGGATGCCCAGGCGCGCATTGGTGGTCTTCTTGGCCATCACCTGGCCCTCCGGCACGCTGATGGTGACTTCGATGCCGTGCTCCTGCAGCAGCGCGGGCGCGGCTTCACGCAGGTTGTCGGCGATGTTGCGGCGCGGGACCGGGTTGATCGCCGGGCCGCCCACTTCCAGCCCCAGTCCGCGCATGGTGACGGTGCCGACGCCGTCGCCGGCGACATACGCGACCTCGCCGGCCTGGCCCGGCAACAGGCGCAGGTCGACCGTGATGTGGGCACCGTCGGTGCAATCGGGATCGTCGCCGGCGAACTTGATCACCATCGCGTGCGCGCTGTGCCGGTCGGCGGCGCCGTCGTGGATTGCAAACACCACCCGGCTGCCGTTGGGCAGCAGGCTTTCAATCTGGGGCGGCACGCCGTCGCCGACCATGCCCAGCACCGCCGCGCGCGCGGCGGCGGCGGCGCAGGCGCCGGTGGTAAAGCCGGTGCGCGTGCCGCGTTCGGCCGCTTTGTCTTTCATGCCCATGTTCAGGCGGCCTTTTGCCGCGCCTCGGCCAGCGACAGCAGCGCGTGCAGCGTCGCCACCACCAGTGTCGAGCCACCCTTGCGGCCGCGGATCACGATCCATGGCACCTCGGTCAGCTGCGCCATCAGGTCTTTCGATTCGGCCGCCGACACGAAGCCGACCGGCATGCCCACCACCAGCGCCGGGCGCACGCCCTCTTCGCGGATCAGGCGCACCAGTTCGATCAGCGCGGTCGGCGCATTGCCGATGCCGACGATGGCGCCTTCGAGCAACCCCTTGCGCTGCGCCTTCTTCATCGCCTGCACCGCGCGCGTGGTGTCTTCCAGCCTGGCGGTCTCGATCACGTCCGGGTCGCTGATGAACTGGTGGGTGAACATGCCGAAGTGCGCCAGGCGCGGCTTGGACAGGCCGGAACAGATCATCTCGACGTCGGCCACCACCGGCGCCGCGCCGGCCAGCATGGCGCGCACGCCCGCTTCAACCGCATCCGGGTGAAAGTCGGTAAGGCCGTTGAAGTCGAAGTCGGCATTGGCGTGGATCATGCGGCGCACGATCGGCCACTGGCCGTCGGTGTAGGTATGCGGGCCGACTTCGGCGTCGATGATGGCGAAGCTGTCATGCTCGATCGCCTGGCCGGCACGGGTCAGCTGTTCGGTGACAGTGTTGATGGTGCTCATGCCGGCAGTTCCTTGACCGGGTGCGGGTGCGGGTGGTCGTGGCCGTGATCGTGCGCATGCGCGTGGCCGTGGTCGTGATCGTGCGGATGCGCGTGCTCGTGTGGATGCGCGTGCTCGTGTGGATGCGCGTGCTCATGTGGATGCGCGTGCTCGTGTGGATGCGCGTGCTCGTGTGGATGCGGATGCTCGTGTGGATGCGGATGCGCATGCTCCGGCCCGTGCGCATGCTCGTGCGTGTGCGCATGCGAATGGCCGTGCCCCATGTCGTGCGCCAGCTCGCGGTAGCTGCAGCCGTCGCATGGCAGGCGGCTGTCGGGCACGCCGGCGCGCAGGTCTTCCACGCGCTGGTCCATCAGGCCGAAGATCTCTTTCTCGAAGCCGAAATGGGTGCCGCAATGGAAGCGCACTTGCGGATACTGGCCGCGCAGGTGCTCGACCTGGCGGTGAATGCGCTGCATCAGGGTGCCGGTGTACAGGTAGTAGGGCAGCACCACGATCTGGCGCATCCCCAGCAGCACGTGGCGCGCCACCACCTTTTCAAGGCGCGGCCAGGTAATGCCGGTAAAAGCCAGGTCGACCAGCTCATGGTCGCCCTCTTCCATCAGCCAGCGCGCCATCTTGGCCATCTCGCCGTTGGCGCCGCGGTCGGACGAGCCGCGCCCCAGCACCACCACGCCGGTGCTGGTCGGATCGGGCATGTCGAGCGCCGTCATCGACTTGCGCAGGCGGCGCTTCAAAATCGCCAGGATCGGGTCGCACGCGGTCAGGTGCGGCGCCAGCAGAATCTCGGCCTGCGGGCAGGCGGCGCGCGCGCCTTCGACCGCTTCCGGGATTTCCATCTTGACGTGGCCGGCCGCGTTCAGGATCAGTGGCACCACGAATACCCGGCGCGACGTGCGCGCGGCCTGCAGCAGCGCCGCGTTCATTTCGGGCGGCGCGAATTCGATGAAGCACAGTTCGATGCGCCACTCGGGGCGCTGGGCGCGCCACTGCTCGACGAAATCGCGGATTTCCTGGTTGCCGGAATCCTCGCGCGAGCCGTGGCCGACGATGAGGATGGTCTCGCCCAGGGCAGGCGTCAAGGTCACAGGGGAATGCATCATGGTCGCCGCGGTCATGCGCTGGCCTTTCTGAATCGGTGGGTAAAGGTGGGGTCGTACAGCTTGGAGCGCGCCAGGGTTTCCCAGTGCAGCGCGCCGAGCGTCGGACTGGCGACGATCATCGCCTGGCTGGCCACGCCCGCTTCGCGGCAGCGCGCCTTGATGTCGGCCAGCGTGCCGCGCAGGATTTTCTGCTCGCCCGGCCAGCTGGCCTTGTGCACCACCAGCATCGGCGAATCCTCGGGCCAGCCGGCCGCGCGCAGCGCCGTCTCGACCTTGTGCAGCAACGTAATCGACAGGAAGATGCAGATCGTGCTGCGGTGCGCGGCCAGGCTGGCCAGGTCTTCGCCTTGCGGCATCGGGGTGCGGCCTTCGACCCGGGTCAGGATCACGGTCTGCGTGACTTCGGGCAGCGTCATCGATTCGCCGGCAGCGGCCATCGAAGCCATGGCCGACGACACGCCCGGCACCACCGCCCATTCGAGGCCGGCGTCACGCAGCGGACGCGCCATCTCGATCAGGGCGCCGTACAGGCCCGGGTCGCCCGTCTGCAGGCGCACCACCACCGCGTGGCGGCTGGCCTGGTCGATCAGCCAGGCGGTCATCTGTTCGAGCGTCATGTCTTTCGAGTCGCGGATCTCGCTGCCTTGCGGCGCCCACATGGTGGCGGCGCGGTCGACCAGCGAGCCGGCGAACAGCACCGCGCCGGCCTGGGCCAGCAGCTTCTGGCCCTTGACCGTGATCAGTTCCGGGTCGCCCGGGCCGGCGCCCACAAACCAGATCTTTCCTGGTGCTTGCGGGGTGGTTTCTGGCGTCATAGCGTGGCCTCTTGTGGTTGATGGGTGCGCAGCGCCTCGAGCAGCGCGTCGATGCTGCGCGGCGCCGGCTCATGCGCCAGCACGCCGCGTGCGGCCAGCAGTGAATGCAGCGCCAGCGCCGCCGGCGCATGCTGGCCGGCGGCGCGCAGCGCCTTGTCATTGCGCGCGACCTGCTGCGCCGGGCCGGACGCGATCACGCTGCCCGCGGCCATCAGGTGGATGCGGTCGGCCCAGCGATAGGCAAAGTCGACGTCGTGGGTCGACAGCAGCACCGTCACGCCGCGCGCGGCCAGGCGCTCGAGCAGCAGCGCCAGTTCGTGCTGCATCGGCGCATCCAGCCCGGCCATCGGCTCGTCGAGCAGCAAGACGTCGGGTTCCATCGCCAGCACGCCGGCGATGCAGACCCGCTTCTTCTGGCCGAAACTGAGGTGGTGCACGGCGCGCGCGTCGAAGCCCTGCAGGCCGACCGCAGCCAGCGCGGCCGCCACGCGCGCGCGCACGGTGGCGGTGTCGAGACCGAGGTTGAGCGGGCCGAAAGAGACGTCTTCGTCGACCTGGGCCGAGAACAACTGGCGCTCCGGATTCTGGAACACCAGGCCTACTCGACGGCGCAGTTCGGCCAGGCCGCGGCGGCTGTAGTCGAATGGCGCGCCGTCGCAGCGCAGCGTGCCGGTGCTCGGCTGCAGCAAGCCGTTCAGGTGCTGCAGCAAGGTGGTCTTGCCGGCGCCGTTGGCGCCCAGCAGCGCATGGCGCAGGCCCGGCTCGAGGGCCAGGCTGCAGTCGCGCAGGCCGGCGCTGCCATCGGCGAACACGTGGCCCACCGCATCGAGTTCGAGCACGCAGTTCACCACAAGCGCTCGCCCACGGCCAGCGCCAGCAGCAGCGCGCCGGCGACTGCCGCGCGCAGGTTTTGCGTGCGCGCCTGCGGGAACACGGCCGGCAGGAAACGCAGCGCGCCCTGGCAAGCGCGTGCATCGGCCGCCATCTGCAGGGCCGCCGCGCGCTGCCATACCTGCACCGCCATCTGGCCGGCCAACAGGCCCATCGAGCGCCAGGCGTGGCGCCAGCTGTGGTAACCCAGGCGCGCGCGCTGGGACTGAACCCCATCGTCCCAGGCCTGGCGCAGCACGAACAGCATGCGGTAGCACAGCACCATCAGGTCGAGCAGCAGTTCCGGGGTGCGCACACGGCGCAGCAGGTTGATCAGGTCGGGCATCGGCGTGGTCAGCACCAAGCCCAGGAGCGCGGCCAGCACTGCCAGCGAGCGCAATGCGGTGCGCGCGACGAGTTCCAGCGGCGCGCCATGCAAGCCCCAGCGGCCATCGGCGCCGGCGCCAAGCAGCATCGCCAGGCATGACAGCAGCAAAAAGCCGATCGGCGCCAGCGCCAGCGCCGCATAAGTACGCGCTGGAACGCGCGCGCCGAGCAGCGCCACCAGCACCAGCACGGCCGTCAGCAGCAGCAGCGCCACAGGGCTGTGCGCAAGCCACGCCGCGCCGACGCCGGCCAGCGCGAACAATGCCTTGGCCGATGGCGCCACCAGCCGCCAGCGGCTGGCGTAGGCCGCCGTTTCAATCAGCATGGGACCCCGCTGCCGCTGCCGCTTCGCGGCGCGCGCGTTCACGCGTCACCGAGGTTCCCAGCCAGTAGCCGATCACGCCAGCGCCAAGCGCCGCCTGCAGCGCAAACAGCAGCGACGCGATCTCGCCGCTGGCCGGCTCGAACAGCGGCTCGAACCACGGCTCGTAGCCTGGCGCCACGGTGCCGATGGCCTGCTGCGCGCGTTCGTCGGCGCCACCGAATATGGCCGGCGCTTCTGCGCCCGGTTCGGCCGGCGGCGCCGATGCGAACCACAGCGGCAGCACGGTGAGCAGCACGATCGCGCTCCAGATCATCCAGCTGCGCTTGTTCATGCTTTGTTCTCCATTGCCATCACTGGCAGCTTGCGCAGCTCGTGCGCGTTGAAGCGCGCCATGGCGTTTACGACCAGCACCGTCAACAAGCCTTCGCTGATCGCGATCGGCACCTGGGTCAGGCCGAAGATGCCGGCGAACTTGATGAACGAGGCGCCAAAGCCGCCCACCGCATCCGGGAACGCCCAGGCCAGCTGGATCGAGGTGGTGACGTAGGTGGCCAGGTCGCCCAGGCAGGCCGCCAGGAACACGGCGATCGAGCGCGAAGCGCCGCCACCAGCGGCCGCGCGGAACACGCCCCAGGCCACGAACGGGCCGACGACCGCCATCGAGAACACATTGGCGCCGAGCGTGGTGAGGCCGCCGTGGGCCAGCAGCAGCGCCTGGAACAGCAGCACCACGAAGCCGACCGGCACCATCGCGGCAGGGCCGAACAGCAGCGCCCCGAGGCCGATCCCGGTCGGGTGCGAGCAGCTGCCCGTGACCGACGGCAGCTTGAGGGCGGACAGAAGAAATGCGAATGCGGCGGCGACGCCGAGCAGCATGCGCTGTTCGGGATGCGCCGCCAATGTGCGCTTGACGCTGCGCAGGCCGAGGACCAGGAACGGCAACGAAGCGGCGGCCCAGCCGATGGCGTGCGCCGGCGGCAGGAACCCTTCCATGATATGCATTCGAAACCTCCCGTCGAATGGTCGATAAGGGCACCATGCGGGGAGGCGAAAGGACGGTCGACGGGATTCGAACAGGCGAAGCCGGCCGACAGCGGCTTCCCGTTACCCCGGGGAATGATGCTGGCGATTTTGGGCCGGTATTCTGGCTCGCCTTCATCCTTCCCCGTGCCTTCCCGCGCGGTCATGCGACCATGCAGTGGCGTCGTAACGGAGTCGTCAGGCTTACAGCAGCGGGGGCTACACCGGAATGGCCGCGCAAGGCGGATTCACCGGTTTCCCGTTTAACGTCATCTTTGGTGAAAGATGAGCGCACCCAAAAGCGCATCTTACACAAGAAACACGGGCGCCTCAATGCCGAGCCCGGTTTAAGAACGCGCCATGAAAAAAGCGCGCCGTGCTGATGCAGGCGCGCTGTTCGAATGCGTGGGGACTTACCAGCTATCCCGCCAGGTATTACTTGGTGCTTAACACCCACTTGACCAGGGTGCGCGCCTCGGCTTCGCTCACCTGCGGATTGGCCGGCATCGGCACCGGACCCCAGACGCCCGAGCCGCCCTTGAGCACCTTCTGCACCAGCTTGTCCTCGGCGCTCTTCTGGCCCGAATAGCGTTCGGCCACGTCCTTGTACGCAGGGCCGACCAGCTTGGTTGCCACGGTGTGGCAGGTCATGCAGTTCCTGGCTTTTGCCAGGTCGGCCTGTGCGAACGCGCCGCTCGATACCAGGGCCGACAACATCACACACACAGACAGGGAACGCTTCATGTATTTCTCCGGATTGATCACTGACCCGATTCTACCGTCATTCACCGGCGCCGCCGCCGACCGATACACTCTGTAACCGGGCAATGGCATTGCTTACAGTTGGCGGCCACCGAAACGTCTTTAATTTTCCACAGAGCATGATTTGCATGACGATTCTTTGTAAGATGGCAGCCTTGAAGGAGTAATCAACATGCCACTGATCCTGCTGATCGTCGCCTTGGTCGCCCTGCGCGGCTTTGAAGTCTGGCGCTTTGCCGACCTGTCGTGGTGGTATATCGTCGGCCTGATGGTGCTGGCCTTTATCTGGTTCGAGTTCATCGAAAAGATGCTCGGACTCGACAAGAAAAAAGAACACCAGTTGCAGGACGACCGGCGCGCCCGGCGGGTCAGGAAGTCGCTCGACAAGCGCAGATAAGCGCTCACCCATGTGATACATTGGACGTATCACCAAGCCGCGTCCATACGTACCACATATCAATGCATCCCGAACTGCGCCAGTTGCGCCACTTCGTCGCCGTCGCCGAAGAACTCCATTTTGGCCGCGCCGCCACGCGCCTGCACATGACGCAGCCGCCGCTGTCGCAGTCGATCGCCAACCTCGAAGACCTGCTCGGCGCCGCGCTGTTCCTGCGCAACCGGCGCAGCGTCAACCTGACCCCGGCCGGGGGCGCCCTGCTGCCGGAAGCGCGCCGCATCCTCGAGCAGGCCGGCGCGCTGCAGGCGCTGGTGCGGCGCGCGGCCGGCGGCGAGACCGGGCGCCTGGCGCTGTCGTTCGTCTCCACCGCCGGCCTGGGTCTCTTGCCTGACCTGCTGCGCCGCTACCGCGCCGCCTTTCCGCAGGTGCGGCTGGTGCTGCAGGAAGCGACATCCGACCTGCAGTTCGAGGATCTGCTGGCCGGCCGCATCGACGCCGGCTTCGTGATCCCGCTCCAACCCGGCATGGCTGACGATGCGCTCGACTACCTGCCACTGCTGCAAGAACCACTGGTGCTGTGCGCGCCGACCGGCCTGGACGCGCTGGCGCCGGCAGGCCCGGTGCGCCTGTGCGACCTGCCGCCACTGCCGCTGGTGATTTTTCCGCGCGTGCTGGCGCCCGGCCTGCACGACGCCATCCTGGCGTGCTTTCGCGACGCCGGCCTCACGCCCACCATCGGCCAGGAAGCGATCCAGATGCAGACCATCGTCAGCCTGGTCTCCGGCGGCATGGGCTTGGCACTTGTGCCACAATCGGTGTCGAACCTGATGCGCCCGGGCGTAGAATACCGTGCCTTGCAAGATGCCGCGCCGCTGGCCGAAACCGGCCTGGCCTGGCGCCGCGACAACGATTCGCCCGTCCTCAAGGGATTCCTGGACCTGATAAAGAAAGACTGACTATGCTGATTCATCCGCAGCCGGACCCGATCGCGATTGCGCTCGGCCCGGTGCAAATCCACTGGTATGGCCTGATGTACGTGCTCGCCTTCGCCCTGTTCATCATCCTGGGCCGGGTGCGCATCCGCATGCCGCACATCGCCGCGCAAGGCTGGACCAAGGACGACCTGGACGACATGCTGTTCTATGGGATGCTGGGCGTAGTGCTGGGCGGCCGGCTGGGCGAAGTGCTGTTCTACCAGCCGCTGTACTTCCTCGAACACCCGCTCGAGATCTTCATGATCTGGCGCGGCGGCATGTCGTTCCATGGCGGCTTCCTGGGCGTGCTGATCGCAATGTCGCTGTGGTCGCGCAAGCGCAAGCGCAACCTGCTCGACGTGTATGACTTCATCGCGCCGCTGGTGCCGCTGGGGTACGCGGCCGGCCGCATGGGCAATTTCATCAACGCCGAACTGCCCGGCCGCCTGGCCGATCCGAGCCTGCCATGGGCCATGATCTGGCCCGGCGTGGCCGGCCCGCGCCACCCGTCGCCGCTGTACCAGATGCTGGTCGACGGCATCCTGGTGTTCATCATCCTGTGGATCTTCGCCCGCAAGGCGCGCCCGCGCCTGGCCGTCGGCGCCATGTTCACGCTGCTGTATGGCTGCGCGCGTTTCTTCACCGAGTGGTTCCGCGTGCCGGATTGGGAAACCACGGTGCTCGGCCTGCCGATCACCTCGGGCCAGGTGCTGTCGCTGCCGATGATCGTGGCCGCCCTGGTCATGCTGGCCTGGGCCTATCGCCAGGCGCCGCGCCAGACGCTGCCCGCCTGATGTCGTGCTGAGTGGGCGAACGCACAGAGCGCTCGCCCCTCGCCGATGACAATGAAGCTCCACGAACCGGAGCTTCAGAATGGATCAAGCCAGGCGCAGGCGGCGTATTCGATGGTGGCTGCTTGCGGTGGTCATCGTGCTCGCTTGCGTGGCCGTGGCCATCATGTGGCGCCCGGCCATCGCGCCGGTCAGCGCAGTCCCCTCGTTCGACCAGACCCGCATCGAGCGCGGCGCCAACCTGGCGCGGCTCGGCATGTGCGCGTCGTGCCATACGCCCGACCTGGCGCGCCCGTTCGCGGGCGGCAAGCCGATGCAAACGCCCTTCGGCACCGTCCACAGCACCAATATCACGCCCGACCCGCAGACCGGCATCGGGCGCTGGAGCCTGGAAGCGTTCAGCCGCTCGATGCGCAAGGGCGTTTCGCGCGACGGCCATTTGCTGTATCCCGCCTTCCCCTACAACCACTACGCCCGCATGAAGCAGGACGACATCGACGACCTGTACGCCTACTTCATGACCCGCCCGGCCATCGCTGCGCCGGCGCGCGACAACGACATGACCTTCCCGTTCGGGTTCCGGCCGCTGGTCGGGTTCTGGAACCTGCTGTATCTGGACCACGCGCCATGGAAGGCGGACCCCAGGCAATCGGCAGAATGGAACCGCGGCGCCTATCTGGCCGACGCGGTGGCGCATTGCGCCGCCTGCCACACCCCGCGCACGGTATTGGGCGGCCCGGATCTGAAGCGCTCTCTGGACGGCGGCGAAGCCGATGACTGGTATGCGCCGGCGCTCAATGCCCGCTCGCCGTCGCCGCTGCCATGGACACGCGAGCAGTTGCAGGCCTACCTGCGCAGCGGCATCGCCGCAGACCATGCAGTGGCCGCCGGCCCGATGCAGGATGTGGTGGTGCTGCTGTCGCAGGCCGACCAGCGCGATGTCGCGGCGCTGGCCACCTGGGCCCACAGCCACCTGGCGCAGGCGCCGGCGCGCGTCACGCCGGCGCAGCAGGACGGTCCGCTGCCGGCGCCGCACGCCGACGATCCCGACCTGCAGCGCATGCGCTCCGGCTACGCGCTGTATGCCAATACCTGCGCGCGCTGCCACGACGCCGGCCGCGCGCCCGGTTCCGGCGCCGCGCTGCCGCTGCAGAAGGCGGTCGCGCTGTACGACCCCGACCCGCGCAGCCTGATTCACATCGTCGACGATGGCATCCTGCCGCCGGACGGCGAGCCGGGACGCTGGATGCCCGGCTACAAAACCATCCTCGGCGACGAGCAGGCCGGCGCGCTGGCGGCCTACCTGCGCAAGTACGGCGCCGGCCAGCCGGCCTGGCCGGAACTGGACGCCGCCGTCCGCAAAGCGAGAGCACCATGACCACCTACCGCCTGCAGGTCAACGGCAAGCAGCACGCCGTCGATACCGATCCCGATACGCCGCTGCTGTACGTGCTGCGCAACGACCTCGAACTCAATGGCGCCAAATTCGGCTGCGGCCTGGGCCAGTGCGGCTCGTGCACCGTGCTGGTGGACGGCAAGGCGGCAATGTCGTGCCTGATACCGGTGTCGAGCGTGGGCGCGCGCGCCGTGCGCACCGTCGAGGGCCTGGGCAGCGTTGATAAACCAGGCGTGCTGCAGCAGGCCTTCATCGACGAACAGGCGGCCCAATGCGGCTACTGCATCGCCGGCATGATCATGCAGGCAGCGGCGCTGCTCGAACGCACGCCCAGACCGAGCGAGGCCCAGATCCGCGCCCACATGGCGCCCAATCTGTGCCGCTGCGGCACCCATATGCGCATCTTGCGCGCAGTGCGGCGCGCGGCCGACGTGCTGGCCAGGCAGCCGGCCGGAGCCAGGCCATGAGCGCCGCGCCGCCGTGCGACGAAGGCCGGCGCCGCTTTCTGGCGACGGGCGGCGCATTGACGCTGTCGTTCGCCCTGCCGGCGTGGTCGGCGGCACCGGGCGAGCTGCCCAAGAGCCTGGCCCAGACGCCCTGGCTCGACGCCTGGATCCGCATCGGCGCCGATGAACGCATCACCGTCTTCACCGGCAAGGTCGAACTCGGACAAGGCATCAAGACCGCGCTGCTGCAGGTGGCGGCCGACGAATTGCGCGTGGCGCCCGGCCGCCTGCTGCTGGTAACTGCCGATACCGAGCGCACGCCGGACGAAGGCCTGACCGCCGGCAGCAATTCGATGAAGGACAGCGGCGCCGCGCTGCGCCACGCGGCCGGCCAGGTGCGGATGCACTTGAACCAACTGGCGGCAACGCGCCTGGGCGTGCCGGCGCCCAGGCTGACGCTGAGCGACGGCGCCTTCGCCACCGCCGATGGCCGCCGCGTCACTTTCGGCCAACTGGTCAGCGGCCAGGAACTGCACCTGCGCGCCACGCCCGTCCCGGCGCCGCCGGCGCCCGGCCCGAAGACGGCGATCGGCAAATCTGTGCCGCGCGTCGATATCCCGGCCAAGGTCGCGGGCGGCCCGGCCTACCTGCAAGACCTGCGCCTGCCGGACATGGTGCACGCGCGCGTGGTGCGCCCGCCGTCGCAGGCGGCGCGCCTGATCGAGGCCGATGCAGCGGCCGTGCTGCGCCTGCCCGGCGTCTTGAAAATCGTGCGCGATGGCCGCTTCCTGGCCGTGATCGCCGATGGCGAATACCGCGCCGTGAAAGCCGCCACCGCACTGGCGCGCGCCACGCGCTGGGACACGCCGGCGTCGCTGCCGACCCATCCCGACATCGCCTCGATGGTGCGCGCGCAAGCGGCCGAGCCGTATCCGATCCTCGAACGCGGCAAGCCCGGCACGCCAGGGACCACGCTGCGCGCGACCTACACCCGCGCGTTCCAGCTGCACGCCTCGATCGGCCCCTCGTGCGCGGTGGCGCAACTGGTCGACGGCCGCTACACCGTGTGGACCCATTCGCAGGGCGTGTTCCCGCTGCGCGGCGCGCTGGCCGAACTGCTGGGCGTAAAAGACAGCACCATCCACTGCATCCACCTCGAGGGCGCCGGCTGCTATGGCCACAACGGCGCCGACGACGTCGCCGCCGATGCCGCCCTGCTGGCGCGCGCCCTGCCCGGCCGGCCGGTTCGGGTGCAGTGGATGCGCGAAGAAGAACATATGTGGGAACCGTTCGGGGCGGCGATGGTGGTCGACGTCGCCGCCACGCTCGACGGCAACGGCCGCATCGCCGACTGGCAGTATGCGGTGATGACGCCGTCGCACAACCAGCGGCCCGGCAAGGCCGGCAACCTGCTGGCCGCAACCCACCTGGCCAAGCCATTCACGCCGCCGGTGCCCAAGCCAAGCCCCCAGCCCGAGGGCAGCGGCGACCGTAATGCGATTCCCTATTACGCGATCCCGAACGCGCGCGTGGCGCACCACTTCCAGCCCAGGACCTTCGTGCGCACCTCGGCCCTGCGCGGGCTGGGCGCCTACTGCAATGTGTTCGCGATCGAAAGCTTCATGGACGAACTGGCGCGCGCGGCGCGCGCCGATCCGGTCGCGTTCCGCCTGCGTCATTTGCTCGATCCGCGCGCCGTCGACGTGATCAAGCTGGCGGCGGCGAAATTCGGCTGGAACAACTACCAACGCAGCACGCGGCGCGGCCGCGGCTTCGCCTTCGCGCGTTATAAAAACATGGCGGCCTACTGCGCGCTGGCGATCGAGGTCGAAGTGGCGCTCGAGACGGGACTGGTGCGCATCACGCGCGCGCAGGCGGCGGTCGACTGCGGCGAGATCGTCTCCCCGGACGGCGTGCGCAACCAGATCGAAGGCGGCATCGTGCAATCGAGCAGTTGGACGCTGCTTGAAAAAGTGCGTTTCGACGACCAGCGCATGCTCAGCGTCGACTGGGCCTCGTACCCGATCCTGCGCTTCGCGCAAGTGCCCGAGAAGCTCGAGGTGCACCTGATCGACCGCCCCGGCCAGCCGTTCCTGGGCACCGGCGAAGCGGCGCAGGGACCGGCGGCGGCGGCGATCGCGAATGCGGTGTTCGACGCCTGCGGCCTGCGCATGCGTGAGCTGCCGCTCGACCGCGCGCGCATGCGGCGCGCGTGACTGCAGCTGCTAGTTGAACGCCTTCCAGAACATGTACAGCGCCAACGCATACAGGATCACCCCGAAAATGCGCTGCAGCTGGCGCACCGGCATCTTGTGCGCGGCGCGCGCGCCGAGCGGCGCCATGATCACGCTGGCCAGCACGATGATCGCCAGCGCCGGTACATAGATGAAGCCGAGCGACCATGGCGGCAGCCCCGCTTCGCCCCAGCCATAATAAATATTCGACAGCGTGCCCGATAACGCGATCGGAAAGCCCAGCGCCGCGCTGGTGGCGACCGCACTGTGGATCCGCACATTACAGCGCGTCATGAACGGCACCGAAACAAAGCCGCCGCCGGCGCCCACCAGGCCTGACAGGACGCCAATAAAACCGCCCATCGCGAACATGCCGCCGCGCCCGGGCAGCTCGCGCGCCGCCGCCGGCTTTTTTCCGATCAGAAGTTGGGTCGCCGCGAAGGCGACGAAGCAGCCAAAGAAGAACGACAGCACCGACGTGTTCATCTGCTTGCCGATCCAGGGGCCGATCCAGGAGCCGATCACCAGGCCAGGGGCCAGCAATTTGACCACCGGCCACAGCACCGCGCCATGCTTGTGGTGCGCTCGCACCGACGACATCGACGTAAACAGGATGACGCCGAGCGCGGTGGCGATCGCCATGTGCACCACCAGTTCGTCGGGAAAGCCGCGCGCGACGAAGATCATGGTGATGAACGGAACCAGCACCATGCCGCCGCCAATACCGAGCAGGCCGGCCGCGAAGCCGCCAAAGGTGCCCATCGCCAGGAGGGCCAGGATCAGGAGCGGATCCATCATGCCTCCTGCCCGCGCACCAGGGCCACGATCGCGTTCCACTCGGCCTCTGTGACCGGCGACACCGACAGCCGGCTGCCTTTTTTCAGCAATGCCATGTCGTCGAGCGCGGCCACGTTGCGCATCGCGGACAGCGGCAGATAGCGCCCTCGTTCGAGCGCGCGCACGTCGATCGAGATCCAGCGCGGCGTCTCGGGCGTGGCCTTGGGATCGTGGTAGCGGCTGGCCGGATCGAACTGGGTCGCATCCGGATACGGGCCGCTGGCAACTTCGGCGATGCCGGCCACGCCGGGCACTGCGCAGCTGGAGTGGTAGAACAAGACGCCGTCGCCGACCGACATGGCGTCGCGCATGAAGTTGCGCGCCTGGTAGTTGCGTACGCCGTACCAGGCAACGCTGCGGTCGGGGGCGGCGAGGACGTCGTCGAAGCTGACGTCGTCCGGTTCGGATTTCATTAACCAGTAGCGCATTGCGCCTTTCTTTGTACCGTAAGGCCGCCGTACAGGCGCCGCGTAGGGACATGAAAAAAGCGGCTGCACACAGAGTGCGCAACCGCTTGGGTATTTTAGCCCCGCATGTGCCGTTTTTGCCGGCATCCTGAACCAAAACGGTTCAAGGCGGTCACGGTCAGATCAATTTCGGGTTCGTCGGACTAGCGACGCTCACACCCATCAACCTTGTTCCACGACCTATGCGTAAGAATGGTTCAAGGAATATATGGCAAATCTCGAACACCGCAGGGTAGACGCAGTTTACTCTTTTGATCAGCCCTGTCAAACGGATTCGGCCCGATTCCCGATTCTCAGCTCAGGTTCTCATGCGGCGACAACACCTTGTCGAGCACCACGTGCATCGATTCGAGCTTCTGCTTGACCTCGAGAATCGACATGTCCGACAGCGGTCCCTGCGGCGACTTGACCGACAGGAATTCGGCGGCAACGCTGAGCGCGGCCATGACGGCAATGCGGTCGGTGCCCTTGACCTTACCCGAATCGCGCAACTGGC
>Ga0265797_10002698_pt1 | contig 29461 bp, 9 predicted proteins | sample P2T30metagenome_FD_192433 | JGI IMG/M metagenome (GOLD analysis project Ga0265797, IMG submission 192433) | Plant litter microbial communities from East Loma Ridge, Irvine, California - P2 T30 | ecosystem: Environmental > Terrestrial > Plant litter > Unclassified | place: USA: California...
TTGCTTGAGTCTTGGCCGGTGCTTTCGAAGCGGCGGTCTTGGTTGCAGCAGTCTTGGCCGGTGCTTTCGCAGCGGTGGTCTTGGTTGCAGCAGTCTTGGCCGGTGCTTTCGAAGCGGCGGTCTTGGTTGCAGCAGCTTTGGCCGGTGCTTTCGAAGCGGCGGTCTTGGTTGCAGCAGTTTTGGCCGGTGCTTTCGAAGCGGCGGTTTTGGTTGCAGCAGTCTTAGCCGGGGCTTTAGCAGCGGTGGACTTGGTTGCAGCAGCTTTGGCCGGTGCTTTAGCAGCGGTGGACTTGTTTGCGGCAGCTTTGGTCGTGGTCTTGGCAGCGGTTTTGGTTGCAGCAGTCTTGGGCGGTGCTTTAGCAGCGGTGGACTTGGTTGCGGCAGCTTTGGTCGCGGTCTTGGTTGCAGCAGCTTTGGCCGGTGCTTTAGCAGCGGTCTTGGTTGCAGCAGCTTTGGTCGCGGTCTTGGCGGCGGTCTTGGTTGCAGCAGTCTTGGCCGGAGCTTTAGCAGCAGTGGACTTGGTTGCAGCAGCTTTAGCCGGTGCTTTAGCAGCACTGGTCTTGGTTGCAGCAGCTTTGGTCGCGGTCTTGGCGGCGGTCTTGGTTGCAGCAGCTTTAGCCGGTGCTTTAGCAGCGGTGGTCTTGGTTGCAGCAGCTTTGGCCGGTGCTTTAGCAGCGGTCTTGGTTGCAGCAGTTTTAGCCGGTGCTTTAGCAACGGTGGTTTTGGTTGCAGCTTTGGCCGGTGCTTTGGCAGCGGTTTTGGTTGCAGCAGCTTTAGCCGGTGCCTTGGTCGCAGCGGCTTTCTTTGCTGCAGGTTTTGCTGCAGGTTTTGCTGCCGGTTTAGCAGCGGCTTTTGCAGCCGGTTTGGCGGCGGCTTTTACGGCCGGCTTGGCTTCCGGCTTGCTTGCCGATTTGGCGGCTGCTTTTTTAGCGGCCGGTTTTTCTGCAGCGGCAGCTTTTGCTGCCGGCTTTGCTGCGGCTTTCTTGGTGGCTGTTGCCATTTTATGTTCTCCTTCTCTGCGATGAGAAAATACGCTACAAGGTTTGAACCCGTCCAACCCGTCTGCTTGGTCGGGCGAATTATTCATCGGCGCACACACGGTGTCTGCGTCAATGAATCCGGCACCAGCTGAACTGCTGCAACTCCTCAAGTCTGCAGCGCTTCAGCTATCGTCGTCGCCGACGACCGAAACGACTGAAGTCCGACGGTTCACTACGCCATTCACATCGCTGCCGTTAAGCACGCGAAAAGAAAAAGCCGCCATGCCCGAAACTTATTCAGGCAATGCGGCTTGTTCTTTTCGCTAAGCTCACGCGCATACTGAATGAATCAGCGTCCCATTTTCGATCGGTCTGTTTCCCGCTTAACGCCCTGAAAAACAGGCGTGTTCACGTTTTGACAAATTCAATCACGTAAGGTACATGAAAACCTTGTCAGTGCGCAACCCGCGCACAGTATTTTTCATGCCTTTGCATATGGGAGAACCCGTAATATCAATCCTTTTAGATCGATCAACGCGATAACGTTTGATTCCTTCGTCATTCTGCTGCGTTCGAAAAAACAAGCGCGCGCCAACTGCGCCGCACTAAAGCACACTATTACTGCAATTGCATAACGCCTTTATATACAGGCTTTATTCATTACCGGTAGCGATGCGCAACAAGTCCATCTTGCATAACCAGGCCAATCCGCGCAGCAGCGTCGGCCGGTCGCACGGCCCCAGGGTATCCAGCAATTCATCCACCTGCATCGGCCGCGATTCGATCGATCCGAAGATCAGGCCGAACTCCTCCAGCGTCGGCAGCGAAGCCGCTGCAAAGCGGTTGATCGCCAGTTCGCGGTACTGGCGCAGCAGCGCCAGCGAGGCATCAGGCGCCAGCTCCACCAGCGAGGCCGGCGTGATCTGCGCACTCGGATACGACGCGAACAGCGCGAACGGATCCTGCCGGTCCGGCACCACCTGGGGCAGCGCCGGCGCCAGGGCCGCATCGGCGCGGCGCCGCTCATCGAGCTCGCTCCACAAGGCCCGGTAGCGCGCGAACACCATCGTCCAATCGAATTCCTGCAGCGCGCGCCGGCGCGCGTTCTCGCCCAGTTGCCGGCGCAGGCCTGCATCGCCGATCAGGCGCGCATAGGCCCCGGTGAGCTGGGCGCCATCCAGCGCGACCGCCTGGCTGGTATGACCGCAATACATGTCATAGCTGTCGACGCCATCGTCGTAACGCTGCGCAAGATCAAGTCCGGCGCCTGCTGCCGGCATCACGGTCGCGATGCGATAGCCATCGACACCGTCCCGCACCGTGTCGCGATAGCCGTTCCAGTCGCTCACGACCGAGGGCAGGCCGGCCGCCATCGCTTCCAGCGGCGTGAGGCCGAAGGTTTCCTGCACGTTGTCCGAGAGCGAAGTGAAGACGTCGGCGGCGGCCCAGGCATCGCGCTGGCGCTCCGGGACGCGGCCATCGACCACGGTCAGCCGCACCGATGGACACAGCACCGCCGCCGCTTCGCGGAAGGCCTTCTCGATCGCCTCGTTGGCGAACCAGCCGCACAGCAGCAGGTGCACCTGGCGGCCGCCCTTGTCGGCCCGTTCCAGCGCGCTGAACATCTGCTGCGGATGGGCCTTGGCGTGGAACGACAGGCGCCCCAGGAACAGGAAGGCGACATCGCCGGCGCCGATGCCGAAGCGGGCGCGCGCCTCGCCCCGGCGCGCTTCATCGGCGGCGAAGTCGCCGCAATGCACGCCCAGTGGAATCATCGGCAGCTGCGGCAGCTCGAAACGCTGTGCGCCGAGGCGCGCGCGCAGGTACTCGGCCTGCTGCTCGAGCACCGCGCGCACGCTGTCGCGCACCACGCGCGAGGTGCAGATCACCGCATCCCAGCTGCGCAGCGGCGCCACCGGCAGATTGGCGATGGTGCTCATCACGGCATGGCTGGCGGTGGTGTGGGTGATGCCGCACAGGCTGTAGCGGCGCTCGCCCAGTCCCAGGCGGCGCCAGGCCAGGCGCTCGATCCCGGGCGCCGGATGGTACAGGGTGCCGAAGCGCTCGAGCTGCTGCGGCCGGCCCTGGGCCACCCACTCGACCTTGCCGGTAAAGCCCTGCTCGCGCAGGCTGCGCTCGCATTCGGCGGCATGCGCCTGGCTGGCGGCGAAGCAGCCGACCTGCGCGATGTCACCGCTGCGCGCGATCGCCCGCACCAGGGCGGCGCCGGCGGCCTGGCGCCCCATGAGTTTCTGTCCCGCGACCGAATAGCCGTCGGGGACGAAATGCAGTGCGAACCTGTCCGTCATGCTGCCTCCTCGCGTGCGAGCGGCTTGAGCAGCTCGAGGTAGACCGGCAGGCCCACCGTCTCGAAATCATAGTGTTGCAGTACCGTCTCGCGGCCGCGCAGGCCGGTCGCGCCGGTTTCGTGGCGGCGCGCGATCAGGTCGAGCACGCGGGCGGCCAGCGCACCGGTGTCGAAGAAATCGGTGAGATAACCGTTGTCGCCGTCGCGGATCACTTCCTGCACCGGCGCCGTGCGCGATCCCAGCACCGGCACCCCGACCGCCATCGCTTCCAGCATCGACCACGACAGCACGAAAGGATAGGTCAGATACAGGTGCAGGCTGGATACCTGCAGCACCGTGCGGTAGGTTGCGTAGGGCACCTTGCCGAGGAAGTGGACGCGCGACCAGTCGACCGCCTGGCCCTGCGCATCCAGCTCGGCGCGCAGGGCCTCGCGGTAGCTGGCGAAACCGGCCGGCGGCTTGCGGCCGTAGCTCACTTCGTCGCCGCCGACCACCACCACCTGCAGCTCGGGATTGCCGGCCAGGATGCGCGGCAGGCTGCGCATGAAGACGTGGAAGCCGCGGTAGGGCTCGAGGTTGCGCGACACATAGGTCAGCACCGGCTGTGCGCGCGTCAGCACCGTGCCATCCGCCAGCACCAGGCGCGCCTGCGGATCGGGTACCAGGAAGGCAGTGTCGACGCCCTCGTGGATTTCGCGGATCTTGGGGCGCAGTTCGGGCGGGTGGACGCTGTGCTGCCAGGCGGTCGGGGTAATGCCGTCGTCGGCCGCCAGCAGCGACTGCATCAGCACCGAGTTCTTGATGCGGATGCGCAGGCGGTCGTCGAAGGTGGCCGGGTATTCCGGATCGAAGCCGACGTCGAGGCCGTCCGCGGCCCACCAGAACTCGCAAAACACCACCAGGCGCGCGCGCGGGAACACGTCCTTGACGAACAGGCCCTCGCCCCAGCCCGGGTGGCAGACCACGACGTCGGGGTAATAGCCCTGCTGCTTCAGGTCGACGCAGACGCGCGTGACGGCCTGGCCACGGCGGATGCTGCCCTCGAAGTATTTCAGGTAGTGGTGCGTCTTTTGTCCGGCGCCCTCGGGCTTGGGATAGGAGATCGCCCGGAAGCGGTCGCCGAAACGTTCGCGCTTGATGGCCCCTTCCTCGCCGATGCCGGCCAGCTCGAACCCGGGCTGGTCCTGCAGGTGGCGGATCAGCCGGCGGAACTGGCCGGGCAGATTCTGGTGGATGAAAAGGACTCGGGTCATGGACATGCGATTCGATGGAATTCAGCGCATGATAGCCGCAGTGACGAGCAGGTGGCGCAAGCCACGCGCAATGCGGCTGGCCGGCGCAAAAAAAAACCGCGCCAGCCTTGCGGCCGGTCGCGGTGCGATGTGGCAGGACGGCTTATTTGGCGGCGGGCGCCGCCGCGGCCTCGGCATCCTGCGTGATGTTACGCTCGGCCAGCGCCTGCGCCAGCGGGCGGGTCGGCACCGCGAAGCCGCCGGTGCCGATGCCCAGGCGCGCCGGGGTCAGTTCGCCGGTGGCCGCCATCAGGCGGTAGAACGCGATCTTCGAATCGTATTCGGCGTTGACCATGTTGCTGACCACCGAGTAGTACTCGACTTCCGCGTCCAGCACGTTGATCGCGGTTTCCTTGCCGGCGTCGCGCAGGCGCTTGCGGAAGGCCATCACCTCGGAGGCGATCTTGGCGGCGTTCTGCAGCAGGTCCTGGCGTTCGCGCCCGTTCTCCAGCTGGTTCCAGGCGGTCTGCACGTTCTCGTGGACCTTGCGCTGGACCGACACTTCACGGTCGACGGTGGCGCTGAAGGCGCTCATCGCGGCTTCCGAACGCGAACGCGTCTCGTTGCCCGAGAAGATGTTCCAGCTCACGCGTAGCAGGGCCGAGGCTTCGCGGCGCTTGTTCAGCTGGTTGGTGTTGTTGTCGTTGCCGTAGTAGCCGACCAGGTCGACGGTCGGGAAGTAGCCCGACTTCTCCACGCCCACCTGCTTGCCGGCGCGGCGGCTTTGCAGGCGGCTCTGGCGGATGTCCGGGTTGTTGGTCAGCGCCAGTTCGATCGCCTTGTCGAGATCGGCCGGCAGGGCGGCGTCGACGATCGCCACTTCCTCGATCGAGTCGAGGTCGGGCGCATGGCCGAACACCTGCTGGTAGGCGGCGATGGCGTCGCGCATGCTCTGGTTGATGAAGACCTTGCGTTCGCGCGCGATCTGCAGGCGGGTGCGGGCCTGCAGCACGTCCACGGCGATGCCGCCGCCGCGCTCCACGCGCTCGTTTTCCAGGTCCATCTGGCGCTGGGTGGTGCGCTCGTTGCGCTCGGATACCGCCAGCAGCGTCTTCAGGCGCGCGATCTGCAGGTAGGCGACCATGCCTTCGTAGACCGTGTTCTGCACGGTGCCGCCGAGTTCCGCGTTACGCAGCTCGGTGTCGGTCTGGGCGATCGCGACCGTGTTCTGGATGCGGTTGCCCGAGTACAGGTTCTGGGTCACGCTCAAGCCGCCGCGCACGCGGTTCATGTTGCTCTTGACGTCCTGGCCCGGGGTGCTGCTGTCGCTCAGCGCGGTGCCCTGGTAACCCTGCGACTCGATGTGCTCGCGGCCGCCGTCGATGGTGAAGTCGACGCGCGGATAGTAGCCGGCGCGCGCCGCATCCTGGGTCTTTTCGGCCGAGTCCACCATCTTCTGGCCGGACAGGATCAGCGGGTGGCGCTCGACCAGTCCCTTCAGTTCCTGCGCCAGCGGCTGGGCCAGGACTTGCGATGCCAGACCGGTCAGGGCCAGCGCGAGGATCAGGGGCTTCATCTGTTTCATTCTCAATACCTATTTATATATATAAGAGCTGTGTAACGGGAATTCGATGGCGCGGCCGGCTCAGGCCTGCCGGAACGCTTCGTGCTTGAGTTTCAGGACCGGCTTGAGCAGCAGCCAGAACACCGACCGCCGTTCGATATGGATGTCGACCTCGGCCTGCATGCCGGGCGTGATGCGCAGGTTGGGGTCGTCGCCGAGGTACGATTTATTGGTACTCACCATCACGCGATAAAAATGGACGTCGTCCTTGCCGACGTCGGTGTCGGCGGCCACCGAACTCACCTTGCCGTCCAGGCCGCCGTAGCGGACGTAATCGAAGGCGCTGATCTTGACGTAGGCTTCCTGGTCGCGCGTCACGTAGCCGCGGTAGCGCGGGTCGAGGCTGACCTCCATCACCAGTTCTTCCTTGAGCGGCACGATTTCCATGATCGGCTCGCCGGCCTTGACCACGTTGCCGGGCGAGGTGTAGCGCACGTTCTTGACGATGCCGTCGATCGGCGAACGCACCACCGCGCGGTCGGCCTGGTCGGTCGCCCGGCCCAGTTCCTGCTGCAGGCTGGCCAGCTTCTGCTCGACGTCGGACAGTTCGTCGGCGGCGCGGCGGCGGAATTTACCTTCTTCTTCCTTGCGCCGCGCCATGCTTTCTTCGAGCGCGCCACGGGCGCCCGGGATCTGCTGGCGCGTCATGGCGATGTCGCCGTCGATGCGTTCCACCGCCGAGCGGCGCTGGAAGTGGTCGAGCTGGGAGGTCAGCTTGTCCTTCACCAGGTCGGTCGACACCGCCAGTTCCTGCTGGGCGATCGCCTGCGAGCGCTGCAGCGAGGCCAGCTTGGCTTCGGCTTCGGCGATGCGCTGGCGGTTCTGCGCGATCTGGCCGTTCACCACGTCCAGGGTGCTGGCCAGTTCCGCGGTGCGGGCCCGATACGTGCCCTGCTCGGCCTCGGCCACAGTCGGGAAGGCTTGCAGGTCGGCGGCCGGGATGTGCAGCGGCTGGCCGCTCACTTCGGCTTCCAGGCGCAGCTTGGACAGGCGCAGCGAGGCCCGCCGCGCCTGCAGTTCCGGACGGTTCATGCCGGCCGTCGCCAGGTTCAGCTCGAGCAGCGGCTCGCCGGCCTTGACCACGCTGTTTTCGTGGACGTTCAGGGTCTTGATGATGCCGCCCTCGAGGTGCTGGATGACCTTCACCTTGTTGTACGGGATCACCTTGCCGGGCGCGGTGACCACCTGGTCGACCTCGGCCACCATCGACCATGCCAGCAGGGCCACCAGGATCACGACGATGATGCGCGCTTCGCGGCGCCAGAACGGGGTGCCGTGACGCACCAGCACTTGGTCAAGCGTTGCCATTGGCGACCTTCCTCATCTCTTTGCTCATCTCATTGTTGTCTTTGCGCGGCTGCATGCCGAGCTTCGGCAGGATGGCCTCGGCCGGACCTGCCGCCACCAGCTTGCCCCTTTCCATGACCAGCACGCCGTCGCAGGCATCCAGCACGGCCGGGCTGTGGGTGACCACGATCACGGTGTGGTCTTTGGCCAGCCGGCGCAGGGTCTGGACGAAGGCCTGTTCGCTGCCGTGATCGAGGTCGCTGGTCGGTTCGTCCAGCAGCAGGACCGGGGCATCGTGGATCAGGGCCTGGGCGATCGCGATGCGCTTGCGCTCGCCGCCGGACAGCGCGCTGCCCTGCTCGCCCACGCTGGCGCCGTAGCCGTCCGGGCGGGCCACGATGAAGTCGTGGGCCTGGGCCAGGGTCGCGGCTTTCACCAGGGCGTCGTCACCGACGCCGGTTTCGCCCAGCGCCAGGTTGTCGCGCACGCTGCCGGACAGCAGCTGCACGTACTGCGGCAGGTAGCCGATCCACTGCACCAGGTCGCGCCGTGCGAACTGGGCGATGTCGGCGCCGTCGATCAGCACCCGGCCTTCGGTCGGCGCATACAGGCCGCGCAGCAGCTTGAGCAGCGTGCTCTTGCCGCTGCCGTTGCTGCCGACGATGGCGTGCAGGCCGAAGGGGCCGATCTGGCCGCTGATCGGCTGGACCAGGTCGTGCTCGGCACCGGGGAAGCGGAAGCGCACGTTGTCCAGCACCAGCGCGCCCTGCGGACGCGGCAGCTTGACCGCCGACGCCGGACGCTCCAGCGGCAGCGCGAACACGGCATCCAGGCGCTTGCGCGCCAGCTGGAACTGGCCGACCAGGCGCCACTGGCTCACCAGCTGGACCAGCGGGCCGATCACGCGGCCGGACAGGATATTGGCGGCGATCATGCTGCCCATCGTCATCTCGTGGCCGAGGATGGCGATCGCGCCGACGCTGGTCATGGCCACCGTCAGCGCCAGCTGCAGGCCGTGCGCCAGGTCGCGGTAATGGTCGCCCTGGCTGCTGCGGGTGGCGCTTTCTTCCAGCCACTCGGCATAGCGCGATTCCCAGCGGGTGGTGATGGCGTCGTCGAAGCCCTGCGCCTTGACCGTGGTGCGCATGGCCGTGATCTCGGCCAGCAGCGCCTCGCGCGACAGGCCCTTCTCGCGCTCGGCGCCGCTGCTGTCGCGCAGCACGCGGCCCGAGCGCCAGGCCAGGAACATGAAGCCGGCGCCGAACAGGATCATCACCGGCAGCACCGGCCAGGCGATGATGCCGATCACCACCAGCGCGATCAGGGTGAACGGCAGGTCGACCAGCAGCAGCGCGTTGGCGCCGGAGCAGGTCGAGCGCACCAGTTCGACGTCGCGGAACAGCGATTGCCAGTACGACGCCGGACGACTTTCCAGCGCCAGCGTCGGCAACGCCAGGAAGCGCGAGAACAGGCTGCGCCCGATCTCGACCTCGAGGCGCACGCCGGCCTGCTGCAGCACTTCGGCGCGCACGCTGCGCAGCACGTGTTCGAACACGATCACGAACAGCATGCCGACCACCAGCGCGGCCAGTGTGTACAGGCCGGCGTGGAACACCACCTTGTCGTACACCTGCATCGAGAACATGGAGGCGGCCAGCGCCAGCAGGTTCACGAAGAAGGAGACCACCAGCGCCTGGCGGTAGGCCGGGCGCAGCGACAGCAGCAGGTTGGCCAGCCAGTCCTTGCCGGTTGCCGCCGGCGCCGAAGCGCCGGTGTCGCGATTCGGACCGGGATCGGTCAGGAAGCGCTTTGCCGCCGCGCCCCACATACGTAGATTACTCATAGTTAGCTTTTAGTCACTGCGTTGTCGATGGCCACGAACACGTCGTCGCTGCCGTGGCGGTAGACGCTGAAGGAACCGGCGCCTTCCACCGTCGAGTTGGTGCTGACCCGGGTCCAGCCGCTGTCGGTGAAGTGGGCGGTGTCGCCGCTGTCGCCTTCGATCACCAGGGTGTGCGCCTTCTGGAACTGGGCGTCGTCGACCAGGGTGTTCTTGCCGCCGGTCATGGCGACCACGTCCTGCGCGTTCAGGGTCACCGAGGTGGCGCTGCCCGTCAGGTCGATGCGTTCGATGTTCTGCACGCTGCCCACGCCCATCGCCGAGAAGTCCAGGTTGACGCCCGTATGCAGGGTGTCCTGGCCGGCGCCGCCGTCGACCCGGCCGAAACCGCTGCCGACCACGTTGAGGACGTCGTTGCCCGCCCCGCCGATCAGCATGTCGCGGCCGCCGTCGCTGGTCAGCACGTCGTTGCCGCTGTTGCCGATCAGGCGGTCGGCGCCGTTGCCCAGCACGCCGCTCAGGGTGGCGCCGCCGGCATCCGCATGCTGCACGCCGGCCAGCCAGCCGTCGCTCAGCTGCTCGCTGCCGTACAGGATCTGCATCTTCCCGGACGACAGCAGGAAGCCGACGTCGGCGAAGCCGTCGCCGTCGATGTCGCCCAGGCCCTGCACCGACTGGATCGCCGCATTGTTGCCGGCGCCGGACAGCAGCTGCACGCCGTAGTCCTGGATGTTCAGCAGGTTCATGTTGGCGAAGCCTTCGGCGCGGCCGAACACCAGGTAGCTGGAGCCGGTGCCGCCGTTGGCGTTGGCGCTGTTGATGGCCGCTTCGTCGTCGCCCGAGGAAGTCAGCGCGAAGTCGTCGTAGCCGTCGCCGTTGACGTCGCCCACGCCGGACACGCTCACGCCGGCCCAGTCGAAGTCGGTGCCGCCGGTGACGCTGAAGCCCTTGGTACCGGCGCCGGCCAGGTTGGCCGTGGTCAGCGAGGTGCTCCAGCTGCTGCCGCCGTACATCACGAAGGCGCCGCCATCCTGCTTGTACTGATAGTTGGCGTCGCCGATGGTGGTGCCGATGGTGGCCGAGATGTCGTTCAGGCCGGTCGGGTTGCGGTCGCGGCCGTTGTCGTAAGAACCGTAGCCGATGCCGCTGAAGATCACGTCGGCATAACCGTCGCCGTTGATGTCGCCCAGCGACTGCACCACGTGGCCGAAGCCGCCCTGGGCCTGGGTGCCCTGGATCTGCACCGAGGCGACGTGGGTGGCGTCGACCGTGGTCGAGGTGCCGGACACGGTCTGGGTGCCGCTCCATGCCGCCTTGCCGAACACGACGTAGCCCATGCCGCCGGCGGCGCTGCTGCCGGCACCCGCGGCCACGCTGGCGCCGACCCAGAAGTCGGCGTAGCCGTCGTTGTTGATGTCGCCGACAGAGGACACCGTCCAGTAGCCCGACTGGTAGCTGTTGGTCACGCCGGTCACCGACAGGGTCACGGCGCTGGCCGGCAGGGCCGCCAGGCTGCCGCTGCTCCAGTTGGCGCTGTTGCCGTCGCCGAATACCAGCTTCAGGGTATTGGCATTGGTCGAGATCAGGAAGTCGTCGCGGCCGTCGCCGTTGACGTCGCCCACGCCGCTCACCACCGTGCCCAGCGCCGCGTCGGCCGTGGCACCCTGGTAGTAGTGGTCGGCGATGGTGCCGTTGGTGGTCTGGGTGTAGGTCGCCGACTGGCCGGTCGCCAGGCCGGTCGGCAGCGCCGCCGAGACGGTGGTGTCGGCCACCGCGCCGGAGGTCCAGTTGCCGCTCGTGCCCATGAACAGGTAAGCCCGGCCCTGCTCGCTCAGCGCCCAGTAGTCGCTGCTCCAGCCGGCCGCGCCATTCGTCTGCGCGGTGCCGCCGACGGTGTAGCCGAGGGTCGTACTGTACATCGGCGCGCCGATCAGCAGGTCGTTGATGCCGTCGCCGTCGATGTCGCCGATGTTGGCGCTGTTGGCGCCCAGGCCGAAGTACTCGGTCGTGGTGCCGCCCACCAGCTTGGCGCCGGCATCCGGGGCCAGCGCGTCCAGGCTGCCGCTGGCGAGGCCGTTCGACTGGCCGAACACCACGTAGTAATCGCCCTTGTAATAGGTGTTGTAGCTGTCGCTCGATACGTACGGCGACGCGCTGCCCGCATTGTACGAGCGGCTGGTCAGGTGCAGCGTCGAGCTGTCGCCGTTCAGCGTGCGGACGCCGAAGTCGGCCAGGCCGTCGCCGTTGACGTCGCCCAGCGCCTCGAGCGCGCTCCAGGTGGTGCCGGTGCCGGTGAGGGTGGTGGTGCGCAGGCCGTTCGGCAGCGTCGCCGCGCCGAGGTCGAGCTGGGCGCCGCGGGTCGGCGTGTTCCAGCCGAGCACGGTCACAGCCGACAGGCCCTTGACCTGCACCGTGAGGCCTTCCAGCACGTAGTTGCGGATCTGGCTGGTCAGGCCGGCATCCTGGGTCGAGGCCAGGTACCACGGGCCTTCCAGGGTCAGCTTGTCGTCGGCGTCGCCGGTGACCGTCATCTTGCCCTGGGCGCCGTAGGACACGGCGGCCTTGCGCTCGAGCAGGTCGACCACTTCGTTGTAGTTCATGGTCAGGCTGTTGGCGCCGTCGCCGCGGATGTCGATGGCCTCGAACGAACGCAGGCTCGATCCGGCATAGCCGGTCACGTCCAGCTTGATGTTGTGGCCGACGAATTGCAGCGTGTCGGTGCCGGTACCGCCGTCCAGCAGCTTGAAGTCGAGATCGGTCAGGCCGATCACGTCGTTGCCGCCGCCGCCGCGGATGATGTCGGCGCCGCCCAGGCCATAGATAAAGTCGTTGCCGCCCTGGCCGGCCAGCTTGTTGGCGTTGTAGTCGCCAATCACGGTTTCCGAGGCGTTGGTGCCGGTGTCCATCAGCGCGCCGTCGTAGTCGCCACCCTTCAGGATGAACACGCCGCCCGAATTGAAACCGTTGCGGTGGTTGTCCGGCTGGCCCATCACCAGGTCGATCTTGCCGTCGCCGTCGAAGTCGCCGGCGGCGATCGACTGGCCCATCTGCTCCATCGGCAGGCCGCCGGTGATCTCGATGGCGTCCTTGCCCTGCTGGGTCACGTTGATGGTACCGCTCCACGCCTGGCGGCCGTACACCACGAACACGGCGCCGGCGCCGGTGTCGCCTTCGCTGCTGGCAGTGGAGGTGTCGTTCTGGTTGACCTGCATGCCCTTGCCGCCGGCCGCCACCAGGATGTCGGCGTAGCCGTCGCCGTTCAAATCGCCCAGCGAACTGACGCGGGTGATCTGGTTGCTGTTGACGGTGTCGCCGGTCAGCTCGACCGCCTTGCCCGCCGCAGCCAGGTCGGCCAGATTGGCGTCGGCCCAGTTGCCGGCCTGGCCGAACACCAGGTAGTACTTGCCGACGTTGTTGTAATCCTGGGAGCCGACGATGAAGTCGTTCAGGCCGTCGCCGTTGACGTCGCCCGCGGCCGACACCTGGCGTCCGAAATACGCATTCGAATTGCCCGCCAGGTAGACCCAGCCGTTGCCGCCTTCGGCGCGGTTGTTGGTCCCGTCCTCCAGCGTGCTGCCGTTGCTGAAGTTGAGGTCGGTCCAGCCGCCGGTCTTGCCGAACACCAGGTAGGCGCCGCCGCTGGTGTCGGCATTGTTCACGGTACCGTAGGCCGTGCTGCTGATGCTGTAGTTTTCCGGCGCGCCGACCAGGAAGTCGCCGATGCCGTCGCCGTTGACGTCGCCGACGCCGGTCACCGTATAGCCCAGGTTGTCGAAGCGCGCACCCTGGATCCGGATGCCGGTGGCATCGCTCATGGTGGTCGCGTTGATGTTTGCGCCGAGGTTGGCCCCGCCGAACACCAGGTAGCCGCTGCCGGACCAGCGCGCATCGGATGCGCCGTTGAAGGACGACGCCGTGTACGGGTCGCTGATCATGAAGTCGGCATAGCCGTCGCCGTTGACGTCGCCCACCGAACTCACGGTCTTGACTTCGGTCGCCACCGAATAGGCGCCGTTGTCGGTCGTGGCACGGGTCAGTACCGTGCCGGCGGCCGTGGCGGCGTCGATCGCGGCGGTCGAGTCGGTACCGTAGATCACCTTGTAGGCCGGGTAGGAGCCGCTGCCGGTCATCACCAGCAGGTCGGTCTTGCCGTCGCCGTTGACGTCGCCCGCGCTCACCACGCCCCAGTTCTCGGACGTCTTGTAATAGTCGTAGGTCGAGTACTCGTTGCTGTTGCTCGGCGACCAGACGTTGCTGATCTTGACGCCGGCGCTGCCCAGGTTGTCGAGATTCAGCTCGCCCTGGATGGTGTCGCTGCCGTACACCACGTAAGCCTGGCCCTTCAGGCTGATCAACAGGTCGGTGCGGCCGTCGCCGTTGAAGTCGCCGATGTTCTCGACCTGGCGCCCCGCCATCTCGTCGATGCCGGTATTGGTGATCTGCTGGCCGCTGTCGTAGTCGACCGAGAACACCGACATCTGCGGCGTCGGGTTGGTGTTGGTGACCGTCAGGTTGGTCTGGTAGTACACGTGCGTACCGTCGGCCGAGACCAGGTCCTTGTAGGTCTTGCCGTTGTAGGTCACGGTCGGCGCACTGTCGATCGGGGTCCAGACGCCGCGGAACTCGATGGCGTCGCCGGCGCCGTCGCCCGACACCACCAGGATGCCGTTGCTGTCGGTCATGTTCTTGGCATTCTCGCCGGTCAGGATCAGCTTGTTGTTGCCGAAGCCGGCCAGGCTGATTTCCTCGATGTTGGTGAGCGCCGTCGGCGGCAGCAGGCTGGCGTTCAGCGAACCGCCGTACTGCCAGTTCGGGCCGAACTTGACGGTGTCGTAACCGCGGCCGCCATCCACACCGGTGAAGCTGGTGTTGTTGATATAGATGGTGTCGTCGCCGTCGTTGGCCTGGGCGCCGCCGTTGTTCGGCACCGTGATGTCGTCGTTGCCGTCGCTGCCGATCGTGACCTTGCCGCCCAGTTCATTGGTGATGTCGAGCGTGACCGCCTTGTCGACCTTGATCGTGGCGTCGCCCAGCTGCAGCACGCGCATGATGGTGCCGTCGCCGTCGGTTTCCAGGCCCTTCAGCACCCAGGAACCGTACAGTTTCAGGGTGTCGTCGTCGCCCGCCGCCGGATCGGCCGCACCGTGCACGGTGACCGTGCCGGTGTCGGACATCGCCAGCACCGAGGCCTTGTCCAGTTTGAGGGTCTGGTGGCCGTTGCCGCGCAGGTCGATCGTCTCGAAGCCGCGCACCTGCTTGCCGCCGGTCTCGGTCAGGTCGACGTCGCCGGCCGCCGTGTTGGCGTCCAGGTCGGTCTTGGTCCAGTCGGCGTCGACGTCCTTCACGATCAGGGTGTCGTCGCCGCTGCCGCCGTCCATCACCAGGTCGGCGCGGTCGTAGACGATGGTGTCGTCGCCCTCTTCGCCCCACACCAGGTCGATGCCGCTGCCGGCGTCGATGGTGTCGTTGCCGGCGCCGGCCTTGATGGCGTCGTAGCCGCCGGTGAGCAGGTCATCGGTGTTGGTGCCGTTGATGACGTCGCCGGCCGCCGTGCCATGCGTCGTCAGGTTGACGCGCACGTCGCCGACGGTGGCGACGGTGCCGCTTTCCACGAACACCACGTCGCCGGTATTGCCTTTGACGGTCGTGACCTGGGTGCCGTCCAGCACCGGGTTGCCGCCCGCATCCTGGTTCAGCACCAGGAAGTTGTCGCCGCTGCCGGTCAGGTCCACGGTCTCGAAGCCGCTCAGTTCCGGACGCAGGCTGCCCACCGCCGGACGTGCCGGAGACAAACCGTCGATGACGACGTGGGCGCCCGCCACCTGCAGGGTGTCGTCGCCGTCGCCGCCCGCCAGGCGCAGGTCGGCCGCGTCGTAGACGATGGTGTCGTTGCCGGCACCGCCGTCGACTTCGTCGGCACCGCCGCCGCCGGACAGGCTGTCGTTGCCGTCGCCGCCGTGCAGTTCGTCGGCGCCGTCGCCGCCCACCAGGGTGTCGTCGCCGCTGGTACCGTAGATGACGTCGCCCTTGACCACGGCCAGGCCGGTCAGGATGGTGACGGTGCTGCCGTCGCTGGCCTGGCCGACGTACTTGTTATAAGTGATGCCGCTGATCTTTTCCGAACCGCGCGCTTCCCACTGGCCGTTCAGGCGCACCGCGTCGCCGGCATTGCCGCTGACGATCAGGGTGTCGGTCGTGTTCGACAGGGCTTGCAGGTTGTCGGCATCGATCACCAGCACGTTGTCGCCGCTGCCGCTCAGGTCGATGTTTTCGATGCCGGCGATCTTGCCGTCGAGCGCGCCCACCAGTGCCAGCTTCTGGCCGGCGCCGGTGAATTTCAGGGTGTCGTTGCCGGCACCGCCATCCACCAGCACGTCGGCGATGCGGTTGTCGCTGCCGATATCGGCCACGATGGTGTCGTCGCCGAGGCCGCCGATCAGGGTGTCGGCGCCGCCGCGGCCGTCGATGTAGTCGTTGCCGGCGCCGCCGTCGATGCGCTGCGCGCCGCGGTCGCCCAGGCCGTCGGCGAACACCGCCGCGCCGTCCTGCACGATCAGGCTGTCCTTGCCGGTGGTGCCGGTCCAGACCACGTTCACGGCCACGCCAGGGGCCACCGTCACGGTGCTGCCGTCGAGTTTCCAGACCGCGTTGCCGTCCTGGTCGTCGGCGCCGCGCGCCCAGCCGCCCTGCAGGGTCACGCTGTCGCCGGCGTTGCCTTTTACTAGCAACGCATTGCCGTCGTTCAGGGCCTTGACGTCGCTCGGGGCCAGCACCAGGGTGTTGTTGCCGGTGCCGGTCAGGTCGATGGTTTCGAAGCTGCGCAGGACCTTGTCGCCGATTGCGGTCAGGTCAATGGTCTGGCCGGCACCGGTCACGGCCAGCGTGTCGTTGCCGGCGCCGCCGTCGACCAGCAGGTCGTTTGCGTCCCAGGCCACGGTGTCGTTGCCGTCGCCGGCGTAGATGAAGTCGGCGCCGCCGCCGCCGTTGATGCTGTCGTCGCCGTCCTTGGCGCGGATCATGTCCATGCCACTGGTGCCATTCAGCGCCGGGTCGTTGCCTTCGGTGCCGTTGATGATGGTCTTGACCGTTACGCCGCCGCTGACCGTCAGGTTGGCGGTGGTGGTGCCGTTGCCGGTGGTGGTGGTCAGGACGCCGTTGCTGTAGACGCCGTCGACGAACAGTACGTCGGCGCTGGTGCCGGTGACCGTGAGGCCGCCGGCAGTGGCGTCCTTCAGCCCGTTCGCCAGGTCGGCGTCCAGCGCCAGGTAGTTCGGACCGGTCGCGTTCAGGTCGACCTTCTCGATGCCGTCCAGGGTCGGACGGGTGCCGTCCGCGCCCGGGCGGGCCGGGTCGAACAGATTGACCAGCGTGCCGCTGCCGTTCACCTGCAAGGTGTCGGTGCCGGCGCCGCCGCTGATGCGGATATCGTCCGCATCGTAGATCAGCACGTCGTTGCCGTTTTCGCCCTGGACCACGTCGGCGCCTTTGCCGCCGTCGAGGGTATCGTTGCCGTCGCCGCCGGACACGGTGTCGCCACCGCCGCCGCCATTGATGGTGTCGTTGCCGGGGCCGCCCACGCTGTCGAGCTTGACCTGGATCGCCGGGTCGAGCAGGACGGTGGCGCCGTCCAGCACGTAGCGCGTGAACTGGCGTGCGACGCCGTCGACCAGCACCGGCTGGGTGCCGGAAGCAACCCACAGGCCCTGCAGGGTGACGGCATCGTCGGCGCCGCCGCGGATGGTGACGGTATCGGTGCTGTCCGACAGCGCCTTGGCGTCGGCCGCGTTCAGTTTCACGGACTGGCCGCCGCTCGCGCTCATGTCGATGATTTCGATGCCCTTGATCTGGCCATCGTCGATCTGGGTCAGGTCGAGGACATCGCTGCCGGTCAGGCGCAGGGTGTCGCTGCCGATGCCGCCGTCGATCACGTCGCCGGCATGCCAGACGATGGTATCGTCGCCGGCGCCGGTGGAAATGGTGTCGCCCAGGCCGCCGTCGGCAGCGCTGCCGCCGCCGTCGACCACGTTGGCCGCGTCGTTGCCCTTGATGGTGTCGGCATACTCGGAGCCGCGCACGTTCTCGATGTTGGCGAGCGTGTCGGTGCCGGAATCGCCCTGGCCGCGCGGGTTGGCCTTGCCGTTCGCCAGGTCGACGTCCACGCCGCCGCCGTTGGCGTCGCTGTAGTCGGCCCAGTCGCCGGAACCGGCGCCGCCGTCGAGGGTATCGTCGCCCGTGCCGCCTTTCATGGTGTCGTTGCCGATGCCGCCGTCGAGCGCATCGTTGCCGCTGCCGCCGGTCAGCGAGTCGTCGCCCGCGCCGCCGAGGAGGGTGTCGGCACCCAGACCGCCGTCGAGCGTGTCCTTGCCTTCGCCGCCGTTCAGCAGGTCGCTGCCGTCGCCGCCCTCGAGCGAATCGTCGCCGCTGCCCCCAATCAGGGTGTCGTCGCCGTTGCCGCCTTTCAGGGTGTCGTTGCCGGCGCCGCCCAGCAGCGAGTCGTTGCCGTTGCCGCCGACCAGGGTGTCGTTGCCGTCGCCGCCGTCCAGCGTGTCGTTGCCGTCGCCGCCGTCGAGCGAATCGTCGCCGCCCTGGCCATTGCCGACGTCGTCGCCGCCGCTGCCGTGGAAGGTGTCGTTGCCGTTGCCGCCGGTGTACTCGTCGGAACCTTCGCCGCCGGTGTTGTCGTCGGCGCCCGGGGTGCCGTTGATGACGAAGCCGACGCCGACGCCGTCTTCGACCTTGATGGTCGCGCCGTCGCGGCCGTACACGTGGTACAGCACGCCGTCGATGGTTTCATCGGACGGACCGGTCCAGCCGGCGCCGGTCAGGCGCACGTTGTCGGTGCCGCTGTCGCCGCGCACGATCACGCTGTCCGGGATCGCGCCTTCGAGCGCCTTGATGTCGTTCGAGGACAGCTTGAGCAGCTGGCTGCCGGCGCCGCGCAGGTCGATGATCTCGATGTGCTTGATGATCGTGTCGTCGGTCAGGGTCAGGTCGATGACCGAGGTGCCCGGCTTCACCACCAGCACGTCGGCGTCGCCGTCGCCACCGTCGACCGACAGGTCGTTGGCGTCGTAGACGATGGTGTCGTTGCCGGCGCCGCCGAACAGCACGTCCGCGCCGGCGCCGCCGTCGAGGTAATCGTCGCGGTCCGCGCCGTTGATGGTATCGGCGAAGGCCGAACCCAGCACGCGCTCGATGCTGATGAAGGTATCGGTGCCGATGCTCGGGCCGCTGGCGGTGCCGGTGCCGGGCTCGGTGCCGAGATTGATCGTGACCGGACCGGTGGCGTCGCTGTAGTCGGCCGTGTCGGTGCCTGCGCCGCCGTCGAGCAGGTCGTCGCCCAAGCCGCCGCGCAGGGTGTCGTCGCCGAGGCCGCCGCGCAGGGTGTCGTTGCCGGCATTGCCGGACAGGAGATTGTCGCCGTCGTCGCCGCCGATGCTGTCGGCGCCGCTGCCGCCGGCCACGTTCTCGATGCTGATCAGGGTATCGGTGCCGTTGCGGGTGGTGCCGGTGCCGGTGGCCAGGTCGACGGTCACGCTGCGCGTCTCGGTGCCGTAGTCGGCCGTGTCGCGCCCAGCGCCGCCGTCCAGGGTGTCGTTGCCGGCGCCGCCGCTCAGGGTGTCGTCGCCCAGCCCGCCCTGCAGCACGTTGTCGTTGCCGTCGCCGGTGAGGCGGTCGTTGCCGGCGCCGCCGATCACGTTTTCGAAGCCGCTCACGGTGTCGGTGCCGCCGCTGCCGTCGCTGGCCTTGCCGGTGCCGAGGTTGACGTCGACCGCGCCCGGCGCGTCGCTGTAATCCAGGGTGTCGGTGCCCGCGCCGCCGATCAGCGTGTCGTTGCCGGCGCCGCCCTTGATGACGTCGTTGCCGGCGCCACCGTCGAGCAGGTTGTTGTTGCCGTCGCCGGTCAGGGTGTCGTTGCCGGCGCCGCCGAACACGTTTTCGATGTCGACCAGGGTATCGGTGCCGCCCTGGCCATCGTCGCCGGTGCCGCGCGACAGGTCGATCACCACGTCGCCGGAGGCATCGCGGTAGTCGGCCGCGTCGTTGCCGGCGCCGCCCTTCAGGGTATCGTTGCCGCTGCCGCCGTGCAGGGTGTCGTTGCCGTCGCCGCCGTCGAGCACGTCGTTGCCCTCGGCGCCGTCCAGCACGTTGTTGCCGCCGTCGCCGGTGATGGTGTCGTTGCCCTTGCCGCCGATGACGTTTTCGATCCGGTTCAGGACGTCGTCGCCGGTATCCGGACCATGGCTGCCGCCCGGCGCGCCGAGGGTCACCGTCAGGTCGCCGGTCTCGTCCGAGTAATCGGCGGTGTCGTTGCCATCGCCGCCGTCGAGCGTGTCGTTGCCGGCGCCGCCCTTCAGCGTGTCGTCGCCCGCGCCGCCGCTCAGGCTGTCGTTGCCGTCGCCGCCGCTCACGATGTCGTTGTTGCCGCCGCCGGTCAGGGTGTCGTTGCCCGGGGTGCCGTTGACTTCGGTCGCGGTCACCACGCCCGGCGCCACCACCACGGTCGCACCGTTGGAGGTGTAGATCTTGTAGACCTGGCCGTTGACGGTTTCGGTGCCGGTCTGGTTCCAGGTGCCGACCAGGGTCAGGATGTCGCCGGCGTCGCCGTGGACATACAGCTTGTCGGTGGTGTCGGACAGGGCCTTCACGTCGGATGCCGCCATCACGACCTTGTTCTTGCCGTTGCCGCGCAGGTCGATCTGCTCGATGTTGCGCAGCACGCCGTCGTCGATCCGGGTCAGGTCGACCAGGGCGTCGCGGATCACCAGCGTGTCGTTGCCGGCGCCGCCGTCGATCAGCGGATCGGCGGCATCGTAGATCAGGATGTCGTCGCCGTCGCCGCCCAGCAGGGTGTCGGCCCCGGCGCCGCCGTCGATGACGTCGTTGCCCGCGCCGCCCGAGAGGCGGTTGGCGCCGTCGTCGCCGGTCAGGGTGTCGTTGCCCGAACCGCCGTTGACGTTTTCGATGTCGACCAGCACGTCCTCGCCGATGCCGGTGCCCGTCGCACGGCCCGGCTGGCCCAGCGTCACGTTGACGCCGCCGCGGTCGTCCGCATAGTCGGCCGTGTCGTTGCCGTCGCCGCCGTTCAGGGTGTCATTGCCTGCGCCGCCGTTCAGGACGTCGTCGCCGCTGCCGCCGTTCAGGACATCGTTGCCGCTGCCGCCCTTCAGGGTGTCGTTGCCGGCGCCGCCGTCGAGGATGTCGTTGCCGGTGCCGCCATCGAGGCTGTCGTTGCCTTCGCCGCCGAGCAGGGTGTCGTTGCCGTCGCCGCCGAGCAGCGTGTCGTTGCCGGCGCCGCCGTCGACCGAATCGTCGCCCTTGCCGCCGGCGGCGCTGTCGTCGCCCTCGCCGCCGATGACGGTATCGTTGCCGTCGCCACCGTCGAGGGTGTCGTTGCCGTCACCGCCGTCGACGATGTCGTCGCCGCTGCCGCCGCTGGCGCTGTCGTTGCCGGCGCCGCCTTTTACGGTGTCGTTGCCTTCGCCGCCGTCCAGGGTGTCGTTGCCTTCGCCGCCGTCGACCGAGTCGTCGCCGGTGCCGCCGCTGGCGCTGTCGTCGCCTGCGCCGCCTTTTACGGTGTCGTTGCCTTCGCCGCCGTCGAGCGTATCGTTGCCTTCGCCGCCGTCGACGATGTCGTCGCCGGTGCCGCCGGTGGCAACGTCGTTGCCCTTTCCGCCGGTGACTGTGTCGTTGCCTTCGCCGCCATCGACGGTGTCGTTGCCGTCACCACCGTCGACCGAGTCGTCGCCGCTGCCGCCGGTGGCGTTGTCGTCGCCTGCGCCGCCGGTCACGGTGTCGTTGCCTTCGCCGCCGTCCACGGTGTCGTTGCCGTCGCCGCCATCGACCGAGTCGTCGCCCGTGCCGCCGGTGGCGCTGTCGTCGCCTTCGCCGCCGGTGACCGTATCCTTGCCGTCGCCACCGTCAAGCGTGTCGTTGCCTTCGCCGCCGTCGACGACGTCATCGCCGTCGCCACCGGTGGCGCTGTCATTGCCTTCGCCGCCGGTCACGGTGTCGTTGCCGTCGCCGCCGTCCACGGTGTCATTGCCGTCGCCGCCATCGACCGAGTCGTCGCCCGTGCCGCCGGTGGCGCTGTCGTCGCCGTCACCGCCGGTCACGGTATCTTTGCCATCGCCACCGTCGAGCGTATCGTTGCCTTCGCCGCCGTCGACGACGTCATCGCCGTTGCCACCGGTGGCGCTGTCGTTGCCTTTTCCGCCCGTGACGGTGTCGTTGCCTTCGCCGCCATCGACGGTGTCGTTGCCGTCGCCGCCATCGACCGAGTCGTCGCCCGTGCCGCCGGTGGCGCTGTCGTCGCCTTCGCCGCCGGTCAAGGTGTCCTTGCCGTCGCCGCCGTCCAGCGTGTCATTGCCTTCGCCGCCGTCGACGACGTCATCGCCGTCGCCGCCGCTTGCGCTGTCATTGCCTTTACCACCGGTCACGGTGTCGTTACCTTCGCCGCCGTCCACGGTGTCGTTGCCGTCGCCGCCATCGACCGAGTCGTCGCCGGCACCGCCGGTGGCGCTGTCGTCACCGTCGCCGCCGGTCACGGTGTCCTTGCCGTCGCCGCCATCGAGTGTGTCATTGCCTTCGCCACCATCGACGACGTCATCGCCGTCGCCGCCGCTTGCGCTGTCGTCGCCCGCGCCGCCGGTGACGGTATCGTTTCCTGCGCCGCCATCGACGGTGTCGTTGCCGTCGCCGCCATCGACCGAGTCGTCGCCCGTACCGCCGGTGGCGCTGTCGTCGCCTTCGCCGCCGGTCACGGTATCGTTACCTTCGCCACCGTCCACGGTGTCGTTGCCGTCGCCGCCATCGACCGAGTCGTCGCCGGCACCGCCGGTGGCGCTGTCGTCGCCTTCGCCGCCGGTCACGGTGTCCTTGCCGTCGCCGCCGTCCAGCGTGTCATTGCCTTCGCCGCCATCAACGACGTCATCGCCGTCGCCGCCAGTTGCGCTGTCGTTGCCCTTGCCGCCGGTGACGGTATCGTTGCCTTCGCCACCGTCCACGGTGTCGTTGCCGTCACCGCCATCGATCGAGTCGTCGCCGTTGCCGCCGGTGGCGCTGTCGTCGCCTTCACCGCCGGTCACGGTGTCCTTGCCTTCGCCACCGTCCACGGTGTCGTTGCCGTCACCGCCGTCGACCGAGTCGTCACCGGCACCGCCGGTTGCACTGTCGTCGCCTTCGCCACCGGTCACGGTGTCCTTGCCGTCGCCGCCGTCGAGCGTATCGTTGCCTTCGCCGCCTTCGACGACGTCATCGCCGTCACCGCCAGTTGCGCTGTCATTGCCCTTGCCACCGGTGACTGTATCGTTGCCTGCGCCACCATCGACGGTATCGTTGCCGTCACCGCCGTCGACCGAGTCGTCACCTGCACCGCCGGTTGCGTTGTCGTCGCCTTCGCCACCGGTCACGGTATCCTTGCCGTCGCCGCCGTCGAGCGTGTCGTTGCCTTCGCCGCCGTCGACGACGTCATCGCCGTCGCCGTCGCCGCCAGTTGCACTGTCGTTACCTTTGCCGCCGGTAACGGTGTCATTGCCTTCGCCACCATCCACGGTATCGTTGCCGTCACCGCCGTCGACCGAGTCGTCACCTGCACCGCCGGTTGCGTTGTCGTCGCCTTCGCCACCGGTCACGGTGTCCTTGCCGTCGCCGCCGTCGAGCGTGTCGTTGCCTTCGCCGCCGTCGACGACGTCATCGCCGTCGCCGCCAGTTGCGCTGTCGTTACCTTTGCCGCCGGTCACGGTGTCATTGCCGTCACCACCGTCGAGCGTGTCGTTGCCCTCGCCACCGTCGACGCTGTCATCGCCATCGCCGCCGCTTGCATTGTCATCGCCTTCGCCACCGGTCACGGTATCGTTGCCTGCACCGCCGGTCACGGTATCGTTGCCTTCGCCGCCATCCACGGTGTCGTTGCCGTCGCCACCGTCGACCGAGTCGTCGCCGGCACCGCCGGTTGCGCTGTCGTCGCCTTCGCCACCGGTCACGGTGTCCTTGCCGTCGCCACCGTCGAGCGTGTCGTTGCCTTCGCCGCCATCGACGACGTCGTCGCCGGTGCCGCCGCTTGCGCTGTCGTTGCCTTTGCCGCCGACCACGGTATCGTTTCCTGCGCCGCCGTCCACGGTGTCACTGCCTTCGCCGCCGTCGACCGAGTCGTCACCGGCGCCGCCGCCAACCGAATCGTCGCCCTCGCCGCCGAGCGCGGTGTCGTTGCCTTCGCCGCCCTGGACGGTGTCGTTGCCCGGGCCGCCGTCGACCAGGTCGTTGCCCTCGCCGCCGTCGACGCTGTCCTTGCCTTCGCCGCCGCGGACGGTGTTGTCGCCGCTGCCGCCGAGGACGGTGTCGTCGCCGGCGCCGCCGTCGACGGAGTCCTTGCCTTCGCCACCGAGCACGGTGTCGTTGCCCTCGCCGCCCAGCACGGTGTCGTCGCCGGTGCCGCCGTCGGCCAGGTCATTGCCCGCGCCGCCGTCGACCAGGTCGTTGCCGGCGCCGCCGCGGACGGTGTCGTCGTCGCCGCCGCCGAATACGCTGTCATTACCGTCGCCGCCGTCGAGGATATCGCTGCCGCTGCCGCCGACCACGCTGTCGCTGCCGGCGCCGCCGATGATCGGGGCGTCGTCGGTCAGGGTCACGGTGGTGGTGCTGCCGGTGCCGGTCCCGACGATGGCACCGGTCGCATCCTGCAGGCTGACCTTGAACGTCGAATCGGGCTGGCGTTGGGTGTCGCCGTGGATCGGCAGGTCGAGGTAGCCGCTGGTCGCGCCGGGCGGAATGGTGATGGTGTAGCTGCCGCCGGTGATGCGCGGATCGCCCGCGGCATCGACCAGGACCGTCACCGTGACCGGCTGGTTGGTGGAGTTCGACAGGTTGAGCGGGATGCGGGCGACGCCGTCGCCTTCTGCGACGCTGATGTCGCCGAGCGTGACGACGGGTACCGGCGGGTTGTTGTTGAGTGCGACCGGCGGTGCCTGGATGGTGGCCGGTTCGGTGGTGATGGTGTTGGTGACTTGCGGTGCCGGGACCGCGAATGGTGCGCCGGATTGGGTGCCCGGGTTGGTGCCGGTCAGGCCGGTGGCCGAGGTGCCGGGCTGGATGCCGAGCGGGCTTGCCGACAGTTGCGGCGGGGTGCCGCTGGCGGTGGCGCCGATGCCCGAGAAATTGCCGGTGTCGCTGGTGCCGAGGCCCGAGAAGGTGCCGGTGCCGCTGCCGCCCAGCGAGGTGGCGCCGGTAGACAGGGTATCGCCGCCGCCCGGACCACCGCTGCCGGTACCGGTGCCGGTACTGCTGAAGCTGCCGGCACTGCCCGCCGCGCTCAGGTCGGCGCTGCCGCCCGGACCGGATCCGCCTGCCCCGCCCGCGCCCAGCACGGTGCTCTGGTTGGCGGCATTCAGGGTGACCGGGCCGTTGGCCGACTGGATCTGGACTTCGCCGCTGCCGTTGACCAGGTTGACCTGGACTTCGCTGGTCTTGCCGTTGACGGTCACGTCGACCGAGCCGTTGCGCGGATCGATCGAGCCGGACGGCGTGTCGATAATGATCTGCATCGCGTTGCCGGCTTCGGCCGCGACCACGTTGCCGCTCTTGACCTGCACGTGCACGGTGTCGTCGGCCGGGCCGGGACCTGCGAGGTCGAGGCTCAGGGTGATGCTGGCGTTCTCGCCCAGGGTCAGGCGCGAAACGGCGCCGTTGCCGACGCCGTCGCCCAGCTCGAACACCACCTTGCCGTGGGCGGCGGTGACGACCTGGTCGCCTTCGAAAATGGTGTCGCCGGCCTTGAGCACGATCTCTTCGCCGTTGCGCAGGACGCGGGCATCCGGGCTGGCCTGGGTCACGCGCGCGATCACCTTGTGACCGGCTTCATCGTCGGCGCCGCCGGCGGCGGTACTGCCCGATGCACCCGAGGCGCCGATGGCGCCATCGACAAACGCAGGCTGGGCATCGATCATGGCTTCGATCATCGAACCGGTCAGTTCGGCGCCAGTACCGGACACCACCCTGACCTGGCAACCCGGGCTGAAGAAGCCCTCGATGCGGATGACTTCACCGGATGCCTTGTGGACGACCAGGTCGTTGCCGACGCGCTCGAGCGCGCCCGACCGCAAGTCTGCCGTCGACAGCGCTACCTCGCCGGTCGCCGCCAGGGCCACCACATGTTCACTAGTTTTCGAACGCCTATCGCTACCCATTTGATTTCTACCTAGTTAATGATGTTGGACTTCAGTGCTGACTACCTGGCCGCGCGCGTGACGACAGGACGAACGCGGCCATCCTGCATGCTCGGCAGGAACGAACGCCGGGAGCGACCCGGCGAGTCTTCTTGATTGTTATTAGCGATGAGATGTGTAACGGAAGCTGACATGCCGGCACCGTGTCCGGTAAGGCAGTCAAGTAGAACCTCGGGAGTTGGGAGGAAGTACCATCCTGCTTTCGCTGCAGGGCAACGAAAGTTACTACGGGTCAAATTGTAGAGTGTCCGCTTTCCAAGCGGCAACCTATATTGGGTGAAATGTTTGTAGGATTGCGCCTACCGTCTAAACGGTACAACAGCCTGGACGGCTGGCTTGACGCCTGGGAAAAGCACGTCGTCCTGTATGCAGCGGGGCCGTCTACACGCCGGGCCGATGTAAATCAAAGGTGCCGGTGCATGCCCGTATCCGGTCAATAGCGTCCGGAAACGCACGGCAAGCCTCTGCCCCGATCATGAAATCCAATTTCAAATCAAGCACTTGGCATGTGGCACACCAATTGCTGAGGAGTGTGTCGAACGATCCGTTCACACCCATACCCGTAAAGGAATTCATGAACATCCAACGTTTTCTGAAGCACTTCCAGGCAGCCGTCTTGATCGGCCTCAGCTTGACCCTGCCCGCCCAGGCCCAAACCATCCGCGGCCCAGCCACCCCGGAAGAAGCCACGCACGTCGCGCAGATTGCCGCGGCGTCCGACAAGGATCCCGTGGCCACGATGACCTCGGCCGACGGCCGCTGGTTCCAGAAGTGGAGCGACGATGTCCCCGACTACAACTTCGGCCCGGACAAGGCCGCGTTCTGGCTGATGAACGGCGCGGCCAAGGGTGAACTCCGGCGCGTGGTGGTGTTCCAGCACGCCGTCAGCACCGCCACCTTCCAGCTGCAGCACCACATCCAGGATCCGCGCAAGACCCAGGAGAGTCTCGACAGTGTCACCATCGCCGGCCTGGAAGGCGTGCTGCGCGCCTACGAAAACATGTTGCCCACGCATCCTGCGATCCGCTCGCCGGACCTGGACGCGGCGCTCGCCGCACGCGACAAGGGCACGCTGGCGCAATTCGTCGCCGCCCTGCCGCCGATGCCCCAGCGCTGAGCGGAGCCGGCCATGATGCGAAGATTGCTGGCGCTGCTGCTTGGCTGCGTGCTGTGCGCGGCGGTCCTGGCGCAAACCTCAACCCCGCCCACGCTCACGCCCGAACAGCGCCTGATCGATGACATCGGCAGCCACGCCGAAGTGATGCCCAACCTGGAGCAGCTGTGCGACGACATCGGCGCGCGTCTCACCGGTTCGCCCCAACTGCTGGCGGCGCAGGGATGGGCGATGGCGCGGCTGCGGGCCTACGGCGCGGTCGACGTCCACCTGGAAGCCTACGACATGGGCCGCCCCTGGCAGCGTGGGACAGCGCGGGCGCGCCTGCTGAATGCCAACGGGATGGCGCTCGACGTCGTGCAGAAAGGCTGGACCGCAGGCACGGCGGGACCGGTGCGCGCCGAGGTGGTGGTGCTCGACGTGAAAACGCTGGACGAGTTCAGGGCGGCGGCACCGGCGCTGAAAGGCAAGATCGTGCTGGTCGATGCCGTTTTCAAAGCCACGCCGGACCAGCGCAAGGACCCGGCGCGCTACTTCCTGGATGCTTCTCGTGCGATTCAGGACGCGCATCTGGCCGGCGTGCTGCTGGTCTCCACCAAGGCCAACGGGGTGCGTGACATGTGGGGCGGCCCGCGCTCGCTGTTCGACCGCCATGCCGCGATCGTCACGCGCGAGCATGCCAACGTGCTGAAACGCCTGCTGGCGCGCGGCATCGTGCCGCGGGTCGAACTGGAATTGAACGGACGCTTCGGCGCACGTCCCGTCATGGCCCACAACGTGGTCGCCGACTACCCCGGCAGCGCTGGCATTGGTAGCGGCGGCGAGATGGTCGTGCTGGCTGCCCACCTCGATTCCTGGGACCTCGGCAGCGGCGCCACCGACAACGGCGCCGGCGTGGTCGCCATGCTGGAAGTGCTGCGCGCCTGGCACGCGCTCGGTCTGCGTCCGAAGCGCGCGCTGCGCATCGTGCTGTTCTCGGGCGAGGAACAGGGCCTGCTGGGCAGCCGCGCCTACGTAGCGGCGCACCGGGACCAACTGGAGCGCATCCAGGCGGTGCTGGTGCAGGACACCGGCAGCGGGCGTGTGATCGGCTTTCCCGACATGCGCAACGAAGCCTGGTACGCGGCGCTGATGAAGGCCGTGGCCCCGGCCGCCAGCCTGGGACCGCTGGACGTGGTCTACGGCCCGGCCGGCGGCTCCGACTTCGAACCCTTCGTCAAGGCCGGCGTGCCGGCCTTCCCGGCGATGCAGGACGAACGCGACTACCGCAGCCATACCCAGCATAGCGAGCTCGATTCCTTCGACCATGTCGACCGCGCCGGACTGGTGCAGGCGGCGCAGGTGCTGGCCGTGGTGGCGTGGGGGCTGGCCAATGGGGAGAAGCTGCCGCATGCGGCGGCGGCGGATTGAACGCCCGGGTCAGCCTAAATAAAAGGCCGGATCCTGTTCAGGATCCGGCCTTTCATTGTCCGGCTGAGGCGCCAGACACCGGGATCAATCCCAGTTCAGCGCGCCACCAGTCTGGTACTCGGTCACACGGGTCTCGAAGAAGTTGCGCTCCTTCTTCAGGTCGATCATCTCGCTCATCCACGGGAACGGATTCTCTTCGCTCGGGAACAGCGGATCGAGGCCGATCTGCACGGCACGGCGGTTGGCGATGAAGCGCAAATAGCCCTTGAACATGGCTGCGTTCAGGCCCAGCACGCCGCGCGGCATGGTGTCTTCGGCGTAGCGGTATTCCAGCTCGACCGCTTGCAGGAACAGCTGCTTCATGTCTTCGCGGAATTCCGCGGTCCACAGCTGCGGGTTTTCCATCTTGATCGTGTTGATCAGGTCGATGCCGAAGTTGCAGTGCATCGACTCGTCGCGCAGGATGTACTGGTACTGCTCGGCGGCGCCGGTCATCTTGTTCTGGCGGCCCAGCGCCAGGATCTGGGTGAAGCCGACGTAGAAGAACAGGCCTTCCATCAGGCAGGCGAACACGATGATCGACTTCAGCAGCTTCTGGTCGTTTTCCAGGGTGCCGGTCTGGAATTGCGGGTCGTTGATGACCTCGATGAACGGGATCAGGAACTGGTCCTTGTCGCGGATCGACGGGATCTCGTTGTAGGCGTTGAAGATTTCCTTCTCGTCCAGGCCCAGCGATTCCACGATGTACTGGTAGGCGTGGGTGTGGATCGCTTCCTCGAAGGCCTGGCGCAGCAGGTACTGGCGGCATTCCGGCGCCGTGATGTGGCGGTAGGTGCCCAGCACGATGTTGTTGGCGGCCAGCGAGTCGGCGGTCACGAAGAAGCCCAGGTTGCGCTTGACGATGCGGCGCTCGTCCTCGGTCAGGCCGTTCGGGTTCTTCCACAGCTCGATGTCGCGCTGCATGTTCACTTCCTGCGGCATCCAGTGGTTGGCGCAGCCGGCCAGGTACTTGTCCCAGGCCCACTTGTACTTGAACGGCACCAGCTGGTTGACGTCGGTCTTGCCGTTGATGATGCGCTTGTCGTCGGCGTTCACGCGGTGCGAGATCTGCTCGGCGGTGGTTTCCGGCTCGGCCGCCTGGACGGCTGCAGGCGCGACGGGCTTGGCCACGTCATCTTCCCAGTTCAACATATTGTTCTTCCTTTGATCGGTAACGGGACCGCCGCCATGTTCAGGCGGCCCCTGTTTATATTAGATGGCGACTCGGCAGCGCGGGGGCAAGGGCCCCCGGCTGACTCGGCGGCAACCGGCGGTAGCCGGCGGTGCGGCTTACTGGCAGGCTTCGCACTCTTCGAAACCGGCGTCGCCCGGACGCAGGTAGCAGGCGGCGCCTTCTTCCACTTGCTGCACCGTATCCGGTGCGCTGTGCGTCGGCACGGCCG
>Ga0265797_10002699_pt1 | contig 29461 bp, 27 predicted proteins | sample P2T30metagenome_FD_192433 | JGI IMG/M metagenome (GOLD analysis project Ga0265797, IMG submission 192433) | Plant litter microbial communities from East Loma Ridge, Irvine, California - P2 T30 | ecosystem: Environmental > Terrestrial > Plant litter > Unclassified | place: USA: California...
CGCGAATAGTGCAGGGGCCACTAGCAACAAAAGACTCTGAACGATGTAGGGTCCGAGGGTGTAGTCGGGAGCTTCTCCAGAAGATTTTGAACGAGCAATGTAGCCGCATATTTCGACTGTTGGGGTTCGATCAGCACAAAACGCAATTTTTGATCAGTAGACTTGGTACTGACAGATGCCGCCGATGCACAACGGAACCATAAACCAAACTTTCGTGACAACCATCTGGTAGAGATGTAACAAAGTTGATATCAGAAAAATGAGCACGAAAATCGCGGCTCCTGCTTTCGACGGTACGTAATGGTAGTATTGGAAGTCGGAAAGGTCATCGTCGCGATCGAAAATCATGGTTTCAAAAGCCGTTCCTGCTATTTGTTCGCAGCGGGTCGAATACAAGAAGCCAATGTTAGATGGATGGCAACAAAAGAACATAATGCGAAAACGAAAGTGGAGAAGGGATTGGAGAGTATGATAGTATGAGAAAATTGCGCATGGCTCTCTGTTGCGTTGAGAACAACATATGTTGAGATGAAATCTCGAAAGCATTGACAAAAGGCCAGAACGTGAAGTATGAAACCACACTAGTCATCCGAGCACTTCGGGTCTGGGAACCCGAGATACGAGGCCCTGTTGACGCGCAACACTTCGCTTGCTCTCGGGTCTGGAGTAGACCAGAGTTCTGCCCTCCGAGCTTGTTTTAGAGATGTCCATGTTTGACGCCTTGCTTACCCGCTATGGCTTCGCGGACAAAGATCGGTGAGTTTTGGAAAAAAATAACTCCAACCAGGAGATCTCCGACGGATCTTCGGAAATAACGAAAACCCCTTTGCCACACTGTCTAGTCCCTAAGTAATGAGCTGCTTAGGTCTGCTCAGGGCTCCGGCGTATATATATAAACAAGCCTAGTACAGCTGTTCCCTTTGCTCTGTACACTCAGAACAGTAACATGTTATCACTCGCCCTCCTCGCATTCTCATCGCTCATCAGCAACAGTCTTGCTTCAGCAAGATGTAAGACCACCCCATCGGACGCCAACTGGCCTTCCCCTCAGGACTGGCAAGCGCTGAACGTCTCTATTGGAGGCGCATTGATCAAAACCTCTCCCCCAGGCTCAGCCTGCTACCCGGGCAACCCTTTCGACTCTCACGCCCCGTGCAACGTAACTCAGGAAAATTGGACAAGTTACGATTTCCACGCGGAACGACCGGAGTCAGTTGACTACCCCCTTTTCGCCAACAACACCTGCATCCCACCTGGTCAAACTGGCTATGTCAACGGTTCGGCATGTACTATCGGAGCGCTTCCCGCATATGTTGTCAACGCCACGGATGGGCATAGTGTAGCCTTAGCCATGGGCTGGGCAGCGGAGCGTAACATTCGCATTGTCGTTAAAGGCACAGGTCACGAGTACAACGGCCGGTAAGTTCATATATTCACCATTTGCGAAAAGTCACGAGCCGTGTCTAACAATCGGCAGATCCGCGGGTGCCCATGCACTTTCCATCTGGACGCATCATCTTAAGAACATGGAATTCATGACCTGGCAGGGAAATGAGAATGCGGTAGTCCTCGGTAGTGGCTGGCGCTACGGCGACGTTTATGATGCTGTGTACAACCATGGTCATGCTTTATCGGGCGGAGGCGATCGTTCTGTTGGTCTCGGTGGGCACATTCAGGGAGGGGGTCACGGCCCTTTCTCTAGCCATCACGGCCTGGCAGCTGATAATATCTTCCAAGTCACCGTCGCCACGACTGAGGGCAAACTCATCGTGGCCAATGGAACCCAGAACGAGGACCTATTGTTTGCTGTACGTGGCGGCGGAGGTGGCCAGTACGGTGTGGTAACAGAGTACGTTCTGAAGCTTCACCCGCGACCCCGGAACGCGTTCACAGGCCAACTCTCGATGTATTGCAACTCGAACGCAACCGAAAACAACAACACTTGGACGGCGGTTGCCGCCATAATTTCGGGGCTACCTTCTCTCATGGATGATGGCATCACTGGTTCTGCCTTTATGGCGGACGGCCCCGCCGCTCTTGCGTTTCTGCCCTCACTGCAGGGCACGCCAGTCGGCGCTGCTTTTACTGCCCAACTCATCGCCTACAATACAAGCCGCGCTGCCATGGATGCACAGATGAACACCTTCATATCACAGATAAGTCATATCTATGGTAACGACTCAGAAATCACCTTTTCTTGGAGCGGAGCTACACTTTCGAAGGCGACATTCCCCTCCAGCGTTCCGAGCGGTGTACCATCAATCGCTGGTGGCGGAAACGTCATGTCCAGCCGCCTGCTTGGCCGAGCTGAAGTGTCGATCCCACTCGAGGCACTGGAAGCAAATCTTCGCAGCGTGTTGTACAGTCCAACCAACTCGGGTCTGGTGATAATTGGGTTACAAGGTGGCAAGGGAGTCATGAACGTACCGAAGCATATGCGGGGCGCAGTCAACCCGGTGTGGCGATCGACGTATTTGCACGTTATGGCCTATACAGTCCCGATGGACGACACACTACCCCCGAAAAAAGCACTTGTGAAAGCTGGCGAATGGGCTGAGCTCAACCTCGAGAAGATTTGGCGCGATTGGGCTCCGTTCACAGGTGCTTATATGAACGAGGGTAACCCGTTCAATTCGAACTGGAAGCACGACTTCTACGGAAACCACTACGACAGATTGATGGAGATCAAACGTAAGTATGACCCTACCGAGAGTCTTTTCGTCTTGACTGGCGTTGGGTCGGACAGGTGGGATTACGACCTGGACTCTGGAAGACTTTGTCGTGTTTGGTAAGAGGAGCAAGTGTCAAGGCGAGAAGCAGATGAAGAGTTTATCTGCGTTGTGTACAGCGTGCAGCTAGGCACGTAGCCTGAGTTGACGGCTGACAAAGGGATAAGAGGCGGATCGAGCTTGCTTATTATTCAGAAGATGACATAGTGGTATTCAGACCCCATTTAGTCAGCAGAGTGTCCAATGGAGTGAATTGTGCAGAAATCATATCGTATTTTGCACCAAAGCTGTTGATAGATGCATGACTGGCCTGTCGCCATATGCTCAGATTTAACATTGGTGGCTTTAAGCCCGTTGTAAGCGGAGGGTCCAGAGGCCGTGAGCTCCTCGACAAGGCCACTGACTTGACTGTCGGACACTCTTTTTGAGTAGGCTTAATTGTTGAGCTTATTTACAAGCAGAATCAAGCGGATAGGCCCAACCTAACAAGATAGCTACGGACAGGTCCTATACCGAGCGCCGAATTTCTGATGCCACTACAGCCTGGCGTTCTCTCGGATCTGAAGCTTTATCTTATTGACCGCTCTTGGGCTTCCTGCACAACACCAAGTTTGTCCTAAAGAGCCATTGCTGAGCGATGCAGTGAAGCAGCGAGCTTGTATCGATGTTTGTGTGAATCATTGTGCCAATGCTACCTGGCGGTTCTAAGGATTAGGGTTACTTCGTTTCAAAGTTCAGCCTCATTCGAAGAGATTCGAAATGTAGTTGCTGGCTAGCAGGTTGTTGTGGCGTGGCCCGTACAAGTGGCAAGCAAAGAGTGAGTAGATGACTGGTAGTATATCGAATTATACCCATACATTGTGGACAAGGTAAGCCAAATGAGTGACAAGACGACGCAACTTGGTTTGAAGAACTCCCGAAAATGATATGCGCAGTGCAATTTCCGTAGAGTCCAGGTTCGTGATCGCCTACCCTATATATAGATTACCAATTCTGTCTACCTCAAGGTGTTGGATTACTCCTTAGGCCTTATGTTGGCGCACATCGCCTTCTAGTGTGACAAGCACGCGCCTTGCGCAGATTGCGTGCTAACGGCAGAGCAATGTAGCTTCTGGTATAATATCTGTCCCGGTGTAAGTAGCAGTGACGCGCTCTTTGAATAACGAGGCTCATACATAGAACAGGTGTCTTAAGTTACAGAAATATCGCTGCTGCGAACGGCGAGAGTTGGCTTCAACATCTCGAACTGATGCACCATTGAAGCCACCGGCTCAGTCGAGACAAGCTCGGATCCGAAATCGGAGACTAGCGATTCTGGCAATAACACGTAATCCTCGAAGCCACAAAATATCCGTTCCTAATTTACGGTATCCTTACGATCTCTGCCCTAGGCTGGGCAACTAGTCGTCCTAAGCAGCTGTCTCTAAATACATTCCGCTACGCGACAAACATCAGGGCTCAGCACTATTATCTTACTGGCAAAACCTGGAACACGTTACCCATGAGTCCCAAGATGTACTATTGACCGTGGCAACTACCCTACCGATACTCTCAAAGAGGCGAACGATGTTGAAAGCCTCTCAAGTGATGGAGCCACAGAAACTCAGCGAGAGCTGCCGCTGTGAGCTCCCCTCTCTCACCGGAAGAACCGCAAATACTAACGATACCACAGGAAGCCAATTAGCCGCTGTCGCTTACTTTTTCGACCAGGAAAGTAAGATGATTCATTTCTGTCGCGCATTTACAGTGAGATGTGTGAGGCTGGCGAAACTCGCTGATCTTGCGGACCCGATGCATGTTACGGCGTCCAACTCAGTAACGACCCAATAGAATCAGAAAGATGAAACAAGAAGCTGCTATCCTTTTGAGCGTAAGTGTTGGAGGTCAACTAGAAGAGCGGGCTACATTTTGAGCTATCACGTCTTGCGGCCAGGTCAAAGCGTCCGCCCAGAAAGGTCCAACGTGGTCGACTATTAATCGAACCACTTGCGGGCCGGCATCTGCGAACCCCCAGAACCACGGTCTTTGGTGCAGTGTAGCAGCGAAAAACGCTAGAACAGCTATCGCCTCCGGTCGGCGCTGATGTAGGCTTTCGACGTAGCCTTCGGGTACTACCAGTGGCCATGCCATAGTCGCATGAATCCGCTTGTTAGAACCGTCTGGTACTGTGGACTTGAGGTTGATTACCCATTGTATGCATCGCAAAGCTTCCAGGCATGCTTCAATGGACCATGTCAGCCCGTCAGGCAATGTTTCGAGAACGCTCCGTAAGCGGGACGTTTCGGGCCCGATTCTTGAGCTGTCGGCACGCTGAATCCAGTCTACTACGTGGAGAAGAGGTTGCAGCTCGGCGTCGTATATTTGTGCCCAGTTGTCCTTTACAACTACGCGGACTCCACGGTGAATGCGCATGTAGTTGACAAAATCCGAGATAAATCGCCCAATGGCCTGAGGCGTGCCTGTCAGAGTGTCGTGAAGAATGTGAATGCCAAGAAGCGACACAAAAACGAAAGCGGCAATGCCCATGTCTGCATGCGGATTGGCGCTTGCCTCGTTGAAGTGGCTAAGGGCGCGGGTCTGCAACGCAGTAGCCTCATGGCGGAACATAGAGTTTGTGTCGCGATCCTTTGTCGACCGATGTAGAGCAGCAAGGGCCAGTAGCTGATCGAGGATGAACGGAGCTGCTGATGCATTATCTAATGCACAGGCAATCAGGGAGCTCACGCCTCCTTCGAAAGCCATGTAGCTGGCCATATCAGTAGTAGCGTGGTAGAGCAGATGCATATGTAGTAGAGTGAAACCAGGCTGCATGCTACCGTGGGCTGAGATCTCGCTGAAGGAGCCCACGATCGTCGGTGAGATGGTGGGTTCCGTGATAGCCGCACTGGATGAAAGAGGTGTTTCCGTTGCATCATGGCTGGAGGTTTCTTCGCTTCGGCTCGAGGTGGCAGCGTACACGCAATGTCGATTGCTAATCGCACATTTCCGGCACGTCGGATGTGTTTCGTCGCATTTGACCTTCCTCTTCTTGCATTCAAAGCACCCTGTCCGTGACTTCGGGTGACAGCGACGCCCTGTATGCTTAACAGTGGCGTTCGGCTCCATGAGATCTTCTTGTGTGTCCGCTTGTCGAACTCGCATTTGAGTGCGAGCGCAAAGAGGTTCGGTCCGGTTCATTCGCAAATTCGAGGTCCGAGGTAAATGCCAAGTTTCGTCGGCTTTCCGGCAGAGGATCATCAACCCCGCCGAGCCCTGGTGATCTCAGCCACCAGTGAAAACGAGTGCCCCCCCATACGGATCGTGCCAATGCTCATGCCTCACGGCTCAGAGCTATAGCCTTCTTCGTCGATAGAAAGAGATTCCACAGAATGACTCTCGCGGTGTCTGAGAACACTCATGCTACGCGACCAGGCTCATTCGTAGAGCTCGCGAGCTCGGACTCGAGCGTACCGTGCACTTTTAGGGTGCGAATCATAACGGGGCTATTCCGCTGACTGGCAAAAGCATGGATCTCGCCAAAATTTGCGAATATCCAAAGGCCGAAAGTAAGAATGGTGCAAGCGCCTGATCACGAGCTCAACTCTGTTTGTCTGGAAGAGATGCTCTCTACCCTGTGGGTGCCCTAGTCTGCCACTATCATTTCGTGTTGAATCCGATCGGCTAAACGCGACCAAGGCATATTTTCGTCATTGACACTCCGTTGTTTCATGAATAACATTGGTTCCACCCATGACTGCACAGACCACCAGGACTGGAAGTTTACGAGGTGTCATGTGAAGGCGAACACCTTCTCAGCCGCGTGTCTCGGTCTCGCTGCATCTCGTCTGCGCTCGGGCAAGCGCGGCGATAGCCTTCACGCTGTGATGCACATGCTAATGTCGTAGGTGGCTGAGACATAATACCGGACCCTGTCCGGGAGGACCCCTCGCGATTCGGCGGGTCTTGCCCAGTTTCATCATTGGAGCCTTCTCGTTTTGCGACTGTCGTGATTCTGGAAACGCAGACGCTAAGAGTGGGAGAGATATTCGTGCGCAACAACACATGCAATGCTTTAGTGAAAACGGACCGCAGCTACCGTCCTCTTCCGTTTCACCACGCCAACGGCTGTCCCATAGGAACAAAGTCCCGAGACTCACCGCATGCGAAGTTGCTTTCCGAATCCGAGATACCTGAACATAACCCAGCGAGTATTCGCTGCCTTGCATTGACCGACAACACACCGCTCTACAATCGTCTACATGGAGGAAGAAAAAGTACGCTCTGCTCAGCCGGGGCAATCAAGTCACCATCGCCCGTCCTATGTCGACCCCGAGGCCGAGAAAGCCGCCGCTGCTGGTCTCTTGAAAGATGCCACCTTAAAGGGTACTGAATTATTCCAGCTTCCTCAACTCCTAATGGGCTTTCCGCTGACAAGTGTACAGACGATGGGCGTATCGATGTCAACCTAGACTCGCGCCTTAGTAGGACACTATCGACGCTGGTCAAGTTATCTCCGAGTGACAATGGCCTGCTCTCCCCGCCTCCACAATATATTCGCTACACATCTCCACAGCATTTCCCTCTCCAGCTGAACATTGTGATCCACGTGGTTGGCAGCCGGGGCGATGTTCAGCCATTTTTGGCTCTCGGCAATGAATTACAAAAATATGGGCATCGAGTGCGCCTCGCCACGCACGGCAGATTCAAGGACTTCGTACACGATTCTGGACTGGAGTTCTATCCCATCGGTGGCGACCCTGGGGATTTGATGTCCTACATGGTCAAGAACCCTGGCCTCATCCCGAGTATGCAATCATTACGAGCTGGCGAAATCTCACGTAAACGCGAGATGATCATGGAAATGCTCGGCGGATGCTGGAACAGCTGTATAGAGGCTGATCCCCTCACCGAACAGCCCTTCGTGGCGGACGCCATCATTGCCAATCCACCGAGCTTTGCGCACATCCATTGCGCAGAAGCATTAGGAATACCAGTCCATCTGGTCTTCACAATGCCCTGGACAGCAACTTCGAGCTTCCCTCATCCACTAGCCAATATCTCGGGCAAAACAAAAGACATGAAGCTCGCGAACTATCTGTCCTACATTCTGGTGGAGTTCATGACCTGGCAAGGCCTCGGTGACGTGATCAACAGTTGGCGCAAAGGAATCGGCCTGGAGCCGGTGCCGAATACGGAAGGACCTCTGCTCGCGTCGACATTGTCGATTCCATTCACGTATTGTTGGTCTCCAGCTCTGATACCCAAGCCTGTAGATTGGCCAGCCAACATTGACGTTTCGGGTTTCTTTTTCCGCGAGCCGCCGGAATATACGCCGTCAGATGATCTACGAGCTTTCCTGGATGCCGGAGATCCTCCGGTGTACATCGGCTTTGGCTCAATTGTTTTGGATGATTCGGTCGCCATGTCATCCTTGATTTTGGAGGCTGTCGATTCGTGCGGGTTGCGCGCTATCATATCCCGCGGATGGAGCCGACTTGATGGCCCCACTCGACCAGACATCTTCTGGCTCGGAGACTGTCCCCATGAATGGTTATTCCAACATGTCTCTACGGTTGTGCACCACGGCGGTGCCGGTACAGCGGCATGTGGGCTACGGAACGCAAGGCCTACAGTGATCGTGCCTTTTTTTGGCGATCAACCTTTCTGGGGCGATATGGTAGCTGCTGCAGGTGCGGGGCCAGCGCCAATTCCGCATAAAACCTTGAACTCTCAAAACCTGTCAGAGGCCTTACGGTTCTGTCAAAAAGATGAAGTTAAGGTAGCTGCAACAACGATCGCAGACAAAATGGGAGACGAAGATGGAGTACGAACCGCCGTCATGTCTTTCCTCAACAACCTTCCAGTCGAAAAAATGCAGTGCGATTTCCTGCATGACCAGCCCGCGTCCTGGTCTCTTAAAGTTGGCAAGCATGTGACTAAGGTCTCTACCCTCGCTGCTGATATTCTGGTGAGGGAAGAGGGTGTCAATCCAAAAAATTTCAAGGTGTAAGTACCTTTCACTACTCATGCTCCAACCAGTCACACTATAATGACTAATGTTGAGACAGCTATCAGCCAAGCCCAATCCTAATCGAGAATCGACGTTGGGATCCTGCAACCGGGTTGACTTCCGCGCTCGTTGCCACCAGCGCGGATCTGGCCGGAACGGTAGGAGGTATTTTCCTCAAGCCTGCACAAGAGTATCGACGTGGACGTAGCCGAAGCAAGGGACCGAAGTCAACGCAAACAGACGATTACCGCGACACCAGACCGGAAAGCAAAATCTCAAGTGAAACCGGCGATCCATTTACCACCAACGATGACTCTTCCCCTCTCGTTCAGACGGACCCCGATCTTGAAACACGTTTGCAACAGGATGATATCCGAGATCGCCCGCATCACATGGCCGTGGCGGGGTCCATGGCACTCGCTTCGGGAAAATCATTGGGAAAGGTCGTTCCAACCTTTTATAAAGCCGTACTAGTGGACTGGCCGTTGGCTGTAACTGAAGGCTTTCGTGGCATGCCTCGCCTCTGGGGTGAAGAAGTCAAGGACTACGGCAAGGTCACCGACTGGAAATCTGGAGCAATTGTCGCCGGAAAGTCTTTCGCGCTCGGAATCGGGGACGGTATCAAGGATTTTGCACAGCTTCCAGGTGAAGGCGCACGGAAGGATGGGACCTGGGGAGCTATCAAAGGCGTGGCCAAAGGCAGTGGAAGTCTGCTAACGAAAACCGTGAGTGGTGGGCTGGGTTTTATTGCGTATCCCGGACAAGGAATCACGAAATCTCTTTGGACGCTTACACATAGTGAGACTGGGAAAAAGGTCATGGTGGCCAGATGGATTGAAGGCTCATGGAGAGCTACACGTGCTGGCCGTACAGTGATCGAGGAGGTTAAAGGGGAGTATTTTAGCATGAACGCGAGACGGTAGGACAAGTCATAACGTGCAGTTCCAATTGCATCCTGACTAGCACCTACCCCGAAGATCTGTTACGGGGAGGTTTTGCTTGATCACATAAGTTATCGTTAAGTACCGAAAGGATGCGCAAGAGAGTCGAACCGTAAACTTCAACGAGGCTTCGAATGAGGCCTTTGAGCTAGTCTATCTCCACGGATGCTTGACTAACTTCTGAAAATCGTTGCAGCTTTGCATCCCGTGTGCACAAGTTGCTCGGGCTCCCTCGCTTCGTGTGCTTTTTCTCGGGTTTGAAGCGAAGTGACCCCGCACGTCACCCGTTGGCTTGACTCTAACAATCAAGCTAGTTCGTACGCCGATCACGGTCGCGCGAATCGGGTACGAATATTGGCGAAGGTTTACTTTCTCGTGCATCCTGCGATTCGACCGAGTCCACTCACGTTCAGAGTACTTGCAATAGTGTGGGCGGTCTCACTCTTGTCTTTCAGTCCTTACTAGCCCCAGAAGGGCGACAGACCGTGGTCACCCGTGGTCAATGCAAACATGAGAATTTGCTAACTCCTCCTCTCCTACATACAGATGTTTTGGGACGATGATGGAACTACGTTTTTTGCCTACGCTGGGATTGTCTTCCAAGAAATCAACTTGCAAACATACAGGCCTATCATTCCCGGAAGGTCCACACATACACAAGGAAGATGCCTGGTACTACCGTCTCATCGCAGAAGATGGTATCGAGCTTGGCCGCCGCGCCACCGTGGCACGACCGCAGAATATACGCCCCATACGAAGATGACCCAGCAGGACAGTTACTGACGAGCAGTGAATCTGGAGAGTACTTCCAGACCGTCGGTCACGCCGATCTTTTCCAGGATGGCCGTGGTGAATGGTCGGGGATGGCGCTTGCGACACGTAACGGTCCAGGGTTCAAACCCTGGTAAGTCCGCCACTACCTCCTTCTTTTCTTCGTGGGATCGCATCCTGATATGAGACAAAGGCCTATGGGTAGAGAAAATATTTTGAAACTTTCCTGTGACATGGAGCAAGTCGCAGTGGCCAATCGTTTCCCAGGTCTGTGGTGAGATGAATGATTGGCCTTTGCCCGCAAAAGGTCACGTTCTTAAACTCATGTCTAACGTTTTCGTCGTAATAAAGGCTCTGCATCTATGATTTTGCAATGCGCTCCTTGTTTACGAGTTGGTTGCGAGCTGGACCCGAGTTTGCGATGCGAGGCAAAACCTTGTGCTCAAGCTAGTACCCCTGCCCGCATACGACTAGCTGCTTTTTCTTGCTCCCGTCCGCGGCAGCGCTAGCACGAAGACCGATTGATGTCCTCCGTCCATCGTGGATATATATATCTGATACCTTGTACTTGATCTGCTTTCGTCAGAACCAAACCCTTGACGAACAAATGTGCCAATGAGTCATCCTACTTCAGCACCCTATGCCTTCCAATCCAAGAAACACATTTCTCCAATTGGACGAAAGACCACTTGAACGCACGAACACCTTCCGAGACTCTGCGAACGGCTTCACCAATGCGACATACAAAGCAGCTGCAAGTCTCATTCTAACAACAAGAGATGCTATAAACGCCGATGTACCTTTGGGTGCATGGGCCGCCGCCGCCGAAGCGACAAGTAAAGCGCCTACACTCAAAGATATCAGAAAGGGCTCATTCGCTGAACGCGGTTGGACCGGAAATGGCCTAACGCAAGCAGGAAAGGAGAGTGGTGATGCTGCAGATAAAGGCCGGATCACAGCGCACAAAGCAGAGAACCCGAGTGAGCAACGACCAACGAATCACGTAATCAAGCCTTTAGGAGCTACGAGCAGGGGAGAATGTGGTCGCATGCTTAGCGCTGCTCAAGATGACAAACCGTTCTCGTCGGCCCGTGTCGTACCACCTACAATTTCGTGGACAAGATCGACTGTCATCGCACTGAGCACTTTTTGGAAATGGCTCCTCACTCCACTAGGGTTTCTTGTCACTATCTACGCACTGAACATCGTGGCATGGGGCGGTATGCTATTCCTGCTACTTTGCAACGCAGCGCCTGAAATGTGCTGGGCATGGGACAGCCGAGAGGGATGGATTCGCGACTGCGACAACCTGTACAGCTCGAGGCGCATATGGCTGGAGGTCGACAGTCAGATCCTCAACGCTTTGTTCTGCATCACAGGATTCGGTCTGATACCCTGGCGTTTTCGCGATCTGTACTATCTCCTACGCTGGCGTCTACTGTCTGAGAAGAAATACGGACGTCATCAAAAGCTGTATGGTTTGCGTACACTGGGCGGTATCTACAAAAGCTGGGTGCGAATACCGGGATCCTGCACTTTGGACACCATGAGTCTCGAAGAGTACAATGCCATGGCGTTTCCATCCGCAGCCTCTGGTTTGACCGAATATGAAGCCAACCTCCCTTCTGTCAAGGCCAATGCCCTCGACCCGCGTGTGCCCTGGAAGCTTTCCAAGACGCCATCACCGCCACTAACTGGTATCCGCGCGCCTCCCACTGCTCTCTGGAAGATTGATGTTTTCGTCTGGTGTAATGTGTGGAACACCTTCTTCCAAGCGTGCCTTTGCGGTTTTATGTGGGGAATGAGTCGTTTCGATAGACCCTCATGGTCCACAGGCCTATTCATTGCGCTCGCATGTATTGTCTCGGGCGTTGGTGGCGTGATAAGCTTCAACGAGGGCAAGAGGATCAAGAGGATCGAGGGTATAAGCCAAGTCCCGGAGAGAGCAGAGGAATTAAGCAGACTCTGTTCGATTGAGGGTTCAGAGTTTCACGAGGCTGAGATGTGGAGAGACGCTGGAAACGCTGTATAGAAAACTGAATTGCGAGCCACATGCATATGGGGCAATTCGAGTGTACCTTGTAACTTCCAAAGGCTGTATCGAACAACCTGTATCTTTAGTCTTTCCTCGACCAATACGCGTTATCATGGTCTGATGAGACATACGATGGACAATAACAATGCCACCAAATTTTCGTTTGACGTTCGTTTACGTATCGGTTTGGAGCAACGGCTGGAACTGGCTTGAATAAGAACGGAGTCCTTCATGGGCCTCGCGTTCGCGCGAAGCACTCAGTCCTACGTCTCGAGAAAAATTACTTTGATTCCCTCGCCATAGTCTTAGATTTCCAAATCGGCACTTCGTTCAGCTCGCAGGCTTCCTCTCTTCCAGTCGTCACAGGTGCCACCTGCAAAACATGCCAATGGGCGGCCATGATCACCCCTCATTTCTTCGCTGCCAGTTCAACGCTGGATACGCGCGCCACCGACGACAACAGCACGGCCAGTAGCAACCTGTCGTCAGGAATTATTATCCTTCTCGTGCTAGTTGCTGCAGGCTTTGCGGTGCTAATGGGGTATTCGACGATGCGGTTTTTCTACAACGAGAGTGGCAGCTACTGGCATGGGATAAGCGAGGAGCAAGCACAGTACATGCGTGACGTTAGCCAGCGCAATACCCGGGACATGGTCATTCCTTCGAGGGTGAAAGAGCCGTTTCAAAACCACCGGGGAGACTTGTCAATCTCAGAAACCGGGCGGAGTAGTCGCTTGAGCCGTGCTACAATGGAAACACTACCATTGTCGTAGATTCAGACGGCGAAAAAGCAAAAGCGCACAACGCATTTGCCAAGATTCATCGCAGACATTCTTCGCTCTGGAAAACATCTCTCATCACTCGTGTATGCTTGGCATTCATCAAACACTGGCGCCCACGTGCTCGAGAACATCGAGCGAGACGGAACACCTCACCTCTCCGCCACCATCACTTCTTTGACAGACTTCAAAGGGATGTGAACGACCGCCCTAATCCATGCGCAGTCTCATCGAAGACACCATACCGAGGCTCGAAGCTGGTTGTGGTGATGTGCAAGCAAGCTTGGTCATGCGTGCACTCGAGCTACGTGAAGTGTAGAGATATGTACTACTGTACAGAAACCATCGGAGCTGGAGTTTGTTCGACAAGATTTTTTGGTCTGATCGTTCACTGGCCTGAACCCAACGCGAAGACTTGCCATGATGTGTACTCGTACGCGAAAAGTTCTCACCCCGACCACCATACATACTCGACGAAGTATATAGAACATCGGACCGATCCTAGTAGATTCCCAGGAACGAAACAAGGTCTTAGGGGGACGGAGACTACTCCAACGGGCCTTCGAACGATGCGTTGCGTCTCGCTAGATTACATAGCTAGAGACATGGCTCTCGGTAATGCATTGGATGATTGTAACGTGTCGCATCTCTCGACTTTGGTGTTGAAATGCGTCTCTAGCTGGTTTTCTTACCCATTCAGTACATCATACCTAGTTGACTGGGTCGTCACTAGTTTCATTAGCGGTATCATCGCCGGCCATTAACAAGGGAAACATTAGCCACATCGATTAGCCACATCTTATGCGGTAGAGTCATCATATATCAAGCTCGAGAGGCTGGTTCTCAAGGCTTGAATTGAGGTTAGTACGACGGTCTTAGAGTGATTAAATGGTGTCAGGTGATGAATACCTGCAAGCCGCCTTGGAACAATCTGGCTGATAGCTCATGGAGGATTTCTCCGTACAGTAAGGGACCTCGTCTGGAACGATTTCGGTCACAAATTATCCACAAAGAAGAAGGATTTGTCACTTTTCTAGCCCTTTTCAACCTGTGACGATAGCTGATCTAGAGCTCTCGGTTGCTATTAGCCACCATACACTTCAGTCGGGGTCGGCGGCCTCTCTTGACGCCGTCCACAGATCGTTCGCTTCAGCAAGTACAGACTATTAGGACATACATGCCACAATGATCATACGTTTGTATATCTGAGCAAGGTGTATAAATTTGTAACTTCTATCACACGGTCTATTTGCATACCATCGGTATGCCTCTCTCTGGTGGTGCCGAGCTTGTATACGCACTTGCGTTGAAGGCACGGCGTCCCAAGTTGCTTGGAAACCTCCACACAAACATGGCCACAACCCCAAACATCAAGACGCCATCAAAGACGTAAAGTGTCCATTCGTTCCCAAGTGGGTATCCGTCATGGCCCATGGCGTACTCAACGACACGAAAGATTGACCTTATCATGATCAAGACGCTAACCACGTAGAGCATTACCATGGTTTGTTCCCAGCCTTTTCCGTAATCTTGCAATGCGTTTGGGTTGCGCTTGCGGAAGCGAGAATGGAAGATTGCGGCCGTTATAGCAAATAGCCCGAAGATCACTATCTGCACGAAGAGACCAGCAAGAATGATGTTCTCTCCTGTCGACATAGAGTCTGCAGAGACCATTATGCCCGCACCGCCTGCCTGGATCATAAATGATATAACGTCGCCACAGACGAAAATCTTTGTGAGCCACCTGACAGGAATAACTGATAATGAGTCGGCGCTGAGGTTTCGGATTACGCGACCTAAGACCATGTAGACTGAGGCTGCGAATAGTGCCGGGGCCACAAGTAAGAAAGTACTTTGCAGGACATAAGGCATGAGCTGGTCTGTTTGATCTCTTGCGATAGCCCTCATCGCATATCCTACGGTCTCGACTATGAAGCTAGTTAGAAAAGGGAACACGACGAGGTGAAAGAGAATATCGTACGAAGACCACCAATGATGAATACGACACAGAACCAGGTACGGGCCTTGACTGTACACCATGCCACATAAGCTGTCCCGAGTGCAAAGAGCGCGGTAAACAACGCTGCTGCAGGGGTCGATGGCAGGTAATTCCAGAGGAAATAATCCCCTCTGTACGGCTTGAGAACAGCCATCTGGTTGAATGTGCGCAGGCGCGAATATAATAGACCGATCGCAAAGAAAGGGAGAGGAGTACCAAGGGCAGTGTTTGAGTGCTTGGATCACAATTCCAGTGCTGGCGATATTCTTTATATGTTGCGCTACGAACCTGATTCGCACTGCCTCCGACACGAGAACTTCGGGCTCTTCTCGCATTCATCTCCCATCTCAGGACCTGGTCGATGCTCAGCCGACGCTCACAGCCACACTGTGCCTCAATACGTCTCGAAACTCGTTTAGTGCCTAGACCCCGTATCCGAAGTACTAGTGCTGAACTCTATCTGGCTCGCGTTCATGAGTGCGAGTCCCGTCCTAGTAGCGTGGCTTGGAGCCTCGAATCCGAGAACTTGCGATCAAGGCGTCCCATCGTGCTTGCAAAGGCTCTCCTAACAGTCTTTGCAGATTCGTGGCCTTCGGAAGAACCTCACAGCTGAATCAGTGTTGCTGAACAGACACACGATGCGTCTCACCAAAATGAGCAGCTACAGTCTTGACATCGAAGGTCACGTGCTAGATCTATTCAGAAGCCAATTTCAAAGGCCAGAAGTGGATGGCTACAGGTCTCGTCAGTTTCAAAATACTGCCGCTCGCACATGCTCAAGTCCACACCCGAAGTAACGGCCTAGTCCGCAACTTGCGCCGATTCTCCGCTGTGCTTCACTCCGTCATACGCGTGTTATAACGTCATCGTAGGGGAAGTCGATCAGTAGGGGAAGTCGGTCAGTAGGGCAAGTCGGTCGGAATTTTAGCCTCTCTTTCTCGGATTTGATCTACTACTAGCTACAATAATACAATCCCCTTCGCTCTCGTATGTTTCCTTATCGATACTTTCCTCTTCTTCGTCCTCGATTTCGGGAGTAATAGCCCTAGTTCCTCGGCCCTTTTTCGACTCTCCCTCCGACCCTTCCGCTTCCGCTTTTTCGACAAGTTCGAGGATTTCCTTCGTATTAAGGATGAACTTCCCTTTAACTGCTACGCGCTTCCCTTTCCTACGTTCTTTACGAACCCGTAATAGCTCCCTAGCCTTAGTAAGCTCTTTCCGTAAAATAGTATTCTCCGAGGTCGTCCTTTCGAAAGCTACTCCCGATCGCTCGATATACCGCTTTATAGGAGTCTCGATATTAGAAAGACGAACGATCCTATTACCGAGCGACGTTGCCTCCCGTAGCTCCGTACCCTCCGGTAGCGAACTATTTAATAGGGAGCGGTCTAGGTCGTTTAGGGTCGTAATAGGCGGCGGGGCTACCCGGGGGGTAGAAGTAGGTATCCGGAGAGTCGAGAGGATAGTAATCGGGCTAAGAGGGTAGATACCGGACGCGCGAAATAATGATTCGATACTTCGAGGTACAAATGCTCGATTCCTAGCCGTTATATAGCTTCCGTCTACTCGACTCGGGGTATCCGTCGAGTATCTAAGCGGAAGAGTTTCTCGATCTCGGCTAATAAAGCCCGCTTAAGAGGGCTAAAGACGCCGATATCGAGAGGCTATAAGATATGCGAAGTATACGGCGGTAATACTACTAGGTCGATATACTTATCGATATAAAAGGCGATAAACCTCGCGGTAAGGAGAGATCTATATCCGTCGAGAAGTAAGAGCCTCCGCTTTCCGTCGTTTCGGCGCGTTTCGCGCTCGAATAAGGTAGCTAACTACTCGTAAGCGTGATTATCGGATGTCTACCTACTAGTAGATATCGAGAACTTCTAGTATCCGGGCGTCGAGGCCGGGATCTACGTAGTATTCGTATATTTCGCTTTAAAGATAAAAAGCGGAGGTAGAGCGATTCCTAAAGCTCTAATATATTTAATCGCTATTATCTACTTATGCCTTCCGCTTATCCTCTTAGACGCCCTAGTATCCCTTCCTCTTATAAGTACTTTCGAAGGTAAAGTAGTACCGAGGGCGAAGCCGGTCTCGTCGACGTTAAAAATCGCGTTAGAAGGGTAGGAGTTCTCGAGAAAAAGGTCGGTAAGGGCTTCGAAATAGGCGTTTATAGTCGAGTAGGTAACTACCTCGAAGCGGCTCGTAGCTAGGGCTCGAGAATAGACTGTCTTTAGCTCGGGGTATCGTTTTCGGAACCTATCGATCCGCCGTACGCTTATTTAAGCGGAAGCGGAAAAGGCGAATTTCTTTAGCGAGCTCCCGCGTTAACGAGAGAGTAATTAGGTAACCCGACTTCGAGAGTCGAGTAACAGCTTTTAGGAGAGTCTCCTCTTCGGCGGTCGAGAGTATCTTTTACGATTCGTGCGATTTAGAGCGAGAAGTTCGAGTCGAAAGCCGGTCGGTTAGAGTTATAGGTAGAATATTAAACGCGTAGGCGTACTTTCGAATCGAGGGGTATTTACTATTACGGTAGGCCGCTAAGGTAATCGTAAGGTCTTCTTCGGAATAGGTAGGTATAGTAAAGGTAGAAGTAAGAGTATCGCGTATAAATTTGATGATAACGCGAAACTAGCGCGCGGGAGTAACCGACTTCCCCTACTAATCGACTTCCCCTACGGTAACGTTAGGCGTTAATAAACTATATAGAGTTTCTAGCCTTATTAGTCTTATACTATACAACGTTCGCGTCGTAATAGATATAGGATATCTAGGAAAGGAATATAGCTCCTTATTATACGCTAGCAACTTATAGCTACTTACTACTAAAAAGGCCTTTCGACCGTCGTAGAAACTTTTTGACTACCGTACTAGTTTAACGGTTTAAGTCCGTTCGTAGAGTCGACTAGAAAGTAGCGAAGTAAGCACTCCGTTAAACGGACTCTCTATATCAAATAATACGAGCGCCTAGACCCTAAACTTTTACTATACCTTATGTCTCTTCTATAGCAATACGCCGAAGTAACCCGTTTCTCTATCTGATACTCTTCCTGACTGATAGTATTTTGGATTCGGATAACTAAAATGCGTACTTGTGTTGTAGGTAGCGTTATTATTACATAACACGTGTAGCTAGACGTGAGGACCCTTATCCTATATATACTACCCTTATCCTCACCCTATACGGTCCTCCCTTATGTTACACGTTCACCTACACGTGTAGGCGCTAGCGCACGGGCCATATTTCACGCGTATAGTTCATCATGGGACTGCACTCTGCATCACACCAGGAGGTCCGTTTTTATTCCGGACCTAAGTACAGTCCTCCGGCTGGAGGCTTTTGTCCCATTGGGTGCATTCCACATGTCTACTGCTTAGCATATCCTTTGATGACCACTTCCAAGCTTCGCCTCACCAACCATCATCTGAGCTGTTTTGGTTATTGCACCTCACACATGTCATGAGTTCAGATGGTCAGTTTATGCCAAGACGCCAAGGCTCATGTCCTACATGTCCTTCACCTCATGCTACATGTCCATTCCTCATGCTACATGACATGCTACATGTGGTCCCTACATGACACGTGTCATGTAATGACAACGCAGGTTGTAGGGCTGCACCTCACATAAGATCATTACTTTGCTAGAAGCAGGAACGGTGTACCAATCACTTGACAAGAAATATGTTGCTTAGTTGCGTACAACTAGCCATTATAGAAACTTTTTCACTTTAGCATCAGAAACGGAACATGCGCTAACAATAGCACGTGATATGACTTTTACCCAGCATTCCACCATTAGAAAAGAATAGCTAACGACTACTGCAGGACACAAGACTTTCCTTCAAGTATCAAATCTCTTGAGCTAAAGCCAACTGAGAATGTGAAATTCCCTTTTGGGATGATCCAATCCTGCTGTAGAACGTCCCAAAAGCTCACATCCCTTCTGGTCAGAGGGAACACTATGCTCGCGGTAGCTCCAGGCTGTAGGAACGTTTTGTCAAACCCTCTCAAGACCCTCAAAGGCGTACCAGATGGGGTGGTATTCTGGGGGAACGAAAGGTAGAGCTGTGGCACCGCCGAACCTGATGCTTTGCCCACATTCTTGACTTTCACAGAAGTCGTAGCTACTTCAGTCCAGAGATCTTTCCATCCTCCAGGAATCTTGCCAATTGTCCGGTCCGGAGATGCTTGCAGATCAGGCTGGATTTTGATATCGAGTGTATTGTCGAGCTCGAAATCAGTGTAAGATAAGCCAAATCCGAATTCAAAGAGGGGGTCGATGCCGTTGGCATCAAAGTGCTTGTAGTCAATTAGTTGGCCCTCCGTAAAATCCGTGCTTGGATCTGTGGTTGAGCCAGTCATGTTGACTATTGGCGGACCGTAATCAGATTCAACCCTAGGAATAGTATACGGAAGTCGACCGGAAGGCTCTTGCTTGCCCCATAGAACATCGACTATAGCATTCCCGATCTCTTCTCCAGGATAATGAGCTGATAATATGGCTGTCACATTCTCGTTGTCCGCCCAAGGCATTAAGACAATGCCAGGCCCATGGACCACAACGACGGTCTTCGGGCATAGTTGAGTGGTAGCCTCTACAGCCGCTGTTGCATTCCATGCAAGGTCCAGGTTCTCTCTGTCAGATCCTTCCGATGCCCAGGCCTTCAGGAACAGTAGGCATACGTTAGGCACGGGGTAGATCGAGCGAAACCTACCCTCAGCAACTATATTGTTGTCTAAGAGTGCCTGTACGCGCCCACCGTATGCCTCAACGTAATCACGCACGCTCTCGAATGGTGAGGTAAGACTGGTGTGACGAACGGATCCGGAACCACCACCAATGTCCAAGAGTCCGATTTCCAGTCCCTGGGGGTCCCCATCGTCGTTGGAGTAAGCAGATCCAGAGACGGGGTATGGAGCGCCATTGCCAAAGACACCAACATTCATCGGCTTCGCCAGAGGTAGGTAATTGTCAGTATTTTTCAGCAGAACCGTACCGGCCGCGCCTAGTTTCCGGATGAGGCTGGAATGGTTTCCACGAACATCGATTGAAGCTGGCGTAGAATTCACCCCTGCATAGCCAATTGTGTTGATCCCCAGGAGTACTACATTCGCCGGATCCACTGAGGGGAAATTGGCGTCTTGAGCTAGTCTGAAATAAGGTTTCATCACTCTGGTAACCATATCATCAAGCCGATCCATAGGCACAGATCCATTGCGCACAGCTTGCAGCAGCGGTGTACCGAAATAAGAGGCTCCGTACAAAGCGCTCACATTTCCAGGCATCTCGAGGTCGAGACCTGCATTCGCATAGCTAGCGGTACCGTGTGTCGCAAACCAGTCGGATACGACGTATCCTGGGAACGCAAGTTCATCTTTGAGCATTGAGAGTGTCTCTTCGTCGTTGCAGGCGTATTTGCCGTTTACGCGATTGTACGCACACATGACGCTTGCTGTGCCAGCTCTGACTGCGTCTGCAAAGGGCCACAAATAAAGCTCGTGGAGCGTACGATCGTCGATGTTTGACGACAATGCTTCAGTGATGGTTCCGTTCGCGCTCACGTCTCGTATGCGCTGCGTCTCCTGCTCGTTTCCAATGAAATGCTTCGAGCAAGTTTGGACGCCTTGCGATTCGATCCCCATCACACTGGCATCCATAGCGTGCCCAGCAAGATAAGGATCTGGTCCAAACCCTTCCCAGTTGCGGCCACCTTGTGCGTGCCGCCCCATCGCGCCGGCTGTTGGTCTAAAATTATGTCAGCGTCCAACAGGGAAGCGTTGTTGCAAGCATCGGGGCTGGAATATAGCATACCCCAGATGTACGTGCGCGCCTTTACCCCTGAACTCCTCTCCAAGAGCAATGCCACGCTGGTACATGAGGCTCGTGTCCCAAGTGGCTGCTGTAGCTAAGCCGGATGAGAAGACACTGACGCCATCAGAACGTCCAAATCCAGCAGGACCATCTGCGTAGCAAATGCCAGTGAAGTTGAGTCGCGGAATACCTCCAACCTGACCAATGCAAGCCGGGCCAGGTTGCCTGTAAGCACCAGACACTATTCCAATCTTCTCGTCCGTCGACAGCTGGGTAACGAAGTCATGAGCCTTCTGAGTGGCCGCCTCCCATGCTGAGATCATGTCAGTCTAACATGGAATTTGAGAAATACCAACAACAGTTGATACATACTAAGAGTTGCGTCAGCAGGCGCGAGAAGCAATGGTAGCAATGTGCATAACGCCTCGAAGTATCGCTTCGGGGCAGGCATCGTAGTAATTGTTGTTTGGAGTGCTTTTCCATAAATGAAAGTTGGATCAATCGATTTAAATACAATCTCCAGCGCCATGGGATGACTGCATGCGCGTGGAAATCTTGGAGACTCGGGACAATAGGACCCCGAGGATGATGTTTACCCGTTCAGCCTGTGTTCGAAAGCAGGATCTCTTGTTCAATCCGCCCATGGAAAGAGGGGTGAAGGTTTGAGTCGCTTTAGCTATTTTCAAGTCCCAGTCTGAACCGAGAGAGCGTGGAGATTCTACTGGCCTAGTATCTTGCCATTTCCTTGGCAAAAGTCTAAGCACGCGAGCGAACCCGAGCAAAACCTCCGTCTAATGCGCCTCGGTTCTATGGGCAGTACCCATGCACCCACCAGTTTGCTTGATTGTAAGAATAACTCGTACTGATATTTTACCAATTCAATACACTATTCCTTGTGAGTCGACTGCAGCCGACCTCACCATTCCTGCATCCGTACAAATCAATGGGTTGAAACAGAATGCATGATCCCGGATGAGGTAGGATTCTACGGAAACCGCTTCGAACGTTCGTACTAAACCTCGAGACTGACCGTGAGACTACTTCGTAACCAATCAACCAATCAAACATCTACCATATTGAAAGCGGATCGTGGTTTGGTCGAGCGCGACACGACATACTGACTCGTTTCGGTCAAACCCGAGGCGACCCGAAGAACTAGACCGCGGGTCTCTGCTTCGGGAAAGACTCGAACGATCCAGAGAGTTCCGAATTGAATTCTGGTCGGGACTCTGGGTCCTGACGTCAAGCGTGGGGAAGTGGTAGCTTTCGAAAAGATAACTTCTGAGAACGCCTTTTTACAGAAGGAGATCACTGTGGCTATGGAGCTTCTACGTATGCGTAGTTAACGTAAGAAAGGGGAGCGCATAGCTATCAAACAGAAATTCATCTCTAATACGTGGGAAATCCTTCTTTGATATTCCGATGTGGCAACTCGGAACGCGTTCCTACCCCACCCAATTCGACATGCGGCGTCCGTAGCTTTTTGCCCTCAGCTTCTACATCTTGGACCCTTTCAGCTCAGCAGCTCAACACCTGTCCATCGCGGCAGAGCTGGACGCCTATGCTGTGATAAAGTGGAGTGACTGGAGCGCTACATGCCGGTGCCCATATATGACACTCAGCCGCATCGCATAGGAGCTCTTTGAGTCTCAAATCGCAGCTCATTTCATAGAACAACAGTCCCGTGGTCGTGACCAGTTTCTTCCATCAAGGTGGCCACCTTTTTGTCTTTATCTCTGAGCGTACGTTGGGTCTAGATCACTCCCGGAATTTCGTCTAGAAGGCAGTCTTTCACTTGTGCCTCACAACCCCAGTCACTCCATGTGAGTGCAGAGTCCAAGCTTGATACCAGATAACAGCTATAAGCATTCAGCTACAACTGACTCACGTATTGGTTGTAAACAAGACGTGGATCTGGGAAGCTCGGTAGCTGCTCCGCGCCCAATGTCAAGTCAGTTTCAGCCCAACACATATGAATAGCTCCATTTCCGCGTGATGCAATACCGATATTTCTTGCCTGCACCACGATAAGCATCAATGTACCACATCACAGAAGTATAAACTCCGATTTACTTAGATAGATGATGCCTCAAGACTAGCCTTTGTATGGATTCTCCTTGTGGTGCCTGTGTGTGCACAAATTTCATCGCTAAGCTGGTTGGTCGGCGGGCGTGAAGCGAAGGCCGCCACCGCAACACAGCTCATCTCGTCCCTCGTATTGTCTGACGATCACTAACCCGTGATTGAATCTTTTCAATCTTCAGTATGCTTTTTAGTAATCATTACAGAGCAAGCTTAGTGATGTGACGCTCTCGGTACCAACAGCGCCACATATCATCACAAGAACGTTGAAATAAACATACAAGGAACCCCGCTGCATCCGTCTTCTGATGAGGGCAACCTTTTTTCTTTCAAACTGAAACGTCATTGATACTAGCAGCGAAAGACTATGAATGCCATGCAAGGTACACTTGAGTTGCCCCTCCAGTTGTTTGAAAAAGCCCGAAGAATATCGTCAACACGAGCACGACGATCGCGAGCCAAAATGTATACCATTGTAAACCTTGGCGTCGGTCGTACCACCATTGAGATATTGTTTCCGGTTCAACTCCGTCAAAAGCTTGCTTCGAGATGACAAGACGTTCACGCCAGATATTTAAATTTGTCGATCTGTCTACCCTCAATCCCAGGGATTGGACGTTTAGTCGCTCGATCGTTCAGACGGTACAACTGATGTTGCTTTCGATACCAACCCCTGAGACCTTAGTCGGCTGAGGGCAACAGTAGCGCAATAGTACGCAAAGCATCATCGCAGAAGCAGGGTGGGAGGAGATCTTTACTGCGCGGTATGTGAGCACATCGAAAAACTTTAACAGGATTTGCCTTTAACGTTACTTACTCGTTCATGGCTTCGAGAAAAGTTACACGATGGAAAGCCAGGACCTTCTTGTCGTCGTTTCTCAAATTTAGATGACTCAATAAGTCGTTAGTCAACTCAAGCTCTAGGTTCGCAAACTTTTGCAGACTTGGCACGTTGAAAGACTCTTCAAGTTTGACGTGGGGCGAGCACGTCTGCGAGAGTCTTTGAGCGATTAATGCTTCCATGTCGGAGGTTCTCGACTTTGGGAAACACTCTGGAGCTGGCCAATCTCAGGCATAGTCACAAGCCATGATACCCAATCAACAGCAGTGTTGATAGTTCTTTCGTATTATGCAGAATGTTTGGAAGAGCTATCATCAGTGGTGAGGTGAGATGCTCGGTGTGACACTATGTCTTTCACGACACCTTGCCTGTCGGGTTGTCCGGATGTAACTTTTTCTGCCACGTCAATGATGTTTTAATGAGTTGCCGTTAGTGCCTTATCGTTCTCGGACAACAGTTAGTGCTTCTGTTCGACCAGGAAGATATTGCATTGCTGAACGTGATAATCGAGGTATGCATCTGCGTCGACAGCGCCTGTACGAATTGCGTTCTCCGAAACGTCCTTACCCAGCTACTTGCTCAGAAAATGTGACTTCATCTGTAAGGAGGCCGGAATTTCGCGTATTGGGACCGCCAGTGAGGTCCTCCTTCCTGTCATCGTTCTGGGATTTCTGGAAACTGTTGACACAAAGGATCGTGCACGGCTGCGATTCAAAACGCTTAAGATGGCTGCCGTAGTGTTTAGCATCTTCATATCTGAGCATAGTACGCATCCCTAGAAGGCATTTACGAGTCGTCGAGCGCGGTTGAGGTTTAGGTAGCAGTTTTGCCACTAGCTCAGCCACAACCAACGCCCAGCCATGGCTTTGAGTCGCTCGGCGCAGCTGAGACTTAGGTGGCGCTCCTGATACTTGCATAGCAGACTCAGCCCCCACTTACATCCAATTCAATTATACCATAGCCAACATGCAAGCTTCTGCGGCCGAGTTGATGTGGTGCAATTAGAGCGGGCGCCCCAGTGGAGGTGCGTTTTCCCCGCATTCTACAAGCTAATCTAGCATTGCCGTACCGGTAAAGCCGACCGAGAACTTGAAACACCCTTTTGAATGACATAATCTTGATTTAGAGTGTCCCAAAAGCTCACAATAGATCAACTCGAGTCTCATACATCTCACAGACTCTAGATATGGAGCTTGAAGAATGAGATTTGGCTGGTCGGCCTGTGTCTGGAACCTCATTCCACACGTCTAGATACTCATGTTTCCACATGGCGTCCCCATGGGCTGAGGAACCCTGATTGCGGAAAGCATTGTTAGGCGAGTTAAGGCTGCATCCCAAATCTCGACTAAGAGAGGATGGAGAGTCTAGTGCTTTAATATTCTCAAGCTGCTTCAGCCGAAGTTAGTAGAACCCGAGAGCTACTAGCGTGCATATAGGGGGGAGGATCAAAAAACGCGAGCTTTCTCGTGCTCGGTACGAAGCGATCAGTGTAACTTCAGTGGCTCAGCGCCACGGATCAGAGCACATCGATACCTGAACGACGACATACCCTCGTAGCGCTCCCCTCACAATCACGATGCCTCATGCAATATTAGCCGGCGTGACGTATTCTGAACAGCATCGCATGATCCATGATGCCGAGGTTGGTACGGAGACTGGAGATCTGATTGTTCGGAGTCTGCTGTAAAGTCATATGAAGCTTCTACAGCGTTAGTTCACATTGTCCAGTCGGCAGGTTCTCGTCACAGCAACGGCAATTCGACATGCATACTATCTCGAAATGGCTTGTCAGCCTGCTCATTCTGAGCTATTATAGCATAGTGGCTCCCGGCCATGCGCTATCTTCATCAGCCCGAGCTCTCCAATTTGATTCTCAGAAGCAACAGCAATCGAATGTCGTTACATGGGACGAGCATTCGATCCTAGTCCGCGGCCAGCGCGTTATGTTGTTCTCTGGCGAATTCCATCCATTCCGTTTACCATCGCCCGGCTTGTGGTTGGACATTTTTGAAAAGATCAGAAGCATGGGCTACACAGCAGTGTCCTTTTACCTTGACTGGGCGCTCCTGGAAGGCGAGCGCGGTCACGTCCGCGCCGAAGGGATTTTCTCGTTGGAGCCGTTTTTCGAAGCCGCCCAACGTGCCGGGCTCTATCTCATCGCGCGACCTGGACCTTACATCAATGCGGAAACTTCGGGAGGCGGTCTGCCAGGCTGGTTACAACGAAACAAAGGTCGAGTCCGGTCAACCGCCAGGGATTACATCGAGTCCACTCAAAACTACTTGGACGAAGTACTGTGCACCATTGCAAAGTTCCAGATTATTCGAGGTGGGCCAATAATCATGGTCCAATACGAGAACGAATACTCTATTTCCGACACGCCCGAGTCTCTCGCCGTCCTTCCAAAGATCTTCGGGATGGGTGAAGTGCTTGACTCTGACGACATTGATACGCTAAGCACTGATCTCTTTTCTGACTACATGGAGTACATCAAGCAACAGTTTACTGACGCCGGTATTGCTGTTCCGCTTATGATTAATGATGCCGTGCCTGCCGGCAACTGGGCGCCGAATACTGGAAAGGGTGCAGCGGATATCTATACCATCGACGATTACCCATTCCCATATGGCTTCACATGTACCCAAACCCCTGATACGCGCCTAATTCTGGGACGACTGCTAACACTGCAGCTCAAGGTAGCGATCCAACGTTGTGGCCCGCACAGTTCTGGCCAGGTGCAGTCGTCAACTACACTGCTCTCCATACATTCAGCCCAACCACGCCGCTGGGTATCGCCGAGTTCCAAGGAGGTCAGCCAGAAGCTTGGTTTGTTTGATCCCTGGAATCGGAAGATATTCATTCCGCTGACTGATAGAAAAGGGGTGGAGTTGGCGGAGATCTTTGCGCAGCGTGGATAAACCACGAGTACGAGCGTGTCATTTACAAGAACAACTACGCCAACGCCGTGAAGATCTTCAACATCTACATGGTACACTACCCGTTTTCAGACTTGCGGAAACAATCTGATTCGTTCGCAGACATATGGTGGCACGAATTGGGGAAATCTGGGCTATCCCGGCGGATACACATCTTACGACTCTGGCTCAGTGATAGCTGAAGATCGGACTGTTGGCAGAGAGAAGTTCAGTGAAGCGAAACTGCAGGCAAATTTCTTCCGAGTCTCCCCAGCGTATCTGGTCAGCAGACCCCGACCTATCACTTCAGGCCCGTACGCCACCAATCCCAACATCGCCATCACACGGCTCGATAGCTCATTGAACTCCACCTGCACCAACTTCTACATCGTCAGACACGCCGACTACAATTCGACAGAGGTTACGCCGTACAAGCTTGTTGTCGATACCAGCGTCGGCAAGGTAGTCATTCCTCAACTTGGCTCCGATCTCACCTTGGGCCGTAGGGACTCGAAGATTCATGTGACGGACTATGACGTTGGGGGACGCGATCTTATCTATTCCACTGGCGAGATTTTTACCTGGACGAAAAGCGTCAACACTACCGTTCTGGTCCTTTACGGCGACGAGGGCGAAGTTCATGAATTTGCCTTCCACAAAGATGTCGGAGCAATTTTTCATGTCGAAGGAGGGGGAGTGAATGCGCAGGTGGACGGATCGATTTCTATCGTCCAGTGGACCGTATCCCGTCGCCGTCAGATGGTACGCTTTGCTTGCGGTTTGGACGTCTATCTATTGTGGAGGAATATGGCATACGATTATTGGACACCCCCGAGCGCCACAAATCGCAACACGACTGAAGACACGATCGTGGTCAAAGCGGGTTACCTTTTGCGTCACGCCACTATGTCTCACAGATCTCTGTATTTGACGGGTGACGTCAACACTACAACACAAGTGGAAGTCATCGCAGCACCACAGTATTACGACTCAGTTTACTTTAACAACAAGGAGATACCTGGTAGGTTCGAAAACGGCCGATGGGAAGGGACAGTCGAATACGTCGCCCCTAACCTCACCCTCCACGATTTCAACACTTCAGACTGGCGGTTCATCGACTCTCTTCCCGAGATACACTCTGCGTACGATGATAGTCGCTGGACCGATTGCTCACACACTACGTCCAATAACCCTCTTAATCTGAGCACTCCTACGTCTCTCTATGCTGGAGACTACGGATATCATTCTGGCTCTTTGCTGTATCGAGGACACTTCACTGCGACCACGACCAACTGCAATTTCTCCCTTACCACCCAGGATGGGTACGCTTTTGGTCATTCAGTATGGCTCAACGATACGTTCATTGGTTCTTGGGCCGGCAGCCCTTCGAACTCGAGTTATCAGCAGGTACTCGCCCTTCTCGAGCTGTCCGAGGGCGCCAGGTACGTCATCACTGTTCTCATCGATCACATGGGTTTGGAGCAGAACACGTTCCTTGGGCAAGACTTGATGAAGGCGCCTCGCGGGATTCTAAACTTCAGCTTGAGTGGCCATGATGAAACCAGTTTAGGTGGAAAGTCACGGGGAACCTTGGAGGAGAGCAGTATCTTGACCATGCGCGTGGTCCCTTGAACGAAGGTGGGATGTTCGCTGAGAGGCAAGGCTTTCACCTACCTTATGCTCCCACGCCAGAGTGGAGACAGCGCTCGCCTTTACAAGGGATCGCAAGCGCTGGTGTCGGGTTCTTCTACACCCCCTTCAATCTGAGTGTGCCAGTCGGATACGATGTACCGATGTCTTTTGTCATCGGGAACGTTACTGTGGATGACAAGCCGGTCAGTAACTTCAGATTACAGCTGTACGTCAACGGCTACCAGTTTGGCAAGTATAGTATGCATTCACCGTTCACCACCTTAAGACTGAGATCTCCAAACTAACAGCGATCAGTCAACAATATTGGACCTCAGACCAGGTTCCCCGTCCCGGAAGGAGTCCTCAATCACAACGGCAGAAACTTCGTTGGTCTGACACTGTGGGCCATTGACGCTACTGGGGCTAAGTTACAGAGCTTTGACCTTGAGGCCAATTCGGTCATACAATCTGGGTATGAAAAACCAGCTCGAGCACCACAGCCCTGTTGGAGCCAGAGGGTTGGAGCTTATTAGATGTTTGCTGCAACAGGCGAGCGGATACCGTAAGCACTTGCAAATGCGATATCTGATGTCAAGAAACGGCGGAGGCTACCTTTGGTCGGCACATGTCCGTAACTTAAGTACTTGGAAAGGCTGGAGCAGGTTGGATTTAGACAAGAGTGTATGTAGCTGCAATGTTTCGTGCTGGTGCTCAAAAGTAGTCGCCCAACCTCTGTTGGTTCTCCAGGCCAGGCACACAATCGTCGGGTGTATTCTTGCACGAGCACCTCTGGACTCAGAAATGCTGAGAGTCGTGGTCACGAATGGTCGACCATCGCTTTCGCGTATGAAGCATAACCAAAAAATCCACAAGTCCCAAGATCCCTAAAGCGTGAGGTATCATCATACCGAGCCGTGTGACGAGGAACGAGGTTG
>Ga0265797_10002700_pt1 | contig 29449 bp, 37 predicted proteins | sample P2T30metagenome_FD_192433 | JGI IMG/M metagenome (GOLD analysis project Ga0265797, IMG submission 192433) | Plant litter microbial communities from East Loma Ridge, Irvine, California - P2 T30 | ecosystem: Environmental > Terrestrial > Plant litter > Unclassified | place: USA: California...
AGGAAGAGCTTGGATAGCAACGACTTTGGGCCTGTTAGCAAGGGCTTGATTCAAGGTAAGGCTATAAGGGTTTGGAGGGACTGGTGGAGATTGAGAGAGGTGGGCGATGAGAGGAATAAGAGGGAGGAGCGGATGAGAAGTAGGGTCGTGGAGGGACGGAGTGAGGCTCCTGAGTTATTCTTGGAGTGAGAGTAAGATACCATTTGCATATGAAAATTGGCATACAAGTGGTATAATTTGTGTTGGTGATGGGTATGTACATATATCTCATATTGCGCAGTCGTTCATGCTGACACCACTCAGCCACTCTTGAAAAGTGTCTCAATCTCCGCACACACCGCATCTGTGACGCCCTTGGTGTTCTCACTGCCACCAAGATCCTTCGTCTTAACCCCTCTTGCGGTGACATTCTCAATCGCCTTCATAAGCCCATCCGCTGCCTTTTCCTCGCCAACCCATCGCACCATCTCAGCAGCACTCCAGAATGCGCCTACTGGGTTCGCAATACCCTTGCCTGCAATATCCGGCGCAGAGCCGTGGATAGGTTCAAACATGCTCGGATTCTTTCTTGTAGGGTCGAGGTTAGACGATGGCGCGATACCAATCGACCCACTCAGCGCAGCAGCAAGATCAGACAAGATATCTGCATGTAAGTTGGTAGCAACGATAGTGTCCAGCGTAGAAGGATGTAGCGTCATGCGCACAGTCATGGCATCCACGAGCATCTTGTCAATTTCAACATCTTCGTACTCTTTTGCAACCTCGTAGAAGACTTTATCCCAGAGAACCATGCCGTGTCTTTGGGCATTGCTCTTAGTTACCATGGTCAGCTTCTTGCGTGGTCGCGAGCGTGCTGTCTCAAACGCATATCGCATGACTCGCTCGATGCCGACGCGCGTGAAAATGCTCACTTCGGTGGCAATGGTATGGGGACTTTCCTCATGGGAGGTGCCGCCTTGGCCTGAGTACTCGCCCTCACTGTTCTCGCGGATAATCATCCAGTCAAGGTCCCCGGGTTTGCAATTGGATAGAGGAGACGTGGTTCCGGGGAGGATGCGTGTAGGCCGTACATTGACATATTGATTTAGAGACTTTCGAATCGGCAAGATGAGTGACCAAAGGGAGATGTGGTCGGGAACATTGGGCCAGCCTACTGCGCCAAAGTATATGGCATCATAGGCCTTCAACTGCTCCAAGCCGTCAGGTGGCATATACCATCCTCGCTCGAGATAGTTTTTGCTACTCCAGTCAAAAGTATTGAAGTCGAATTCGAAGCCGCCAATGGTCTTGGCGAGAACGTCGAGGACCTGGATGGCGGCTTCTGTTATGTCGACTCCGATTCCGTCGCCTGGAATGCAGGCTATGCGGTGTATGTTTGTTACTGAGTGGATATGTGACGGCATCTTAGTGGTTGTCGTTGCTCGTAGGTTTCGGGAATAGTCAGGGTAAGGATCAGAAGGTCCGATTAACGTTATCGTGGGTCCGATTGATGGTTCTTTACGAGCAAGACGACTGTAGCAAGCTCGATGGTCTTATACTACAAGCAGGTCATGACCATCGGACATTCTTTCTCCGCGCAGGACATAGTACGTCCGGATACAATTCTACGTCCCGAAGTGGCTCCCAAGACATTCTCCAGGTGCGTGAGCTGAGTTAGGCGCTTGCATGTTCCCCTCGTCGAGACCCTGTGCGTCGCGCCTTCCCCGCGCTAGCTTACTGCAGCCGCATGCCCCACCAAAGCCACGCGTGTTGAACGGAGCAGAGCTCACCGCTTGGGCCGAGACCACCTTTCTCTGATACAAACATCTTCCGCCTCTCCCATACATACAGGCCTCAATTGCTTTTTCCACGCCACTACACATCTCACATACTTCAAAATGGCAGCTGCATACCCCCCTGGCGGAACCTTCTTCCAAACCCTCAAGAAGAGCTTCGCAGACGTCCCTGTCGACGAGGCCAAGGACAGTGCCATCTCGACGACCGAGTTCCTAGAGGCTGCTGAGAGCACCACCACTCTTTTCGATGTCCTGGGCTCCGTGGCCTTCAAGCCCGTCAAGGGTGACATGAGCGGCAACATCAAGGTGCGTAGAGGCTGGGAGCTTGAAGTGATGCCATAAGAAGCGTGGTGCTAACACGGTGCAGAAAATCCGCGACAGGCAGCTTGCTGCACCAGCCCAGTCAGAGACGCTCCAGGAGCTTTGCTTGAACGAGCTCAAGGAGAAGAAGCACACTGCCACCGAGGGTCTCCTGTGGCTGACCCGGTAAGTCATCCTCTCCACTCGACAGCATCATGCCACTAACATGCATGTCACAGTGGCCTCGACTTCACTGCTCAGGGTCTCCGTCACAACATCTCCAACCCCTCCAAGGAGCTCGCCGACTCCTTCCGCGACGCCTACGGCAACACACTCAAGCCCCACCACTCCTTCATGGTCAAGCCCGTCTTCAGCGCTGCCATGAGCGCTACACCTTACCGCAAGGACTTCTACAGCAAGCTTGGCGATGATGACAGCAAGGTCCAGGCTGAGCTGGAACAGTGGCTCGCAGCGTTGGAGAAGCTCCTCGCTATCCTGAACGCGTTTTTGGCAAGGAAGGAGGCCAAGTGGTAGAGGAAAGCAAGGCAGCTATTAGCATACCCTACTACATGAATGATGAGCATGAGCAGCTACAATATGCTGTATGATACAATCTCTGCTTCCATCAGCCGTGATGCGTCCCTACTTCTTCCTTTCAAACACAAAAAGTGCCTCGTCTTTGCCCGCAAAACTCGGCAACGGCATCCTCAATGTCAGCTCAAATGCCTTGAGATTCTTCTCTACCCACTCATCCACAATCACATCCTGAAACCCAGTAAATCCATTCCCATTCTGCGTTCCCGCAACTACTATCCTGTCACCCTGGAAAGCTTTGAGTAATGGACCTGTGAAACCACCTGTAGCCTGGGGATAGACGAGTAACAGAACACAACCTTGGCCACCATCGTGTTTCTTCAGATACTCCTTGCCATCTGTGATGATAGTGTCTTTGATCCAGGAGACGCGGTACTCGCTGATCTGGTTATCGATGGCACGTACATCGAGTGGCTTGGAGGTACCGATGTGAGCGATCGGGAAGTTGCGTAACATGTAAGTCCAATACCCGTTTCCACTGCCAATGTCCAAGATCGGGAGCACATCTTCTTTGGCCGGTTTCGCTGGCTGAGCCAGTTTGGCTAGGACATGCAGGGCGGCATACGAGGGCACTACACAGCCAAAGTGATGGTAGAAAATTGGCAGAATGTGATGAGATATACGGGTGTATGTAGTCGATGGTAAAGGACCAGCCCACTCCAGTTCCTCACACGAGTACTTCCAGAGATCCAGATAAGGGTTCTTGTGCTGTCGAGCTGGTTTCTTGGGATCTCTTTTTGAAGGAATCAGATTGGTGGACTTGTTGAACAGCCGATCGTTTAGGTGATTTCCTATGTTTTTGCGGAGGGTGTCGCCTTTTGCTGATTTGGCGAAGCTGTTGAGCGCTGTGGGGAGGTTGTTTTGGGGAGAGAAGAGGGATGTGTAAGCTTGGACTTCTTCTAGGGAGGGATGAGGTGGTTGGATAGGTTTTCCACCATTGTCATGATACCATCCATGCAATCCATGGCTTCTTTTCGCTTCGATAGCTCTCTGTGTGGCATGCAGTGTGGTCTCTGCTTGTGCCCGATAGACGTATTTGTCTGTAGGCGGGATGCCGAATGACTCCCCTATACATTGCGCGAGAACCTTCTCATTGCAAGATGGAGAGTACTTTTCTTCGGACCAATCTTCAAAGAACGCATCTGGGTCAAAGTTCTGCAAAGCCATGATGGTAGATGCCCGTCCGGAATCGACGTTCGCACTTGCCCGGCACGAAAACGGGTAAGATTAGTATCCTGCTACACTAGCTCTTTCTCGTACCTGCACGTCAACTCTAAAAGGCAGTAAATAAGCAATGCCCAAATCGCAATGACTTGCAGCAAGTGCTCTCTGATCGGACATGTTCCGCGGCGCCTGTTCGGCAAGCGTCCAATGAGATCTAGCTGATGAAGAATTGGGGCGATTTCGTCATCCATCAATAATCAGCTTAGCGTCTTCCCCCTTCCCCACATCTCTTCTATTAGCAGCATTACAGCGCCTTAGTCACTCATTGCAAATGCTATGCGCGAAGCAAATGGAGCTTCGAAATGATGCGCATGATGCGCGAACTAACCGTCCATTTACTGACAGCTATAAAGAGCCCCAGACACGTTCGATGCCAGGAAATCCCCTTTCGTGATGTCAGACACAACAACTCAACATCGCTCTACCACAGCAGATACATCTTACTCAACTACTACAAAGGCACTTACAGTAATCGTAGGGCTTTTTGCAATCACCCTGGCGTTCTCAAGCACCTTCCGTAGTATCTTTTTTCCTATTTCTACCAAACCTACCGTACGCGCAATGTCGACCGCGACTTCAATGAACGTCACCAAGCGCCCTTGGTCGCAACGCGGACATGCCGATCACGATTGGCTGTACACATACCACACGTTCTCGTTCGCGTCGTACTACGACCCCAGACATGAGAGCTTTGGTCCGCTCAGGGTTATCAATGAGGATAGGGTGAAGGCAGGCACTGGTTTCGGTATGTAAATGGCGTCTCCATCACTAAATTATACCCATGGTCGTTACTGACAACTGCTTTAGGAACTCACAGTCACGCCGAATTCCTCATCTTCAGTTACATCGTCAACGGCGTCCTCGAACACAAAGACAGCATGGGCAATCTCGAGAACCTGAAGCGTGGCGAAGTCCAGTTCACCTCCGCCGGCACAGGCATCCGCCATTCCGAATACAACCGTAACCGCGACTCCGAAGTCCACTTCCTCCAAATTTGGGCTAAGCCGAACAAGAGAGGTCTAAAGCCACACTACGAGACGAAGAAGTTCACCGATGAGGAGAAGACTGACAAGTTGGTCCGGATAATGGAATACACAGATCGCCTAGACCAGAGCAAGGGCGCCATCGGGCTACAGGCTGACCTCAGCATGGATGCATCGATTCTTTCTCCGGGCAAGAAGGTCGTACACGAAGTCGTTGCTGAGGGGCCGAGGAAGCTTTACGCACATCTTGTTATGGGCGGGCGGTCGCAGCCCAAGCAGGGCGGAGCACAGATCAAGATTGGAGAGACAGTATTGGGAGAAGGTGATGGCGCGTACATCGATGGAGTCAAAGGACCAAACAAGATCGAGATTGAGAGTGTGGGCGACAAGCCCGCTGAGTTCATTTTCTTCGATATGGGACCTGAGGATGCGTAGACGGGCATCTGTTTTAATTCTTACAGCTGACTTGTTCGTCGTGTAGTAATTGTAAATACAATACCATTTCTAGCGCAGTATTTCATGCTGTCCATCCGAAATATTCTTCATCCGTCATCTCTCTGGCTGGAGGATACCCAAATATCTTGATCTTCAGCTTCCTCTGACAATCATCCAGCACCCAATTGTTCCGCCAACCGAATACTTCCTGTCTAATCACAGTCGCCAACGGGACTGTAGGTACTTTGGCGACGCTACAGGTCACCATAACCATGTACAGTCCAAGCTTAAGGCTGCGTTGAGGCTTGAATATCATGGTATTTTAGTGCAGACTGCAAAACCTGCTCCAGTAGGAATGATGCGAGAGGGTTTCCGCAGATAGAGCTTCCGATGATGGAGCAGATCAGACTACATAGCATACACCCACTCGTTTGATGCCTCATTCCCTTACGAGCACCCCTCAAGCAACGCCTATACTCAAAATGTAGAGGCAATCTCTCCACCAGCCATCCAGTTCCCAGGCGAACGCTAGAATCCATTTCTACAGCGCGCGATGCAAACGCAGCCGCTTGCTGGTCTTCCGCCTCCAGCTCATCGCCAGCATGCAACAAACAGATCCATCAATCATGCCTACTGAACTGAATTTCTCTCGCTTTCCTCTCTGGTGACACCCCAGGTGTGGTCGCCATCAGCCCAGCCCCTGCTATGGATGTTGGATTGCTGGATACCAGTGCACATAAGATTGCTTTCTTCATCGTCGCAACGCGCTACTGATACCATCCGACACGAGCTCTGGCGATGCCATGCTTCTTCCCGTGGAGATTCTATACTATAGCTGCAAATGGCCCACAAGAGCAACGAGAGGTAGATTTCGACTGCGAAGAAGGGAAAGCACGAGGAAGTGTGGGATGTTTGGCGGTTGGGATTATGGATCATGCCAGCTGCTCTTGACATTAAGGTGCTTGAGCTCGGCTTTCTTCGAACGTTGACTATGACTAGTGCAAAGTTGATACGACAAGATTATGAACCACTACATACACTACGTGCAACATGCTATTTGCGACTTCAGGAGAAGTACTCTAAGCGCATACCCAACAGCCTTATACTTTTCTTGCCCATATTTCGTTCAAAATGTCTTGCTTCTTCGCACGTTTGGCTGTTTCGTAAGAGGGGGCTTCAGACTCGGACTCTAAGCCAATATGGAAGTCTTTGAGATATCTCCTCCGGCCTGCGGCACTCGTGCCGTCCCATGAACCTGGCGCATGAGAGTGACAGTGATCTTCGGAGCCAGGAGATAAGTCGCTGTTGTCGCTTTGAACACTATACATAGAGCTCGTAGGATATGCAGATCCAGGCACTATAAGAGCTTTCGGTTCATGACGAGATGATGGTCCAGCACCTTCTTGGGCAGATCCAGACCCAGTTCTCGTATCCAGGATTTGCAAACCTTGCTCTTCGTCTCTTTCGTGAGCCATGTAGAGATACAAGAACAACCGGAGAGTGACTATAATTTGGACGATCAGGACTACGAGTGTGATCAGGCAGATCACCACTATGCTTTCGACCTCCATCTCGTGAGCGTTACAAGCTTGAACTCAGACATACTGATGGGGTTATAGCATTGGATGGCAAGCGTATTGTCGTGGACACACGTACAAATTGCGCACTGTTATTGTGCTGTTGACAGCGGAACAGCAAACGCAAAATAAAGTTTTGAGATGAGAAATCATTTTGTATTGAGAGAACGATTTTGTGATGAGATCCGATGTTCAGCTCACAGAAATATCCGTAGTGGCCAGCGCGATATCATCACCCACGCGGTCTTCGGTCAAATTTCCTGATCCCCATCGCTTTCGCTTACGATTCGTTATTTAGACCTTCTCCGCACATCGTATCATATCCAATACTAGTTCCTTTACTTCTACGCGTAATACTGCACCCCAGGATGTGCATTCTCTGCCGTCTGCGTTGGTCTTGGTTTCGTCGTCCTGAAATCGTAATATAAGTCTGATTGGGGATCTCTTCTCTTAGGTCCACCGTGGTGATTGCGCGTTCTGATTCTTAGACGTCGAAGCCACTCCTTGAAGAGTATCCAGCGCCAGATCAGTGGTACCGGGTCATCTGCCATGGTTGGTAGTATCTCTTTTGTTATTGGGCTCAATAGTGCGAATTTGGCTATGAAAAGCGGTGCACAAGGTGGAAATTAACGAAACTTGCGAAATCTAGCGCAAGTGTGGGAGATTGTGACATCAGTAAGAGCAGAAGTGAAGCCAATGGCAAATGTCATGGGCTGTGACGAGCAACAACGTACGTATGTGAACCTTCGCGCAACTTGTTTTGTTGTTCAGTACTATCCTTGAGCACAATCACGGCCAACTGAAAAGGAAGACAGAAGAGTCGCGAACAAGCTTTACATTCTAGGTGTGCGGGTAGCTTGCTACACACCAATCATCCACCACCTACTTTACGCTAGGTACACGATTTTCCCCATGTTCACCATCATGACTCAGAGCTTGCTCGTGAACTCAGTAAAACCGATCGCCGTGTCGTGCAAACTTTCCGGTACCATGTAGGTTCTCGTATTCTTTGAATAGACATGATCAGCTACGGACTGGCATGGGCTTCTTCACAGCTATAAAGATAAGGTAGATCATGAGCGGGGTGGCGAGAAAAATGCCAAACAGCATAAAGATCTCGTAAAACTGATCCATCATAAGCGTGGGCGCAGGTACGAGTGAGCTCGGCAGAACACTGCTTAGGCACTAGATTGTTGGTACGATGTCCAAATCGCTACAAAGAGAGCAGAAGAGCGAGGGATACAATAGGGAGGCCACTGAAAATGATAGAACGCCTTGATCCTGTCTCTTCATGTTATTATGCTCAATGCCAGCATGTCATCCTCCCGGTGTTCCCAGAACCTCTACCAAATCATCCCTTCACATCACATTATTTCTTTCTGTGATCCGTCCCTCAACTGGGCCAGTGATAGGCAACCACATAACTGTATTTCCCCTTCTTCTTGACCTCAACATATTGATCACACAATCCCCCTTGTTCGGTACCATACCGCGGTAATACCGAGACTTCGCTACTTCTTCTGGTCAATGCTTGTGCTGGCCTTTGTATACCTGCATCATTGCCACTTAGCTGCAGTCTTGTTCGCTGTTGCACTAATTCAACTAGCTCGTGCTCTCGATTTCTCTTGTACTGTCGCTTCAGTATCCTTCCTATAATATTGTAGATTATCCGGAGGAGGATAAGACTAGCGATGATGATGACTATGACCCAAAGCGCGCTAGCTTTTGCCCAGGAAAAGTCTTTGGCTGAAGCTGAGTAGGAACTACTTTCGGACGTCATGGCTTCGAATGGATAGTAGACAGAATAACTGGATTGATAATTGACGCATGGGAAACAAGGAAAGCCAGATAAAATCCTCAATAAACTGTGATTTGTTTGAACATAGCCGTGCCGCAGCAAGCTACACCGCTGGCGAGACGCCGTGCTGGCAATCGCAACAACGCGTGATCATCATCACTGCCAACAACTCGTACGTCACAATCTTTAGGCAAAGCCGGCGCCACGAAGCCTTTTATCAGATTCATAGAAACATAGCCAGGCTTGCCCATCATTCCAGACTATTGCTCTTTCTTTTCAGCTTCTGGTTGATCTTCATCATGATAATCATTTATACTCAGTCCTTAGGGTCTGTCATCCCACACATCCGGATCTGCAAACGGATCAGGGAAACCCATCTGAATTAGAATGCCATTTAGGTAGATCGACAGAGCCATGAAACCTGCGATAAGCCATATGGTATTCTCCTGAATCATGTTTGTAGAAAGCGGTTGGCATCAAACAAGAGAACAGATATGTAATGAGAGAAGCTGGAATGGCTAGAAGAGTCGAGAGGTATGCCGTAAGGAGTCTAACAGCTTTGGAATGATATTTCTACCTTGTATATAGCAAGGAAGTGTAGATGTGTGTTTGCTATTATATGCGGTGTGCTGGAAAATTATTGATATAGCAAGTATGTTTTCATCATACACCAGCCAGTTCATCACGGTGCTGTTAAGCAAACCGCGAGCGAACGGCTTCAGATGCGTGATTGAACACCGCCATGTTTGGCAATATGCTCTCTACACGGTTCCCACCCCTGCTTCTATGTTCTCCATTCTCTGTTCTTGAGAAATGTTGTTTCCAATGCTGTAATCATGTGTCCGACAATTACGGCATCTAGAAGAGTAGCCACGACCTGGATTGGCAGTACGCTCTGGAATGTGACTTTATTCTGATTGTAAGAATACAGAATTGGAGAATCCGTGCCCAGGTCAATACGAAAACTATTGTCTCTACTAATGGTACAACAATACAGGCCATTCGTGACCATCAAAATCTGTCAAGCCGAGATGCCAAAATCCTAACGCGTCGCAAGGAAGAGATGAGGATATTCTGGCTCTAATGTGCATGAAGCAGGTTTCATCCTGTATTATTCTTCAGGAAGGCATTCCAATCGGTCTTCGCTCCCTGTACGTCAACCCCTGTCACACCGTCTCCTTCGGTCCAGCCTTGCCACTTCTCCAGACCAAAAAGATGACGCATGGTAGGCCGACCATGGGGGCAAGACCAGGGTTTGTCCATACTGCCCATGTGTCGAACAATCTCTCTCATCCGGGGCGGCTGAAGAGTCTTACCAATCATCACGGAACTCCTGCAGGCGCGGCTTGCTAGTAGCTTCCTGACTTTGGAAGGGCGTGGTATGTGCCGCGATGTGGAAGTAGAGGATGACGGTGGGTTCTCTAGAATGAGTGCTAAGAGCTCCTCTAAATCCGTGGGTGTAAATGTTACTTCCTTCGACATGGGCAGCGAGACTAGCTGCGCATGATGATCCGCTTCATTCTCGTCTATGGTTTCCAAATCGACGACGAACCCGTTAGCGGTTAGCGAGTGCTTATTCTCGCGAATGATCTCTCTTTCCACAGCAGTGAGTTCGAGAGGATGTGGATGTACGAGTTTCTGTGGCACCAGCGTTGTCGTCGCAGACAGACGCTCGAAATTGTATTTCTCGTCGCTCGCATGCTGGTCGATAATAAACACATCTGATGTTGGCGATGTAGAAGTAGGTGGTCGCACGGCGATGATGAAGCCTAGATTAAACTGACCAATAATGCGCATCTCATTGAAGTCAGCCTTGGTTACTGTAAGACTAAGTCGTTCTTCGGGGTCTTCTTGGTTCAGCTGAGTACTTGTTGGAAGCGCAGCCACCTCATCGGTTCCTGGCATAGAGGCATCGATAGACGCTTGTATGTTCTGTATATGCCGAGCAATAGCATCAATATCCGTCTCGACAACGCGCTCAAGATTGATGGTCCAGTACTTCTTCTGACTGACTTTGAATAATTTGTTGACCCGCTTCAAGTTCATGTCAGTGGGTCGGGCAGCGGCTTCTTCGGCTTCAGCGATGAGCTGCGCAATCTTCGTTTCTTCTCTTTGCTTCTTCTCGGAGTCCTCGATGTAGTCGTCATCTGTGTTTTCCGCTTCTGCTTGAGCCTCGGCTTCGGCCTCTGACGTTGATTCCGCTACTTGATCTTGTTCCGAAACAATTTCTAAATCGGGCGCTGGGGTGCTGGGAGAGACTGTGATGTCATCAGTTTGGGGCTTTTCAAATCCTCGAGATGGCAAGCGCTTGGTTGGAGATGGAGAGCGTATAGGTGCATCAGACATGTTACTGTCCTGAGTGACTTCATTGCCATCCTCTTCTTCTTCTCTATCCTCCTCATCATCTTGATCGTCCTCGTCGCTACTTTCTGCTTGGGTACCCGGTGCCGCAAAGCCACCTAGACCGTTCTTGAATAGACTCTTCTTTGGTGTCTGATCTAATGGCTTGCCAGAAAGAGAGAACTTTGGCGTGTGTATCCTAGCTCGTTTGGAGGCTATCGATTGACTTCTGGTGCCGATTGTAGAAACAGTCGTTGTGTCGCCCACAGTTATCGTGGCTTGTTGGATCGGAGTACGCATGGGACGCATGCGGTCAAATGCATTTTGAATTGTACTCTGTGACCACGACTTTTGCGGCGTTTGTACGATAGCCGGAATTGGCTGTTGTTCATGCTCTCCATCCTCGACAGGTTGTGAATGCTTGCTGCTGGGCTCGCGCTGACGAGGACTCTGAGACGCTATACGGGCGTTGAAATCTTGAACAATCTTCGGAGGTTGAGAAAGTCGGACGGGCACGTCGGTCATCTCTTCCGGTTCGAACAATGGCGACTGTGACCTTGCAAGTGGTGGACGGACAGAGTCTTCATGCTCAGGTGTAGTGCTACGTTGAGACATGTGAGAATTCGACACACGATCCCCAGTCACCTTGCTGTCCTCAGGCGTGCTGGTTCTCCTGGACCTAATCGCTGGACGAATTTTTCGGTCTTCAGGGTCCCGGTCAGCGGATCGCTCAATGAGACTTGCTTTCACAAAGCCTGGAAGATCGCTTATTCTGGGCGTTTCTGTAACAGATCTCATGTCAGATCTCCTTGGGGTCTCCAGGCGAGACTCAACAGCATCTTCCGATTCGCTTCGGTCACCCTCCATTACTGAGGTAGTGCTCTCACGAAACTGCATGGTCGGTGGCTTGAAGGTAGACGTGGGCGTTTTCTGGCCTAGGAGTTGAGCTTGAGGGACACTTTGATCATGACCCTCAAATAGTTCCAAAAGAGCCTCTTTGAGGTTCTCTAACAGCGCAGTCTGATCATGGAGCATGATGGTCCGTTTGTCGGGGCTCACATTGACGTCGTAAGCGTTGGTGTCCAGCTGAATATCTGCGAAGACAAAAGGTGATTGTGTGATGTTGTAGGACTTGTAGACCTCGTTGAATGCCTTCGCAACCTGTGGCAGATTGCAAGGCCGTGAGTTCACAAAGAACATTTGTCTGTCCGGCGTTTGGCGGCCCTCGCCCACAACTGGGCGGGAGATGTGGCCCACTATCTTGACAGTTCGTGAGCCCGAATCCTCTTGCGTGCTCCAGTTCCTTGCGCTTTGTGTGGCACCAGGCCGACTTGAAGGGTCCATAACGAACTGGAGACTAAGAGGGATCAGGGCGGCAACCGTCTTTGCGCCGTAGACGTTGGAGATGTTGTCACGCGTGCTCGCATTAGCGTTCGTGGAGAAAGCTACTGTCTTCTTTCTTGGACCATGTCAGTACAGCAGAAGAATGGTGGAAATGAGTATCCGTACTCACCCTTTCGGTATCTGATTGCTTACAGAGAACTTGACGCCTACGCTTATACAAGCATATGCGTTCAGCAGCTGCAGCACTTTATTGTACTCCCTTTTGACGTTCTTCTCGAGCTCCTTCCGCCGTACAGGCAAATTGTGGAATAGTGTCTCCACCACCACCGTTGTACCCTGCTTAGCCGCTACCACAGACGTCCCCTTCAGCTTGCCTGACTGCTCAAAGTCTAGCCGTGTGCCTTTCGGGCCGTCGGAAGGTCGAGTGGTGATGATGTGGAAGTTGGAGAGTGCACATAACGACGACAAAGCCTCACCGCGGAAGCCGAATGTCTGGAGCGACTCGAGGTCATCGTAGCTAGCGAGTTTGGACGTATAGTGCTTGAGGGCGATGGTGTCGTAGTCGTCAGGTGCAATGCCAGAACCATTATCCTGAACTTCTATGGCATCAAGCCCGTGGTTCTTGAAGCGCACCTCTGTGTTCCACGTCAGTCATCTCACATCAAACCAGGAATCGTGCAGCGAAGACATACCAATCGATGTGGCGCCTGCATCGATGCTATTCTCGACAAGTTCTTTGCATACCGACTCCAGCCCAACAATGACTTGACCTGATTGGATCTGATGCACAGAGCGGCCCTCGATGGCCTTGATAGTGGCCATGTCAACCCATGCCGATGTTGAGATGGGTGAACACGAAAGGCGTGACTACGCGACGCGTTTACGACTGGCCAATGGGCGGGGTGCGCTAGAATGTGGGGTTGCAGTGGACTCTCCACAGCATTTGTGATTCCAAACTCACGGGCTCCTAATATTATCGCGTGAATATAGCGAAATGGATGGCCTGAATGATCTCAGGCTTTTACAAGCGCCTTTGCGTCACATGACGGCGCAGTCGCAATCCCAGCATGAGAAGTGAGTCCACCAAGTGTACCTATTTCTGTGCCGTTGCGCACACATGTCCAGCGCGAGCAACAACAATCGAAAAACCCCATGCATAACTTGCACACATACTTGAGTGGCTGACGTTATAGTAGAATTGCAAAGTTGCAGCGTGAGCTTCGAGAAGCTACAAAGGAAGTGCGCTCCGCCGATCTCATCTACCGGAAACATGTACTCTACTATGCAAGGAAGGACTGCCTGCAACTTGCGACCATGATGCATCAGAAACTTCCCGTTGAGCTGCGTGAACTGATTTACGAACTCCTCTGCGTCGAACCCGGCCGTCCCATACCTGTGGGCCCGTACTACCATTTCCGTAAATACGATCGGCCATTGCACGACCCTCGATATAGGTTCGTCCCGACTAGTCGTCACCCATACGTCGTGTCCACCTGGCCGCTACCAAGAACTGACCCAGCCTATGCACCCCATATTGGCGTTAGTACGAATGTCGATGTTGAGATTGGAGAGGTATCTGACCAGCAGACTGGCTCGTCCCAGCCTATCGACAGTAATGATACACGAATGACTTCGGGCCTTACTGAACGTGTCATGGAGACGATATCATCAACTCCAGCCGACCAACTCAGACTCAATCACGAAGACGAGGATACTATACTTCCTGATGGTCGGATCAAAGAAGTGCATACCCACAAGCCACCGAGTGATATGGCACTTCCATACAGCCATTTCCTGGACCCTAGATACATGGGCCCAGAAATCGCATTCGAGATACAGAAGATGTATTATGCGCGAAACACCTTCTCCGTCTGCAGCGTCGAGCAGGGAATACTATACTTCTTAGAGCGCGATTCTGGCTACAATATGGTGGGTTGTAACGATGATGGCACCCCTAAGGAAGTACCAAAGGACCTCCAGCTACCACTACCGGTTTACCCCAGAGAACATATCCAAAATCTCCAGATTCGCGTCAAGTTCGAACAGTTCCACTCGGACATGCCAACAGACGATATGACCGATTACGACAAGTATGCATACGAACAGCGTTTCCTACGCTTTACTGAAGCCAACTTGCGAGGTTTGAGAGTCTTCTTAGAGCATCGCCATGAGCACGGAATCAATGTTGAATTCATCATTCTCACTGAGTTCCCGATTGCCGGTGATGTGAGGACCGGGCTCGCCGCTCAATGCAATTATGTCAACTTTTTGGAGTGCATCAGAAACCCAGTCTACACAATGATGCACGATTGTGACCACATCTCCGTCAAGATTACGCACTACGACGAGGGCATTTCGGCCTTCCCGCGCGATATCACTGGAATATTCGGGTTGACAAAGGAACAATGGGAGCACGTAAGTATGACCCATTACTTCAACCTTCCCTACAACATATGCCACCTGCCTCAAGGCTGTCTCTTCAATCGTAAATTAACCGAATTGCAGGAAAAGAGTGTTCACGGGTATTTTGCTGAGGAGATGAGGAGGTTCCACGTTGCGATTCCGGGCATTATAGAACACAAAGCGCTCCGGGGTTATCCCGTTAGTGAACTAATTCCTTTTCTTCGTCAGCGATGGGGCATGGATTCGTGGTTAGCTACCAGGGCGACGCACCCTATTAGTGACGGGAGATATTGGCCAGAATTTTTCAAGGCAACCTCGCAAGAATGAATGATTGAGTATAGAAGCGCACAGATGCGCTGGTGTTGCAGTCTCCATTGTATCGGCACTATCGTTGTTTAAAGAATATTACTACACCAATCCAGGCTGGATGCAGCCTTGTTACCATGCAGCAGAGATGTTGCACCGACTTCCACTGCTGCAGTTTCAGCAACCTTGATCTCGTTATTCTGTGTATGCGTAGGGTCTACCACCGTATCATGCGATGATATATCCATCAGGTGGCGTGGCTGACATGCGATCTACGAACTGGAGTTCCACAAACAGTGCTGACAATGCTCACAGTGCGGACGAAAGCGCCGATTGGCCGTGTGCCTGAAAAGCTGGGCAGGCACCAAATGGGGCGGTCCCTAGATCTCGAGATCTGAGACATAGAATGGATTTCTAACACAGATCACGACTTAGGCTTAGTTTCCGACAACGTTTCCCGTCGACATGCATGGCTCGTATGACCGTATCGGCCGACCAACAATGCCGTCCAGTATACGACAGCATCATCCATGCGAGACCGGTCGTCGCGCGCCCGGATGCGCTAAATCCGAATCGCCGTGCAACGCCAGGCCTATAACGCACTAGATTCCGAAAGTTGATGTGATTGACATGGCTCCTTTTGCAGTGGCCACCGCTTGCGCCAAGCCCTGCAATTAAACAATTGGAGACCCTCTTTGGGCCTTGTTCTCGCGTGGGAATTTAATACGACTTCGATTGACTCTTCGTGGTTTCCCTACGTCTTCCCCTCCGCGATCTTCGCGCTTTCTTCTGTACATTTCACGGCGCGGCGCGATCCTAATTCTTCAACATGGCGGTCAACGCGAGTTTCGTCTCGCCCACGGCGGATGCAAAAGTTGCGCACGTCATCCAGCAATTCGACACCAGCGGCCTCCTTTCCTCTGTCTTCACCGGTTTCAATGTGTGGAAGCTCCTCCTGACGCTCATCATAACGGCTGTGGCGTACGACCAGTGTACGCACCACATCCATCACGTTTGCGCCGGACACTGCTGACACTGCTACAGTCAAGTACATATGGAACAAGGGTTCAATCGTCGGTCCATCATGGAAAATACCTTTCATCGGCCCATTCTTGGAGTCCGTTAACCCCGACTTCAAGAAGTACCACGAGAAATGGTCCTCCGGTCCTCTGAGCTGTGTATCCGTCTTTCACAAGTACGTAACTCGTGCGTCCGCTCTGAGATTGTCCATACTGACCGCTCTTCAGGTTCGTTGTCATTGCCTCCACCCGCGACATGGCTCGTAAGATCTTCAACTCGCCTACCTTTGTCAAGCCCTGCGTTGTCGATGTCGCCTACAAACTCCTTCGTCCCGAGAACTGGGTCTTCCTGGATGGTCGTGCCCACGTCGACTATCGCAAGGGTCTCAACAGCTTGTTTACTCGCCAGGCGCTCGAACAGTATCTCCCAGGCCAAGAAGAGATCTACAACACATACTTCAAGCGCTTCGTGGAGCTTTCACAAGTCGAGAACAAGGGCAAGCACATTCCCTGGATGCAAGAGTTCCGCCTCATGATCACGGCTCTGAGTTGCCGTACCTTTGTCGGCCACTACTGCTCCGATGAGGCTGTCAAGAAGATCGCCGACGACTACTATCTGATTACCGCTGCACTCGAACTTGTCAACTTCCCCATCATTATCCCTTTCACCAAGACCTGGTACGGAAAGAAGTGCGCCGACATGGTTCTGGACGAGTTCTCAAAGTGTGCCGCAAAGAGCAAGGTTCGTATGGCCGCCGGTGGCAAGAAGGAGTGCATTCTCGATTTCTGGGTAGACAACATGATCCAATCCGAGAAGTACCGTAAGAGGATTGAGGCTGGCGAGAAGGTCGATGACGCTGAGAAGCCCGCGACCGTCATCCGCTGGTTCAGTGACATTGAGATCTCTATGACTATCTTCACCTTCCTCTTCGCTTCCCAGGACGCTACTTCTTCTGCCGCTACCTGGCTCTTCCAAATCATGGCTGACCGCCCGGAATACCTCGACAAAATCCGTGAGGAGAACATCAAGGCCAGGAACGGCGACGTTCACGCGACGCTTTCGCTTGATGCCATCGAGAAGCTGCAATGGACCCGCGCTGTCGTCAAGGAGACCCTCCGCTACCGTCCTCCAGTCATCATGGTTCCTTACCTTGCTAAGAAGGACTTCCCTGTAACACCCGAATACACCGTCCCCAAGGGTTCCATGGTCATTCCTACCACATACATGGCGCTGCACGATGCTGAAGCATACCCCAACCCTGACTCGTTCGAGCCCGAGCGATGGATCACTGGTAACGCTGATCAACAAACCAAGAACTGGCTCGTTTTCGGTACAGGCCCTCACTACTGCCTTGGTCAGACATACGCGCAAGCCAACCTCATGTTGATGATTGGCAAGGCTAGTATGCTGCTTGACTGGGACCACCAGGTTACCGACCAAAGTGAGGTGATCAAGGTGTTCGCCACTATTTTCCCTATGGTAAGTCTGGACTCATGGCATAGTACGAGGGATTGTTGCTAACCAACCATAGGATGACTGCCTCCTCACATTCAAGGACCGAACTACAGCATAATAATTCACGCTTCATTCTACGTGATGCGCACTTTGAGCGATCTTTTCTTGCATTTGCAGCCGTAGATTTCGGTGTTCAAAATTTGGTTCGTCCAAGACAGAGTTGCATTTGTGCTCTGGTCTTGCATCTTTAGACTATAATGATTACGGCCCTTGGCGCTTCTTGAGAAGTGGCCCGTTGGCTTCATGAGTACAGTGTAAGCTGGGATGAATTAATAATGGGACGAGAGGATGGGCTTGGGAGGGAATGGTTCATATAGGACACTGATAATTGCACGAAGAACGTATAATAGCAACGAAGTCTTGTTGTGTCTTGTCATGAAATTGTGCCTTACAAGTTCCGCGCGTATTCACCAGCCTCGCGGCCAGTGACGAAAGCTATGACCATGAACTTTTGGTCTACTCCACATGCCGATAGTCTGCAACCTTCCACCGCCAGCTTGCCAACAACGACTCGAGCTTCGTCCGGCCCTAGACAGTCCTCGTGGATCGCAGATAACTCCTAGGATTTCTCGAGCGACTTTGCGACCGGGACGAGGATACATTCCAACTGCGCACTGCCACGCATCATTCAACCAACGCCCACACCCGCGGCCACAACGAAGTAATAGTTTCACTGCAGCATCCGCACCCAAGCTCACGTCATGGCGCCCGCCGCCTCTCCATTGGAGCGCGATAATGAGCGCGTTGGACCACACCCATCGTATATCGAAGTTGCGAAGCCCTATATCCTGCAGTCGCGTATGCAGAAATGTCTGTCAGATATACACATGAGCGATGCCAAAGAGGATGCTGTCCGTCTGCAAGGCGTCGCCTGGATAGACCAAGTGCGACGCGCACTCCAACTGCCCATCCGCACCTTTAACACTGCCGTCATCTACTACCACAAGTTCAGGCTGTTGCACGCGGACAACGAGTACAATTGGGCAGATGCGGCAGCCGCAGCACTCTTCACAGCGTGTAAAATCGAGGACACCTTGAAGAAGAGCAGGGAAATCTTATGCGCTCACTGGAACCTCAAGGTTGGCCCTGGCGAGAGCTTAAGTAGCGATGATCCGGTAGGCACCTTTCTTGATAGGAATGGCCATTGCAGGATCAAGGTTAACCTCTCAATAGCGCTTCGAGAACCACTCCAAACTCATCATCGGCCTTGAACGGCTCATGCTCGAAAGCGCCGGCTTCGATTTTCGCAATCGATACCCCCAGAAAGTCATGGTCAAGCTTGCTAGGGCCCTGCGATTCGACGCGAAAGACGAGGCCAAAACAACCTGGAACCTGAGCATCGATTCATACAGGACTTTTGCACCGCTGAAGCAGTCCACACCGACTCTGGCTATTGCGTGTCTAGAGCTTGCCGCACGGCTGCATGGAAAAGACACTACGAAATTCGTGGATGCGGGACCTGTAAGGTACAGCAAGTGGGCTACTAGTCGAGCAGAGATTATGGAGACCCTCCTTGATCTACTCGACCTGTACACCCATCACCGCAGCGCAACCTCGGTCGGACCCTCTTACACACTTGAGCACTTCATCAACATCCGCATTGGACTCAATCAGGAGGCTTCGGCAGCGAATATACCACGTTATTCTCGGTACAAGTCGGAGTCTGTTGCCGATGCCGGAAGCACCACAAACGGCGCCAAGCCTCGCAACGGCATCGACCCGACAAGCCCATTCACACCAGCTACCCCCATCGCACATTCGCCTGCCGCAGATCAAGCGCCAAAATCTGCAATCGGAATTCGCGGTCAGAATGGTACGGTCAGGTTCATGCTGGACGCAGCCCGTGCACACGATGAACGCGCCGAGGTTGAGAAGTTTCACAAGCTCGAGGAAGAAGAGTACGAAGTAGAGGTGCCGATATCGAGTGAATCAAGGACGGATGATAGGGAGAGAGAAAGAGCAAGAGTTGGCAGAGTGCGTTGAGTATAGATATGGAATTCGCGTTTGGATTTTGCTGTTCAATTTTTGCGCTGTCTTATCACGCATGAAAGGAACGAAGCTAAATTTCACTAATAGGATTTTATCAGCGTTGCCAACGACGAGAAAAGCAGCGCGGGCATTGGTCACACAGAAGACTACTGGAATAAATTTCGCAAGCGCTCCAAGGTGGCGTCAGATAGCGAGCCAGCTTCCAGAACGGATGGCAATGTTCACACATCCAGAAGAGCTGTAAAACTCGATAACGTCTCGGATAAAGGCAATGTACAGAGGAGGGCCGATGACCATGTCAATGTCTCATTCGATGATGGGGAGTCAAATGATCGAGGACGTGGTAGAGACTCACGCAAACGACCTCGCCTACAGGATCGAAAGAAACGTGGCGACATATATCGCAGCAAAATTACGCAACACCGGGAATCGAGTTCAGAGCGTCTGCCACCAAGGTTATCGATGTCTTCTCATGGCGAAGCGGATCACGAACGAAACTTCGATTATACTGGTCAATTCACGCCTCTAGACAGGAGCAGGGGCTTTGACGATCGAGGACATAGTGGTCGGCGCGGAGGCAGGATCATGCGCCGTGGTAGAAAAAATCACCATCGTGGATCCGACTGCGGTAGTCACGAACCAGGCGACACTGGATTTCCCCCAGACGATCAATATTGCACACCCTCTGCTCTGAAAGAAGCCCACGTTGTTGTACCACGAGGCGAGAATGATGTTTCACGACAGAGCACTGCCATACGCAATAGTTCCAAAAGACGAGAAGAATTACAGGAAACGACAGGTTTCGTCCTTCCGGATCGCATGCCAGTTGTCTCGTCAGCAGGAGAACTATCTTCACTTGCAAAACCCCAAGCAAGTAAAGAACGACTTCCGAAAAGAGACGTCTATAAAGAACAAAGATCCAGTGCAAATAACACACTGTCCGCGAACGACGGACATCAATGGGCAAACATTGGTGACAACTATGGAAACAACAGAGGAAGAGGAAGAGGAAGAGGAAGGGGAAGAGCGAGAGGCGGTAGGGGTGGCAGGTGGAACAACTACCGTGATGGTAGAGGCAGAGGTGGTGGCTCTGGAGCGTGGAACTCGTGGCCTGACCGCTCTCTTCGGTCTCCTCGGTCTCCTTGAGGAAGGACATGGCATGTCTTGAAGCAGTTCTGTCTTTCCTTGTTAGAACGAATTACATAGACAAAGTTAACGCAGTGGCTTGCTCTTGTCAACTGAATAGTGATCACATCCGGAATATGCCTTTAAATACGATATTTTCATATCCAGCTCCCATGTGCTCATATGCATATCACAAACCTGCAATACAAAATGACCTGGAATACTAGGCGCAGATGAAAGGTGGTTCTGGAGAGACTGCGGGGATACCGGGGATAAGCGCAACATCACACCAGCCCGCAAAATGGTCGCCTTCAGATTGGATTTCAAAGCGCTCACTAGCAAAGCGTCTGATCTTGATCCAGTTGCCTTCATCAGGAAGCAAGAGTCAAGTTGATATGATTCATAGAGGGCGCCGAATCTCCCAAAATGCTCAGTCAGGTTGGCGTGGTCATCATTCGACTGTGGCGTCGGCAGGAATTCCGTCACCAGGCGTCTTTGTGGAAAAGAAAAGATGTAACGGTAGTCGTTGTAGTGATGCATGATGACTCTCGTGAGAGTTTGTGCTTTTTCAAGGCGTAGACTTGCCAGAAATGCTTAACTGAGGCACATGCAGCCATGCATTCTTCCGCTGCAAGTCCAAATTTGGCAGTCGAAATTACCAGTGACGATATTTCCCCCGATCATGATCCACACTTGTCGCAAGCACCGCCCAATGACATGTATTGGGCCGCTGCGTTATAATCCCCAGACGAACAACTGGCAGTACCACAACAGATCAGTGGAGTCATCTCCCTTGGTTCTGGCAAGACAGCAGAAATTAGAGCTGGATGTTGTGCGGAGTGCAGAGGGAAAGGGCGCCGCAGCATAGCCAGTTTGGGCATTAAAGGTTACTTCGCGCCACCAGTGGGCCGTGCTTTAGCGAGAAAGCGCGACTGACCCCACCACTAGCTCTACTAAAAACCTTCGCTCCCCCTCGCAGAACTCTTCTCAACCAGACGCACGCCTGCCTCTACGGCCTATATCAATCTCCGTCTGTCTGACTCTGGTCGACTGCATCGCCAGAGACATCAGCTCAACCCGCGACCTATACACCGAATCCGCGCGCTCAAAGCGGGGTATTCGACATCTCCCCACCACTGAATTTTCGTAAAAGAAGAGCAGTACAACACCGCAAAGATGGTCAAGTAAGTCGCTGCCGACCCTTCCCACCTCGCTCCAGACACGAGCATTCCGTCTCTTGTCTGTGAAATTGGTCGAACAATGGCTAACATGACGACAGCTTCACCGTCGAGGAGGTACGTTCCGCGCACACATCACCCCGCATCACACTTCGATACCGGGAACATTGGAAGGATGGATACTGACTGCGCGGCTAGATCCGTGGTCTCATGGACGACCCTAAGAACATTAGGAACATGTCCGTTATTGCCCACGGTAAGCGCTCTCGTGGGACCCCGCAGTATCTGACAGGAAAGATGGCTAATATACCCCACCACAGTCGATCACGGAAAGTCCACCCTCACCGACTCGCTCGTCCAGCGTGCCGGTATTATCTCGGCCGCCAAGGCTGGTGAGGCTCGTTTCACCGATACCCGAGCTGACGAGCAGGAGCGTGGTGTCACTATCAAGTCGACTGCCATCTCCCTGTACGCCCAGCTCAAGGACGAGGAGGACCTCAAGGACATCCCCGTCCCCACCACCAAGAACGACTTCTTGATCAACTTGATCGACTCGCCCGGTCACGTTGACTTCTCATCTGAGGTCACTGCTGCTCTCCGTGTCACCGATGGTGCGCTCGTTGTCGTTGACACCATTGAGGGTGTCTGTGTCCAGACCGAGACTGTCCTGCGTCAGGCTCTTGGTGAGCGTATCAAGCCCGTTGTCATCATCAACAAGGTCGACCGTGCTCTTCTCGAGCTCCAGCTCTCCAAGGAGGATCTGTACCAGAACTTCTCCCGTGTCATTGAGTCCGTCAACGTCGTCATCGCCACCTACTTCGACAAGACTCTTGGTGACGTCCAGGTCTACCCCGAGAAGGGTACCATCGCCTTCGGTTCCGGTCTTCACGGCTGGGCTTTCACCATCCGTCAGTTCGCCACCCGCTACGCTAAGAAGTTCGGTGTCGACAAGAACAAGATGATGGAGCGTCTCTGGGTAAGCACATCGATCGAGACAGTCTCCAGCAGTTGCTAACAGAACGTAGGGTGACAGCTACTTCAACCCCAAGACCAAGAAGTGGACCAAGGTCGGCACCCACGAGGGTAAGAACCTCGAGCGTGCTTTCAACCAGTTCATCTTGGACCCCATTTTCCGCATCTTCCAGGCTGTTATGAACTTCAAGACCGACGAGATCCCCACTCTTCTCGAGAAGCTTGAGATCAAGCTCACCTCCGATGAGAAGGACCTCGAGGGCAAGCAGCTCCTCAAGGTTGTCATGAGGAAGTTCCTTCCCGCCGCTGACGCTCTCCTCGAGATGATGATTCTCCACCTTCCTTCTCCCGTCACCGCCCAGAAGTACCGTATGGAGACTCTCTACGAGGGTCCCCACGATGACGTTAACGCCATCGGTATCCGGGACTGTGACCACAACGGTCCTCTCATGCTTTACGTCTCCAAGATGGTGCCCACTTCCGACAAGGGTCGTTTCTACGCTTTCGGTCGTGTCTTCTCCGGTACCGTCCGCTCTGGTCTCAAGGTCCGCATTCAGGGACCCAACTACCAGCCCGGAAAGAAGGAGGACCTGTTCATCAAGGCCATCCAGCGTACCATCCTCATGATGGGTCGTTTCGTTGAGCCTATTGACAACGTTCCCGCCGGTAACATTCTTGGTCTTGTCGGTGTTGACCAGTTCTTGCTCAAGTCTGGTACCCTCACCACCAACGAGACTGCCCACAACCTCAAGGTTATGAAGTTCTCCGTTTCCCCCGTCGTGCAGCGTTCCGTCGAGGTCAAGAACGCCCAGGATCTCCCCAAGCTCGTTGAAGGTCTTAAGCGTCTCTCCAAGTCCGACCCTTGTGTCTTGACTTACATCTCCCCATCCGGTGAGCACGTTGTTGCTGGTGCCGGTGAGTTGCACTTGGAGATTTGCTTGAAGGATCTCGAGGAGGACCACGCCGGTGTTCCTCTCCGTATCTCCGACCCCGTCGTCCAGTACCGTGAGACTGTCAACGCCACTTCCAGCATCACCGCGCTGTCCAAGTCGCCCAACAAGCACAACCGTCTCTACCTTACTGCTCAGCCTTTGGACGAGGCCGTCTCCCTGGCCATTGAGGCTGGCAAGATCGCTCCTCGTGACGATATCAAGCAGCGTGCTCGTATCCTTGCTGATGAGCACGGCTGGGATGTCACCGATGCCCGTAAGATTTGGTGCTTCGGTCCCGACACCACCGGTGCCAACTTGCTCGTTGACCAGACCAAGGCCGTCCAGTACCTGAGTGAAATCAAGGACTCCGTCGTCTCTGGTTTCCAGTGGGCCACCAAGGAAGGTCCCATTGCTGAGGAGCCCATGCGCTCTATCCGCTTCAACATCATGGATGTCACTCTCCACGCTGATGCCATTCACCGTGGTGGTGGTCAAATCATCCCCACTGCGCGCCGTGTCCTCTACGCCGCCACCCTCCTTGCCGAGCCCACTCTGCTCGAGCCCGTCTACCTCGTCGAGATCCAGGTTCCCGAGCAAGCCATGGGTGGTATCTACGGTGTCCTTACCCGAAGGAGAGGTCACGTCTTCGAGGAGAACCAGCGTGTTGGTACTCCTCTCTTCAACGTCAAGGCTTACCTTCCCGTCAACGAGTCCTTCGGTTTCACTGCCGATCTCCGTGCCGCCACTGGTGGACAGGCCTTCCCACAACAAGTCTTCGACCATTGGCAACATCTTCAGGGTGGCTCGCCACTTGATGCCACCACCATGGTTGGTAAGATCGTGTTCGACATGCGTAAGCGCAAGGGTATCAAGACTGAGGTGCCCGACGTCTCCAACGTAAGTTCATCCGCAGATCACAACAAATCATCAGATGCTAACAGATTTCGCAGTACTACGACAAGCTATAAGGGAATGCTAGCAAAAGCGTTAGATTTCCTTTCCTCGCAATTCTGGGTCATCCGACAGTCATGGGCAAGCTCGTGGCCGCTGGTCGATGTATGACGCAAACGGGTCCCCCTTGGAGCAACCAGAACTAGTAAATGTCGGTCCGGGCGGTTTCGCCCTTGATATTAGTCAGGTTTTTGGGGCTTTGCACGAAAGATACGGATAATGACCCTTTTCCTTACCTGTTCCGAGTGTAATATAGTTGGAGAAAATCAAGCTATATCGCACAATATGTTTTGTCGGTTGTCATGATGATGCTGGTGATGACATGCGGACACAAGCTGTTGATTGAGCGTTAGTGGTGGTCACGCTATGAGTCTGTATGATTCTCTATACGTGGCACATGTGTGAAACGTTACGGCAAGGGTGAGGTTGTTCGGCAGTGAATGTAGCGGGGCATTGATGTCACGTGCACACGAGTAAGAGAGCTATGACATTGTCGTCGCGCTAAGAGCAACGCGAAAGAGGTACGTTCTGCTCGGTCTAGGTCCCACCAAAGACGTCAACAACACAGTACGGAAAGATTGCGACGCAACCTTGATAAGATCGCGCAACGTGGGGGAGAGCGGAAGTTGACCACAAGAGCTATAATGTTGCTCGAAGAGAAAGACCATGCTGAGTTCAAGGGCTGGTTACTACCGAAGCTCGAAAACATGTAAGCCAGAGCCAGCCATCGCTCTCACCAAAACCGTTGCGCAGTCACAAAATACTGACAAGAAGTGCAGTTCCGATGCTGAAGCTGGGGTTCTTGCCGATTATGTGGCCGCGCTCGTCACCGTTGATGATACAGATGCAAACGTTCAGTGTACTCTAGTCGAGTCGCTGGAGGATTTCCTGGGCAGAGAAAGTAAGCGCATGAAAAAGCCATGCCATACCTCATAGCTGACAAGTGGAAGGCACCGAACCTTTCGCAAAGGATATCATTGCAGGACTCAAAGCCAAGAGCTACCTCCCAAAACCGAAAGCGAACGACGCGCAGCCATACCTCTCATCCCAAGCCTTACAGTCAGAGCCAATACAGTCTATTGTTGGCAGTACGAACTTCGAATATGAACCACATCCGTCGAATGTGTCATCTGGAGCTCCTAGAGGTCCTGCCGCGACCAGAAATCTAAAGGCACCTCGCCACGTACCCGACCGACCGACCACGCAAGGCACACATCATGATGGCTCTAATCAGTCAAGGAAGCGCAAAGTGTTGGAAAGAGGTGATAGCCAGTCGCGAGAAGGCCAAGATCCACACTACAACCGCAGCGGTGGTGCGAATAATAGACCTTCGAAGCAGACCGCTCGCAGAGGCGGGAGAAGTGCTGGAAATGGAGAAGTGCGGTCACAGAACGCCTTCGGTGGCTACGGTGGTATGCCGAACTTTACCAACCTCCCACCCCCACCCCCAGGACCTTTGCCTTTCGATCCCTCAGACCCCATGGCTTTCTTTGCCATGGCAGCAGCTTTTGGCGCGAACCTGCCAGGCATGCCTCAGCTCCCTTTGCCCAACAGGCAAGATGGTGGCTCGAACCAAGTACGGCCAAAGACAAAGTGTGCTGATTACTTCGAAAGGGGCTTCTGCGCGCTGGGCAGCCTTTGTCCACACGAGCATAGCGACGCCGCAGTGACTGTTTCGCCTGACGAGATTCCCGAGTATGATCCAGAGCAGTCATTCCTTGCTGTCCAGCCGCAAGGGTTGTTTAGTAAACAAGCAGTCCCTAGTAGCCAGCGTCGTTCGACCAAGAATCGCAGACCGCGCTCATCGTTCTCCTTGCCAGGCTATTCCCATGATCGATCAAACACCACGCTTGTCGTCGAACAGATTCCACAAGAATACTTCAACGATGACAGTATACGGACCTACTTTTCAGAGTTTGGTGAGATTGCTAATATCGAGTTGCATCCTAAGAGGCGGTTGGCAGTCATTAAATTCGCCAACCGCCAGGCTGCTAATCAAGCCTACCATAGCCCCAAGGCCGTGTTCGAGAACCGATTCGTCAAGGTTTACTGGTATGGCCCGGACACAGGGGAAAAACTGTCTCTTGAAAACAATGAAGATATTGACATGGAGGACCCGAAACACAAAGAAGAAGAAAGACTTGACTTGGAGGCTATTGCGATAAGACAAGCTGAAGCGCAGAAGGCATTCGAAGAGCGCCGTCGTAAGGCCCAGGAAGCAGATGCGAGAGCCGCAGAGATTGAGAGACAGCTGGAGGAGAAGAACAGAGAGATAGCAGAGATTAAGCGCCAACTTGCAGAACTATCAGGTGACCCATCGGACGAGTTCTCACAGACCCTTGCAACGCTTCAAGCAGAGGCTGCAGAACTGTTCGATCAGCATGGTCCCGATGAGCCCTCGCCCAGTGATCGCAGCCATGGTGCTTTCCGTGGAACTTATCGAGGTCGTGGATACTTCCCACCTCGGGCCAGAGGCTATGCACCTTATCGGGGCGCGTATCGTGGTCGTGCAGGTGGTTTCGCTGGTCGCGCTGCGAACAAGAAATTGGATAATAGGCCTAGGCGCCTAGCTGTCACGGGTATCAAGCCTGATTCACCGAGGGATGAATCTTTGAGACAGCATCTTCTTGTAAGTAGAGATTGTTCGTGTATACGTCTTCGTTTGCTAATGATATCTCTAGAACATCCCTGATTGTAGCATCGAACGTCACCCCGAGCAAACCGATGCCCTCATCCTAACCTTCAAAGAACGATATCAGGCTGAGGATTTTCTGGATCAGTCCCTCAGTATTCCTGACGTTGGTAAACTTGAGCTGGCATGGGTTCCTAACGACGCATTTGGTGGTCTCAAGTCTGTCACGACTACAACTGACGCTTCTGCAGCGAATTACGACGATGATGATGACTCGTCCGCTACCATCGGAGAGCAAGAAATCAAGGTTGAGGAAGATGAAGGTCATCAGATGGGTGGAGTGGACGCGGATATGGATGTTGCGGATGATGTGGACGAGTGGCTGTGAGTGATACCCTAGGTAGGTGCCATGCTCCAAAACGTCTTTGTAACGTCTTTTTTCTTCATTGTTATCACTATGCATTTTTGTGATGTTGCGAGTTTTCGTGGACAACTTGCGAGGTGCGTTGGAGCGACCGTTGATAGGCGACTTTCGAAAGTTCTCAACAATTTCGGGACAGGCTTTTCGCATTTGTGCAATAAATTGATCCACTGATACATATCCGTACAACGCATTATTTCCATGGTCTTGCACCACCTTGACGACGTTTATACTCTTGCTCCCCACCTCAATACTGATATTACACTATTACCAACTCCATCCATCCCCTCCGTTACACCTTTCACCCTCCTCGGTCCCTCATGCCACGTGCCACTCCTTTTAAGCGTGTACTCACAACATAGCCTGCATCCTCTTTACTTCATCCCCCTGCACGCCGCTGAACCAACCCACACGATCCTTGATGAACAGCTCACTCTGTGGTTTCAATTTGGTCTCTACTAGATTGAAATCATCCACAGTACCCAAGCGTAGGATGGAACAGCCAGGAAAGCCGCCGCCGACTCGGTACATGAGCGTACCGCAGGTTTTGCAAAAGTGATTCGCCATTGAGTGGCCTGAAGCTATCGTTGCAACTTGACTGTAAACGGAGAGGTTCTCCTGGCCGCGGAGGTGACGGAGATGACTGTGGTATGTCAGTTGGGCTGTTGTTTTTCCACGATTCGGCCTGTATGATATGGCATTGGTGAGGTGGGGAAGGACTTACCTATCCTTGACAGTAAAGTTAGAAGCAAACATACTCGCGGTAATCTTTCGACAGTCGGTGCAGTTACACACGAACGTCGATACCAAGCCAGGTCCTTCGACTGGGAAAGCGAGTTGGACAGTGCCGCAATAACATGTCGCTGTTGCTTCCTCAGCGTTGGAGTACCCATCCTTTGCTTGGCCTGCGAGAGGGAAGTAAGGCACTGATTTATCGGAAGAGCGGACAGAAGACATGGCTATTGCTATAGGTAGTGTTGTTGCTATGGCTGGTAATGTTGGTGAAGAACCTCTAGGTTCATACGTCCCAGTGATTGTTGAAGTTCGTGTAGATGGCTGGGTGGAATAAGCTTGTGTGTGGTATGATGTCGCTGATGAACTTAGTGCCGGACCAGAGGAGTGTCGTGCGTGTGTTAGTAGAGGGGGCGTTGTCGTTGCCGAGGCAGTTGCAACTGATGTTGTTGGTGAATCGCCCCAAGTAGCAAAATCTTGTATGTTACTTCCTCGGGCCAGGAACATGGAACTTGCTTTCTTCCTTAGAGATGAGTTGGAAGGCGGCGTGGAAAGTTCCTTCCGTTGCTCTGTCACCAGAAGTGTCGATGAACTCTTCGCTTTTCGTATCGGTGATGGCGACGGAGGTGGGCTGTCGGTCCCAGGAATATGTAAATCGGGATTCAAGCGCTGGGCTATCTGCTTGATGAACTTCATGATTGCTGACCTCCCCTTATCTCCTTATAACCGCCCCTTCCCGCCGTCTCTCGAGTTCTGTTGCACAAAGATTTGTAAGGTGAGGATTACAAATTCGCGGTTGCTGTTCTTGTTGGTCGGTCAGATACGCAGGTCGTCTCTCCCACGTTCAGCTTGCTAGCTGACTGGTTGTTGTTGTTGTTGTTGTTGTTGTGTTGCTCTGTCAGC
>Ga0265797_10002701_pt1 | contig 29441 bp, 25 predicted proteins | sample P2T30metagenome_FD_192433 | JGI IMG/M metagenome (GOLD analysis project Ga0265797, IMG submission 192433) | Plant litter microbial communities from East Loma Ridge, Irvine, California - P2 T30 | ecosystem: Environmental > Terrestrial > Plant litter > Unclassified | place: USA: California...
GTGCACCAGCACCTGCAGCTCGAAGCCAGCCTGGGCCGCGCCATCGGCAACGGCGAGCTGCGCCTCGGCTACCAGCCCAAGGTCGACCTGCGCAGCGGCAAGGTGGTGGGCGCCGAGGCGCTGGTGCGCTGGAACCATCCCGAGCACGGCATGATGCCGCCGGAACGCTTCATTCCGGTGGCCGAGGACACCGGCCTGATCGTGCCGCTGGGTGAATGGGTGATCGACGAAGCCTGCGGCGCGCTGCGCGCACTGGACGCCCTCGGCATCATGGACTTCGTGATCTCGGTGAATCTGTCGGCGCGCCAGCTGCGCCAGCGCCAGTTCGTCGACCGCCTGGCGGCCACCCTGCAGCGGCTTGGCGTGCGTCCCGGCAGCCTGGAGCTGGAAGTGACGGAAAGCCAGCTGATGGACCAGCCGGACGATGCGCTGCAGGCACTGGCCGGGCTGAAGGCGCTGGGCGTGCGCCTGTCGATCGACGACTTCGGCACCGGCTACTCGAGCCTGAGCCGCCTGCAGAAATTCCCGGTCGATTACATCAAGATCGACAAATCCTTCCTGGCCGACGTCGGCGACGGCGACGCCGTGATCACGCGCGCCATCATCGCGCTCGGCCACAACCTGAAGCTGAAGGTGATCGCCGAAGGCGTCGAGACGCGCGAACAGCTGACCTTTTTGCGCGACCACGGCTGCGACGAGATGCAGGGCTTTTATTTCAGCCCGGCGATCTCGCAGAAGCGTTTGGAGAGCATGGTCGGGAACGATGCGCGCTTGGCGGATTAAGATTACACGTCGTCCCCGCGAAAGCGGGGACCCATACTGAGCTTCCGAATTCTGTTACTCAGCATGGGCCCCCGCCTGCGCGGGGGCGACGAGCTTTTGGCCTTACAGTTTCATCTCGAGGTTCAAGCCCACCCGCGCCGAGCCCGGACTCAAGCCGATTTCGCGCGACACGCCGCTCGCATCTTCGTAGATGCGGTCCGACGGGCTGTCCATGCCGAGCAGGTTGTTCACCGAAAAGCGCAGCTGGTAGCGCGGGTTCAGCTTCCACAGCGCATAGGTGTCGAGGTCGCGCCGGGTCTGCTGGCGCTGGCTCTGGGCCTCGGAAATGCGCACCCAGCCGCCCTGCTGGTAAGCCAGGCTGGCGCCCATGCTCAGATCGCCCTTGCGCCAGTCGATGCCGAGATTCGCCGACATCGGCGTCTGCGCATCCAGCCGGTTGCCGGGCCCCGGCACCGAGGCCACGTCCGACCAGTTGCGGGTGACGGCCGCGCGCAGGTCGAAGGCCGCCATCGCCTCCATCAGCAGCTTGCCCGGCATCTTGAGCTCGGCCTCGAACGAGCGCACCAGCGCGTCGCCGTCGTTGACCGGGCGGTAGACCCAGCGCCCGTCCGGATCGAGGTCCAGGCGGGTGCGGATGTAATCGGTGATCTCGCGGCGCGAGGCGCTGGCCGAGAACATCGCACCCTGCGGCAGGAAGTGCTCGTAAGTGAGGTCGATGCCTTTCGCCAGTTCCGGCTGCAGATCGGGATTGCCGCCGCCGTCGGCATTGAAACGGGTGTTCACAGCCAATTCGTAGCGGCGCGCGGTCAGCTGGTCGATGGTCGGCGCTTTATAAGTGCGGGTCAGCGCCAGGCGCACCTGGCGGGTACTGCTGCTGCCCTCGGCGGCCGGCAGCTTGTACAGGGTCTGGGCGACCGGGCTCAGGACGTGGCTGTTGGACGTCGCCGGCAGGCCGGACGCTTCGCTCTCGGTCTTGACGCCTTCCCAGCGTGCGCCCAGGTACAGCGACAGCTGCTTGTCGATGCTCCATTCGTCCTGCACGTAGCCGGCCAGGCGCGTGACCTTCGGCGCGAAGGTTTCGACCAGGTGGGTCGCCGTCGGCGCCGAACCGGCCGCCGTCAGGCTTTCGTCGCGGTCGCGCACTTCGTCGCTGGTCTGCACACTGGTGTCGAAGCCGGTGGTCAGCGCATGGCCCTCGCCCACCGAACGCGCGTACTTGCCGCGCAAACTGCTGCGGCGGCCGTTGGTCTCGCTGTCCCAGTTGCGCAGCAGGTGCAGCGCGCGTGCGGCGGTGTACTGGTCGTTATCGGCATCGCTGGTGTTGCGGCTGCGTTCGGTCGACACCGTCAGGTCGAGCTTGCCGCCGCCAAGCTTGGCGACCCAGTTGCCCTCGATCCGCTGCATGCGGCTGCTGTTGGGCGAACTCTGGTAATTCTCGATGTAGTCCGGGTCCGGGAAGGTGCCCACCAGGTTGGTGTTGAGCGTATCGCCGGCCCAGTTCGAGCGCGTCGCCTGCAGGCCGGCCGACAGATTCAACTCGTCGCCGTTCTCGAGTTTCCACGACAAACGTGGGAACAGCCCGATGCCGCGGTAATTGCCGCTGCCATCGTAGGGCGTGTCGCGCGCCTGCACCAGGGTGCCGTCCGGCGCGTAGAACAGGTCCGCGCTGCGGTTGGTGTAGGCGTTCTCGCCGGCGTACAGCGAGCCGTTCAGGAAGTAGGACAGATTACCCTTCTTGTCGCCCAGCGTGCCGCCGGCATTCAGGTTGCGGCTTTCCTGCGAACGCATCGCGCTCAGGCGCAGATCGCGCTGCGGCTTGCTGACCACCTTGCGCAGCACCACGTTGATGGTGCCGGCGATCGACTGCATCGAGAACTCGGCGCTGGCGGCGCGCACGATCTCGATGCGTTCGATCTGGTCGGGCGTGAGCGCGTCCAGCGAAAAGCCGGGCGGCGGGCGGTCGCCGTTGACCAGGATCTGGGTATAGCCGGCGCCCAGGCCGCGCATGCGCAGGGTCTTGCCGGTGACGGTGACGCCGGGGGCGCGTTTCAGCACGTCGAAGATATTGTCGTCGCCGTACTTGCGGATCTCTTCGGCGCTCATGACCGTCTTGCTGGCGGTGTCGTCGCGGCGGGCATCGTAGCTGGTGCTGGCGCCTTTGATTTCGACGGTCTGGATGGCCGGCTTTTTGGCTTCCGGCCTCGCGAGCGCGGCGTCCGTGGCTGCAGGTTTGTCGGCGGGCGCTTCCTGCGGCACGGCTGACTGGGCCAGTGCCAAGGGTGCGATCAGGACCAGAGGCGCGGCGGCGTAACGGATTCGATGACGGGGCATTGCGGGCATGGATCGTTGAGAACGGCGGAGCTGCAACGATACCAGTATTACCGAACTGACACTACGCAAATTGCTGCAAGTAGCCCTTGTTTAGCCAATTGCTCAGCGACTTGTTCAGCGACTTGCTCAGCCCCTTGTTCAGCCAGCCAGCACCAACCTGGCGTGGCTGCCGTTTTCCAGCTTGCGTGTAACGATCGTTTCATGTAACGTTCGTTTCATGGACAAAAAACATGAGCTGCGCGACAAAGCGCTCGAATACTTCCTGGATCACGGCCTGGCCGAACTGTCGCTGCGGCCGCTGGCGGACTATCTCGGGACCAGTGCCCGGCTGCTGATCTACCACTTCGGCTCGCGCGAACAACTGATTGCCGTTGTGATGGCCGAAGCCCGCGCCCGTGTACAGCGTTCGGTCGCCGCGATGCTGCACGCCGCCCGCGGCCAGGCCAGGATCGAATCGGTATGGGGCTGGGCCAGCGCGCCGGAGAACGTCCGCTATGTGCGCCTGCTGTTCGAAGTGCAGATCCTGGCATTGCAGAACCCCGATATCTATGCCCAGTACCTGTCCGACACCAGTACCAGCTGGCTGGCGGTGATCGAACATGGCCTCCCGGATTCGCCCGACCGCCGCACCATCGCCACCCTGTGCAGCGCCGTGATCGACGGCCTGGTACTCGATTACATGAGTAGTGGCGAACTCGACCGCACCAGCGTCGCCCTGCATTTCTTCGTGTCGCTGCTGGAGCGGCACCATCAGCCCCACCCTTCACCCACCAGGAGAGAATGAATGCACCACCCCGACACTGCATCGCCCCTGTTCGACATCCCGGGACAGCCCCGGCACTTGCTGGCGCCGCGCCGGCATACCTGGACCCTGTTTGCCATCGTCGCGGTCCTGACGGTGCTGGGTATACTGAACGACGCGCACGACTTGACCGCGCGCCAGGCGCCCGACCCGGCGCGCGTGCTCAAGACCGAGCTGTTCATGATCGGGCTGCTGTGGTTCTGGGTGGTTTTCGTCTACAAGGGCATGCGCGAGCGGGGCCGCTCGATCCGCGAGTTTTTTGCACCGCAGACGCTGACGCCGGGCCGGCTGCTGGCCGATCTTGGCTGCGGGATCCTGGCGATCGCGCTGATTTACGCCTGCATGCTCGGCCTCGACCACGTCGTGCCCGAGCACGCAGGCTGGTCCAACAATCCGATCCATCCCACGACGCCGCAAGGCCTGGCGGCGAGCCTGGTCTGGGTCTGCCTGTCGCTGAGCGCCGGCACCTGCGAAGAGATCGTGTTCCGCGGCTACCTGCAACGCCAGCTTGCCACGCTCACCGGCAAGATCGGCCTGGCGATCCTGATCCAGGCCGCCGTGTTTGCCGTCGGCCACGCCTACCAAGGCACGGGTGCGGTGCTGCACATCGTGTTGCATGGCCTCGTACTGGGGGTGCTGGCGCACTGGCGCGGGAATATCCGTGCAGGCATTGTCCAGCACGCGGGCTGGGACCTGCTGGTGGGATTCGGCGTGCTGTAAATATTAATGCTTGCGCCGGCGTGCCGTCGCGGCGAGAATTGCCTCATTAATAATAATTCTCGTCGGGACAGCGCATGGAAGACACTACCGCGGGCGCCACGCCGCAGCTGAGCAAGCACCGCATCGAAGCCCTGGTCGACGGCATCTTTGCCGTGGCGATGACCCTGCTGGTGATCGAACTGCGCCTGCCCGAACACCTGCACCACGCGACCCAGGCCGAGCTGGCCGCGGCGCTGGTTGCGCTGGCGCCGACCTTCTTTTCCTGGGTGATCAGCTTCATCGTGCTGGCCATTTTCTGGGCCGGCAACCACCGCCTGTACAGCTACGTGCGCCACAGCGACGGCAAGCTGCTGGCCTACACCATGCTGTCGCTGGCCGGGGCCAGCCTGATGCCGTTCGCGTCCGCCATCAACAACCAGTTCGCCTCGCAGCTGGCCCAGCTGGTGTATTCGAGCGTGATGATCCTGATGGCCGCCGGCGCGCTGCTGGTGGCGACCCATCTGCATCGCAATCCGCAGCTGTGCGCCTACGCGATCGACCGTGCGACCTGGCGCGCGACCATGGTGCGCATCCTGGGTTTGATGCTGGTTGCCGCCATCGCGGTGCCGCTGGCCGGGCTGTTTCCGGGCTCCGCGAACTTTGCCTTTTTACTGCTGTTCGGGCTGAATCCGGTCAGCCGCGCCGTGGCACGGCGCGCGACCCGGCGTGAACCGGCGGCGCCGGCCGCCTGAGCAGCTGCGCCCTCAAGCGCCGAGCACCGTCACCACCACCGCGCGCCGGTGCGGGCTGGTGCGGTGTTCCCACAAATAGATGCCCTGCCAGGTGCCGAGCAGCAGCCGGCCGCCGCCGACCGGCACGCTCAGGCCGGTATTCGTCAGCATGCTGCGCGCATGTGCCGCCATGTCGTCCGGTCCCTCCGCATCGTGACGGTAAGCCGGGTCGCCATCCGGCGCGAGGCGCGCGGCGACCGTTTCCAGGTCGCGCCGCACGTCGGGATCGGCGTTTTCCGTAATCAAGAGCGAGCAGCTGGTGTGCTGGACGAAGACGTGGATCAGCCCGACTTCGATGCCGGCCTGTTGTACCACGCCTGCTACCGCCTCGGTGATGTCGAGGGTGCCGCGGCCGCGCGTGGAAAACCTGAGAATCGTCTGGTGCGTCTTCATGCGTCAACGGATGTGGAGGTCGCCGGCCCGAATCGCGTCGAAGGCGATACGGGCGATATCGGCATCGCTGTGTCCTTTCACGTCTTCCGGACACAGTACCGAGGCCGCAATCGGGGCTTCCATCTGGCGCAGCTCCTGGTGCAGGGTTTCCGACAGGGCCAGCACCGCCTGCCGCGCCACCTTGACGGCGCCCTGCCCGGCCATGGCCGCCGTATTGACGATGTGCCCCTGGTAATCCGGGTCGCGCCGGGCGCAGTCCAGCATCAGCGGCACGAAGCTGCGCACGCCGTGGATCGCACCCCACAGGTTGGTGTCGAGCACGCGCTCCCAGTCGGCTTCGCTCAGTTCCCAGCTTAGGCCATCGACGCGGGCGCAGTCGTTATTCACCAGCAGGTGCACGCCATGGAAGCGGATCATCGCGGCGTCCGCAAGCTCTTCCACATGCGAACACTTGCGCACGTCGCAGACCATGGCCAGCACCTCGGCCCCACCGGCCAACAAATCGTCGGCGGTGCGTTCGAGCGCATCGGCGTCGAGGTCGGCCAGCACCAGCTTCATGCCGAGCGCCGCCGCCGTGCTGGCAAACGCGCGCCCGAGACCGCTCGCGGCGCCTGTGATGACCGCCACGCGGCCTGTGAAATCCTTCATCGCGCGCTTCCCCCGCTGATGTTCATACTTGTCGCTGCGAGTATGCGCTCAAACGATATAGTCCATGCACTGGCGCCCTTCGCGGATCGCGCCGATGAACGGGACCAGTGCCTGGTGGGTCGGGTGTTTGGCGTAGGCTTCGAGCGCCGCCTTGTCTTCGAATTCCGAATACAGCACCACATCGCAGGTGGCTTCCAGTCCCGGCTGGGCGATCGTGACCTCGAACTTCAGTATGCCGGGGACGATGGTGGCACACTCGTCGAGGCGGCGTTTCATCTCGGTGGCGTTCGCGGCGCGCTCGGCGCCTTCGGCGTGGTCTTTCAGTTTCCACATGACGATGTGTTTCAGCATTCGTGTTCCTTGTTGGTGTGAGCTTACGGTGGTGCAGTGTCCAGTGAGCATACCGTGTCGGGGTCGGAATGGCGAGTCGACCGGGCGTGGCGTGCGCAGACATTATCGTGATGCGTCACGTTTGCTTGGATGAGCTCGCCCCAGCGTGCTTGGTGGCGGGGTTGGTTTGTGGATTTTTGGCGGATGTCGGTTAGTTGCATAATAGCTGCAATGGAATGGACGTCCGATTAGTGGCGTGTGCCCCTTGCAGAACCGTGTCGGTTAGTTGCAAGATAGCGCTTCGCATCAATGATACGGATTCTTCATGAGCACCACCGCATTCAAACAAAGTACCGCCGAATGGGACCGCGCCCCCAACGTCGCCTTCGCCAACTTCGTGGTCACGCCCGAATTCGTGCAGACCTCGAGCCGCCAGAGCGACATCGTGCCGATGCCGATCTCGGCCGAGTCGGCCACCGTCTACAAATTCATGTTCGGTAAATTCGCGTCCTGGATGATCGAGCAGCGCCTCAAGATGTCGACCGTGAATGCCGCCGACCTGCAGCGCTTCGTCGAGAACCGTACCGACGGCAAGCGCGACCTGAACAGCAAGATCGCCTACCGCTACCTGCGCCTGCTCGAGCGTTGCTACGACTGGCTGGAGCGCAGCCCGAACCCGGCGCGCGACGCCATCGCCGCCACCGACCGCGCCCACCTGGCCAAGGATGCGCCGATGGCCGCCCTCAACGGCGACGAGCTGGAGCGCTTCCTGGCCGCCCTCCCCGCCGGCCGCGCCCCGGACCAGACCGGCAGCGCCGGCTGGAAGCGGCGCCGCGACCGCGCGATGCAGGTCGTGATGGCGCTGGCCGGCCTGCGCGTGGCCGAAGCGGTCGGCTTGCTGATCGACGAGATCGGGCGCCAGGCCGACGTCGAGGGCGCCATCGAGCTCAACATCACGCCCGAGCAAAAGCACCGCACCAGCTACGAGCACACCGCCAAGCTGCCGCGCGAAGGCGTGCTCGAACTCGACGCCTGGTTGCGCGAACGCGCCGAACTCAAGATCCCGGGCGATCTGGTCTTTCCCGCCAGCCTCGAGGGCGACACGCTGCACAAGGCAACCGTCTACCGCCAAGTGCGCGCCACTTTCGAACGCGCCGGCGTGGCGGTGCCGCGCGCGGGTGGGCGGACTTTGCGCAATACCTTTGCCGCGCGCCAGTGGCAGCAGGGGGCGACGCCGGATGAGATGACGGCCGTGCTGGGTTTGGCGCTGGAGCGTTCGGCGCAGGCTTATAAATATGCGCGAACCAATCCGGAGGATGGCGTGGAGCAGGATGCCGATCCGGATGATGATCTCGACGACGTCCTGGGCAGCAAGCCAGCGGCCTGAGCTGGTCCCGTTGTAGTTGGCTGAGCCCGTTTCGGGGGCGGTCGGGTCCGCGCTCCAGCTAGCACTCCAGTCCGGTTACCCTGTCAGTTTCGCGTAAGTTTGAAGACAGCGCCGCGTAAGCTTCGCGGCGCAAAGTCGCTCCGCGGCCCGCGTAAATACGCAGCTGCGAAGACACATAACTTACAACATGGAGACTACAATGGCGATCACACCCGGCATGGCCGCCGGCGGGAAGGCAGCGCCTTCCAGCGGGCTCACCAGGGAAGAACGAAAAGTCATCTTCGCATCTTCCCTCGGCACCGTCTTCGAATGGTACGACTTCTACCTGTACGGTTCGCTTGCCGCCATCATCGGCAAGCAGTTCTTCCTGGGCGACCCCACCACCTCCTTCATCTTCGCACTGCTGACCTTCGCGGCCGGCTTCCTGGTGCGGCCCTTCGGCGCGCTGGTATTCGGCCGGCTGGGCGACATGATCGGCCGCAAATACACCTTCCTGGTCACCATCCTGATCATGGGCGGCTCGACCTTCATCGTCGGCATCCTGCCCGGCTACGCCGCGATCGGCATCGCCGCCCCGATTTTGCTGGTCTGCCTGCGCATCCTGCAGGGCCTGGCACTGGGCGGCGAGTACGGTGGCGCCGCTACCTACGTGGCCGAACATGCGCCCCACGGCCGGCGCGGCTACTTCACCGCCTGGATCCAGACCACCGCCACGCTCGGCCTGTTCCTGTCGCTGCTGGTGATCCTGGGCGTGCGCAGCTCGATGTCCACCGCCGCCTTCGACGCCTGGGGCTGGCGCATCCCCTTCCTGGTGTCGGTGCTGCTGCTCGGGATTTCGGTGTGGATCCGGATGTCGATGGCCGAATCGCCCGCCTTCGCCAAGATGAAGGCCGAAGGCAAGACCTCGAAGGCCCCGCTCAGCGAAGCCTTCCTGACCTGGCGCAACGGCAAGATCGCGCTGCTGGCGCTGTTCGGGCTGGTGATGGGCCAGGCCGTGGTCTGGTACACCGGCCAGTTCTACGCCCTGTTCTTCCTGACCCAGACCCTGAAGATTGAAGCGGCCTCGGCCAACATCATGCTGGCCATCGCGCTGGCACTCGGCACGCCCTTCTTCATCTTGTTCGGCATCTTGTCCGACCGCATCGGCCGCAAGTGGATCATCCTGGGCGGCTGCACCATCGCCGCCCTCACCTATTTCCCGATCTTCAAGGCCATCACCCACTACGGCAACCCTGCCCTGGAAAACGCACTGAACAGCGCGCCGGTGGTGGTGGTCGCGGACCCGGCGTCCTGCCACTTCCAGTTCAATCCGACCGGCACCGCCAAGTTCCCATCGTCCTGCGATATCGCCACCGCACAACTGACCGCGGCCTCGGTCAGCTACACGCACCAGGACGCGCCGGCCGGCACCATCGCCAGCGTCAAGGTCGGCGACAAGGTTTACCCTTCCTTCAACGCCACCATGACGGCCGATGGCCTCGACTTCGACAAGGCCAGCAAGGCGCGCGAAGCGGCATTGAAAAAAGACCTCGGCGCCTCGCTGAAGGCGGCCGGCTACCCGGCCAAGGCCGATCCGGAACAGATCAACAAGCCCATGCTGGTGCTGATGCTGTTCATCCTGGTGCTGTTCGTGACCATGGTGTACGGACCGATCGCGGCGATTCTGGTCGAGATGTTCCCAACCCGCATCCGCTACACCTCGATGTCCCTGCCCTACCACATCGGTAACGGCTGGTTCGGCGGCCTGCTGCCGACCATTTCCTTCGCACTGGTGGCGTCCAACGGCAATATTTATTATGGACTGTGGTATCCGATCATCATTGCGGTGGTGTGCGTGGTGATCGGGGCGCTGTTCGTGCGGGAGACCAAGGACAACAATATCTACGCGGGGGATTGATGTGGATGTAAAAAGAGCCGCCAGGGCTGGCGGCTCTTTTTTATCGCAGACTGTCAAGCCTGGCGGCGGCGTCGGCGCAGGGCCAGCAGGCCGGCCAGGCCCACGCCGGTCAGCGCCAGGCTGGCAGGTTCCGGAACCGCGGCCGCGGCGCCATCGAGGCTCACTTGGCCACCACCCGATACCGTATCGAAACGTCCGGCGTACGTACCGTATTGATCATTGCTGTAGGAAGTAAAGATCAGGTAATACTGGGTGCCGGCTTGCAGTGTGCTGGTCAGCAGAGACAGGCTGCCGACACCGCTGTCATCGTCGACTTGCAGCAGATTGGCCAAGGGTGAGGCCGGGTTGAACGTGCCTTGGTACAAGGCAAAGAAGCTATCCGAGGCAAGCCCGGCGCCCGTCGTATTGAATGCGGTCGCTTCGATCGAATAGCTGCCGTCGGCGCTGACATGAAAACCATAGACATCATAGGCCACACGCGTGCCCGCGCCACTCAGGGAGCTGGTCGTAAACGGGCGATTGAACACCGGGTCCGACGCGGTCAACTCGCCGGAAAACATGACCGGCACCGCGAAGGCGGCAGTGGAAACGAAGGCTGCGGCTGTAGCCATGCACTTCAGGAAGGTGGAAAACTTAAAGTCGAACATGGAACATCCCTCTTATGATTTGTCGTTCCATGTAGTAAGCAACCGGCATGCCAGCAAACATGTCTTTAAAAACAGTGACATAAGGTAATGTATTTTTTATAGGATTTCTATTTGTAACGAAATTCGACGCCGCTACCTTATTTGATCCCTTCCACGGCCTTGGACGGTACTGGCACGCGGCTCCACACCCGCATCCGCGTGGCAGCCCACGCCGTCATTGCGGCGCCAAGCAACAGCACCAGGCGCGTATCGAACAAAGTCAGCACGGCGCCGGCCGCCGCCATCAAGATATTCGCCAGGCAGAAAGTAGTCGACAGCAAACCCATCACCGCCCCCTGGCCATGGCCGCCGAAGCGGTCCGCGGCCCAGGCCTGGATCACGGCGTTATAAAACGCGTGCGGCAACCCGAACACCATGATGCCGACGATCCCGATCCACAGATTGCCGGCACCAAGCGACGCGATCGCCAGCGCCACCACCACCGCCAGCAGGCCGGCGCGCTGCAGCGGGTCGCCACGGCTCTGGCGCCCCGCAAACAGCGCCGACGCCGTCATGATGCCGCACATGCCGACATTCACCAGCGCGATCGAGCGGGTGTCGTAATGCCCGACCTCGACCAGCCACAGCGGATAGAACTCGTAGAACGCGGTCACGCCGCAGGTGTAGGCCAGTTGCACGCCGAACAGCGTACGCAGGCCCGGATGGCGCAGGAGATTGAAAGCGTGGCGCTCGCGCGCCACCTGCCACCACGACGGACCGTGGCTGCTCGGCTGGCGCGGCAGCGTGATCATGACCAGCACCGCACCCAGCAGCAGCGCGCCGGCAGCGATATAGAAAGGCACGGTGATGCCCCAGCCCACCGTGAACCCGGCCAGCAGCGGCCCGAACAGCCAGCCGAGATGCAGCGACCCATTCAGCCACGACAGCGCGTGGTTGCGCAGCGGCCCCTGCAGGCGGTCGGCCAGCATCGCGCGCACGATCGCGCTCTGCCCTTCGAGCAGGCCGGTGCCGAAACGGGCCAGCAGGAACAGCGGATACGAGTGGCTGGCCAGTGCCCAGGCGGTCAGCACGTGGCCGAGCGCCGCACCGGCTGCCGTGCCGAGCAGCAGCGGACGCCGGCCGAAACGGTCGGATAGCGAACCCAGCACCGCGGTGCCGATCAGCAGCCCGATCGGATTCACCATCAGCGCCACCGCAAACAGCAGCTTGGGCGGCAGCCCGAGGAAATTAGTCAGCCCGTCCGCTGCTCCATGCACGAAAAGCGGCGGCAGGATCGGATATGGCAGCGAGGCGCCCGTCGTGGATAGCAATCCCAACAGGCAGGCGGTAGCGATCAGCAGGGCGTTCTTCATGTCGGCTCGTTAACTAAAGTGTAGCGAGCCTAGCACAGCGGTCACCCTACCCGCATCTCAGGATTGGAGCGCCCGACCTTACTGGGCGTTGAAGCCCCTGCCCTCGCCCGCCAGCCGTACCAGCAACGGCGCCGGCGTCCATGCTTCGCCGCCGTAGCCGCGCGCGAACGTTTCGACGGCCGCCAGCACCGCCGGCAGGCCGACCGTATCCGCGTAGAACATCGGTCCACCGCGATGCAGCGGGAAGCCGTAGCCGGACAAATAAACCATGTCGATGTCCGAGGCGCGCAGCGCGATGCCTTCTTCCAGTAGCTTCGCGCCTTCGTTCACCAGCGCATACACCAGGCGCTCGACGATTTCCTGATCGGAGATGATGCGCCGCTCGATGCGCAGGTCGGCCGCATGCCCGGTGATCATATCCTCGACCAAAGGCGACGCCAGCGGCGAGCGGTCGCCGGCCGCGTAGTCGTACCAGCCGGCGCCGGTCTTCTGTCCGAAGCGGCCCTGCTCGCACAGCAGGTCGGCCGTCTTCGAGTAGCGTACGTCCGGCATCTCGACCAGGCGCCGTTTGCGGATGTACCAGCCGATGTCGTTGCCGGCCAGGTCGCTCATGCGGAACGGCCCCATGGCAAAGCCGAAGGCCTCGGCGGCGCGGTCGACCTGTTGCGGCAGCGCGCCCTCGTCCAGCAAAAAGCCGGCCTGGCGGATGTACTGCTCGACCATGCGGTTGCCGATGAAACCGTCGCAGACGCCGGCCACCACGCCGGTCTTTTTGAGCTTTTTCGACAGCGCCAGCGCGGTGGCCAGCACGTCCTTGCCGGTGTGGGCCCCGCGCACGATTTCCAGCAGTTTCATCACGTTGGCCGGGCTGAAGAAGTGCAGGCCGATCACGTCCTGCGGCCGCGCCGTGAAGGCGGCGATGCGGTTCAGGTCGAGCGTCGAAGTATTCGAGGCCAGGATCGCGCCCGGCTTCATGACGGCGTCGAGCCGGCGGAATACGGTTTCCTTGACCGCCAGGTCTTCGAACACCGCTTCGATCACGATGTCGGCCCCGGCGATGTCTTCGTAGGCGAGCGTGGTGCGGATCAGGCCCATGCGCTTGTCCAGCTGCTCCTGGGCCAGCTTGCCTTTTTTTACGCTGCTCTCGTAGTTCCTGCGGATCGTGGCCAGCCCCTTGTCGAGTGCGGCCTGCCCGCTATCCAGGATCGTCACCGGGATGCCGGCGTTGGCAAAATTCATGGCGATGCCGCCGCCCATGGTGCCGGCGCCGACCACGGCCGCGCTGGCGATCGGACGGGTCGGGGTGTCGGCGGGCACGTCGGGTACCTTGCCGGCGGCGCGCTCGGCAAAGAAGGCGTGGCGCAGCGCCTTCGATTCGACGGTTTCTTTGAGCGCCATGAAACGCTCGCGCTCGAAGGCCAGGCCCTCTTCGAAGGGCATGGTGGCGGAAGCGGCGACCGCCTCCAGGCAGGCCAAGGGCGCCGGGAACGGGCCAGCGACCGCCTGCACTTTCTCGCGCGCGGCGTGCAGGAAGGCATCCAGATCGGCCTGCTCGACCCTGTTATCGCGCACCTGCGGCAGCGGCCGTACGCCGGCGACGCGTTCGGCAAAGGCAACAGCGCCTGCCACCAAGTCGCTGCCGGCCGGCAGCAGATTGTCGAACAGCAGCGTGCCGGCCAGTTTTTCGGACAGCACCGGCGCTCCGGAGACGATCATGTTCAAGGCCGGCTCCAGCCCCAGCACGCGCGGCAGGCGCTGGGTGCCGCCGGCGCCGGGCAGCAGGCCCAGCTTCACTTCGGGCAGCGCGATCTGCGCACCTGGCAGCGCCACCCGATAGTTGGCGCCCAGCGCCAGCTCGAGCCCGCCGCCCATGCACACGCTGTGGATCGCGGCGACCACCGGCTTGTTCGATTCCTCGACCACGCGGATCAGCGTATGCAGCGTCGGTTCGGTCAGGGCCGTGGGCGAATTGAACTCGCGGATGTCGGCGCCGCCCGAAAACGCCTTGCCGGCGCCGGTGATGACGATGGCATCCACGACGTCGTCGGCCTGGGCGCGCTGCAATGCGGCGACGGCGGCCGTGCGGGTCGCGAGGCCGAGGCCGTTCACCGGCGGGTTGTTCAGGGTGATGACGGCGACCCGGTTATGGAGCTGGTAATCTGCGCTCATGTGGTTCTCTTTATTAGTGATGCGTCGATCCGGGCACTATAACCGATAAAAGAACGGTCGTATTATTGCTGCGGGATGCGTAAACGCAATCTCATGCCGTGCGGTGGTCCTTGAATTGCTCCCGCAACTTGTTCTTCTGGACCTTGCCGGTCCCACCGATCGGCAGCGCCTCGACGAACACGACGTCATCCGGCATCCAGAATTTGGCGATCCTGCCCTCAAACCACTTCAGCATCTCCTCGCGGCCAACGTCCTCACCCGGCCGCCGCACCACCAGCAGCAGCGGCCGCTCATCCCATTTCGGATGCGCCATGGCGATGCAGGCCGCCTGCAGCACCGCCGGATGCGCCATCGCGATGTTCTCGATATCGATCGAGCCGATCCATTCGCCGCCGGACTTGATCACGTCCTTGCTGCGGTCGGTGATCTGCATGAAACCGTCGGGGTCGATGGTGGCCACGTCGCCGGTCGGGAACCAGCCATCCACCAGCGGATCGCCGCCCTCGTCGCGGAAATAACGGGCAATGATCCACGGTCCTTTCACCAGCAGGTGGCCCGAGGACTGGCCATCCCAGGGCAGCTCGACCCCTAGATCGTCGACGATCTTCATGTCCACGCCATAGATCGCATGGCCCTGTTTTTGCAGGATGGCGCGCTGGCGCTCGACCGGCAGCGCCCGGTGCCTGGCCAGCAGGCCGCCCGTGGTGCCTAGCGGCGACATTTCCGTCATGCCCCAGCCATGAATCACTTGCACGCCAAAACGGTCGATCAGCGTGTCCATCAGCGCCGGCGGGCAGGCCGAGCCGCCGATCACGGTGCGGCGGAAGGTCGAGAACCTCAGGTCGTTCTGGATCGCGTAATTGACCAGGCCCAGCCAGACGGTCGGCACACCGGCCGAAAAGGTCACGCCTTCGCCCTCGAACAGCGCGTACAGCGACTTGCCGTCGAGCTGTGAACCCGGCAGCACCAGCTTGGCGCCGGACAGCAGCACCGAATACGGCAGTCCCCAGGCATTCACATGGAACATCGGCACCACCGGCAGCACGGTATCGACCGCGCCCACATTCAGCACGTTCGGCAGCGCCGAGGCGTAGGCGTGCAGCACGGTCGAGCGGTGCGAATACAGCGCGCCCTTCGGATTGCCGGTCGTGCCCGAGGTGTAGCACAGCGCGGCGGCCGCGTTCTCGTCGATGTCCGGCCAGGCGTAATCGCCGCTTTCGGCATCGAGCAGGTCTTCGTAGCACAGCAGGTTCGGGATGCGCGTGGACGCCGGCATGTGGGCGCGGTCGCTCATCAGCACAAAGGCGCGCACGCTAGTGCAGGCCGCAGCGATGGCCTCGACCAGCGGCAGGAAGGTCAGGTCGAAGCACAGCACCCGGTCTTCCGCGTGCTCGATGATGTAGGCGATCTGCTCCGGATGCAGGCGCGGGTTGATCGTGTGCAGGACCGCGCCGGAGCCGGACGTGCCATAGTAAAGCTCGAGGTGACGGTAACCGTTCCAGGCCAGCGTACCGACGCGCTCGCCGCTGGCGACGCCGAGCCTGGCCAGCGCCTGCGCCAGCTTGCGCGCCCGCAGTGCGCAGTCGCGGTAGGTGTAGCGGTGCAACTCGCCCTGCAGGTTGGGCTCGACCGGGCGCGACACGATCTCGGTCGCGCCATAGTGGCGCGCGGCAAACTGCAGGATGCTCGAGATCGTCAACGATTGATGCATCATCTGGCCCAGGAGCGGGCTGTGAACAGGCTGTTGAACCGGATGTTGAACCGGACTTTGCGGCGAGCTCTGCATGGCGACGAATCTCCTGTTGGCATGGAAACGGCTCAGTGTCGACCGGGCATGCAAAAATCGTCAACGGTTTTCGATGCTGCGACGCGGCATGGGCGCGTGACAATCCGTTACCGAATGTAACGCGCTTTGGCCAGCCACAAGCGGACCCATAGAATCGGCGCGCTTACGGTAGAATCGCGACATTCCTGCAACGCCAACGACTGGATTGACCATTACTGCTGACGACCTGCCATTTGACAATTCCTTCGCCGAATTGCCACCCGCGTTTTATACGCGCCTGATGCCGACGCCGATGCCTGCGCCGTACTTTGTCGCAGCCAGCGCCAAGGCGGCCGCCCTGGTCGGACTCGATCCGGCCGACCTGGCGCACGACGACTTCGTCGCCACCTTTACCGGCAACCAGGTGCCGCCGCGCGCCAAGCCGCTGTCCGCCGTGTACTCCGGCCACCAGTTCGGCCAGTGGGCTGGCCAGCTCGGCGACGGACGTGCCATCCTGCTGGGCCAACTGGCGACACCCGACGGCCCGATGGAACTGCAGCTGAAGGGCGCCGGCATGACGCCCTATTCGCGCATGGGCGACGGTCGCGCGGTGCTGCGCTCGTCGATCCGCGAATTCCTGTGCTCGGAAGCGATGGCCGCCCTCGGCGTGCCGACCACGCGCGCGCTGATGGTGACCGGCTCGAACCAGCGCGTCATGCGCGAAACCGTGGAGACCGCCGCCGTCGTGACCCGCATGGCGCCCAGCTTCGTGCGCTTTGGATCTTTCGAGCACTGGCACTACCGTAACAAACACGAAGAACTGCGCATCCTGGCCGACTACGTCATCCGCGAGTTTTATCCGGAACTGGCCAGCACCGAGAACCCCTACCTGGCCTTGCTCACCGAAGTGACCAAGCGCACCGCGCGCATGATAGCGCACTGGCAGGCGGTCGGCTTCATGCACGGCGTCATGAATACCGACAATATGTCGATCCTCGGCGTGACGCTCGATTACGGCCCCTTCGGCTTCATGGAAGCCTTCGACGTCGACCATATCTGCAACCATACCGACCAGGGCGGCCGTTATTCGTATGCCAACCAGGTGCCGGTGGGCCACTGGAACTGCTATGCACTGGCCAACGCACTGCTGCCGCTGATCGGGGACACCGATGCAGCCCAGGCAGCGCTCGAAGTCTATGTCGATGCCTACGGCGACAAGTTCGACGAACTGCTGCACGCCAAGCTGGGCTTGACCAGCGCCCAGGAAAACGACCGCGCGCTGTTCGATCACATGTTCAAGCTGATGCAGGAGAACCACGTGGACTTCACGCTGTTCTTCCGCCGCTTGGGCAGCCTGCGTCTGGATGTGCCGCACGGCGACGGTGCCGAAGCCGCAGTCCAGGCGGCCGACGCGCCGCTGCGTGACCTGTTCATCGACCGCGCCGGCTTCGATGCCTGGGCTGTACTCTACCGCGAACGCCTGCGCCTTGAACAGAGCGCCGACGCGCAACGAAGCGAGGCCATGAACCGCGTCAACCCTAAATACATATTGCGCAACTATCTGGCCCAGGTTGCGATCGAAAAGGCGCAGAATGGCGACTTCAGTGAAGTGGCGCGCCTGCTGGCCGTGCTCGAGCGCCCATTCGACGAGCAGCCGGAGAACGAATCCTATGCGGCCCTGCCGCCGGATTGGGCATCGCACCTCGAAGTGAGCTGCTCTTCCTGACGTATTTATATAGTGAGACTTCAAATGACCGAAAAAGTAACGAAAACCGACGCCGAGTGGCGCGACCAGCTGGACCCGACCGAATACCAGGTCACGCGCCATGCGGCCACCGAGCGCGCCTTCACCGGCAAGTTCTGGGACCATCACGAGCACGGCATCTATCACTGCGTCTGTTGCGACACCCCACTGTTCGAATCCGACGCCAAGTTCGAGTCCGGCTGCGGCTGGCCCAGCTATTTCCGCGCCCTGGATCCGGCCAACGTCATCGAAAAGGTCGACCGCACGCACGGCATGGTGCGCACCGAAATCATTTGCGCAGTCTGCGATGCTCATTTGGGCCACGTCTTCGAAGACGGTCCGCCGCCGACCGGCCTGCGCTACTGCATCAACTCCGCCGCCATGCGCTTCGAACCCGCCTGACCTGAAAGCTAGCTCCGCAACATGAAATTTTTGTTCGACCTGTTCCCGGTCATCCTGTTCTTCATCGCCTATCGTCTCGGCTCCAGCAACCAGGATGCCGCGCATGCGCTCGCGCTCCAGTACATGGGCGGCCTGATCGCCGGCGGCAACATCACGCCCGAGCAATCGCCGATCATCCTGGCCACCGCGGTCGGCATCGTCGCCACCATGCTGCAGATCGGCTACCTGCTGGTCCGTGGCCGCAAGGTCGACGGCATGCTGTGGCTGTCGCTGGCGGTGATCGTCGTGATGGGTGGTGCCACGATTTATTTCCACGATGAGAACTTCATCAAGTGGAAACCGACGATTTTGTACTGGGTTTTCGCGCTGGTCCTGTTCGTGGCGCAAGTGGTGTTCCGCAAGAACCTGATGCGCAAGGGCATGGAAGCGCAGATCAAGCTGCCGGAAGCGGTCTGGGACCGCGTCGGCTATGCCTGGATCGGCTTCATGGCTGCCATGGGCGTGCTGAACCTGGTCATGGCCTTCATCGTTTTCAAAGGCAATACCAGCGCCTGGGTCAGCTTCAAGATGTTCGGGGCCACCGGCCTGTTCTTCGCCTTCGTGGTCATCCAGACGCTGATGCTTTCCAAACACATGCAAGAACCGGAGGATGCAGCATGAGCCAGACCCGCGTCGAACGTATCCACATGCTGCTGGCCGATGCGCTGGCCCCGACCCTGCTCGAAGTCGGCGACGATTCCCACCTGCACGTCGGCCACGCCGGCGCGGCATCCGGCGGTGGCCATTTCCGGGTCAAGATCGTTTCTGAACGCTTCGAGGGGCTCAGACTGGTCATGCGCCATCGGCTGGTATATGATGCCGTGCAAGGTATGATGCATACCGACATTCACGCGCTGGCGATTACCGCGCATGCACCGTCCGAGCTGTCCTGACAGCCGTCGTTTCAGGGAGTCTTAAGTAATCTGTTTGAAAATCTGCTGCGTATTACAAAAACTAAACCAATCTCGTCCAAGCAACCCCCCTCACAGGAAACAACATGACTTTTAAGCCAGCACGGCTGCTGTTAGCCTTGATCGCTATCGCCGTATCGTTTGCAAACCTGCCTGCATCCGCACAAAACCTCGCCGTCGTGAACGGTAAAGCCATCCCGTCCGCGCGCGCCGACCAGGCCGTCAAGCAAGTCGTGGCCCAGGGCCAGGGCCAGGATTCGCCGCAACTGCGTGAAGCCGTCAAGCAGCAGCTGATCGCCCGCGAAGTGATGATGCAGGAAGCCGTCAAGCAAGGTTACGACAAGAATCCGGAAGTCAAGCAGGCCCTGGAGAGCGCCCGTCAGACCATCGTCATCAACGCCCTGGCCCGCGACTACATCACCAAGCACCCGGTGACCGACGCCGAAGTCAAGGCCGAGTACGACCGCTTCATCAAGACCAATGGCGACAAGGAATATCACGTGCGCCACATCCTGCTGGAAAACGAAGCCGACGCCAACGCCGTGATCGCCAAGATCAAGGGCGGCGCCAAGTTCGAAGACCTGGCCAAGCAGTCGAAAGACACCGGTTCCGCCAACAACGGTGGCGACCTCGACTGGGCTAGCCCGTCGTCCTTCCCGCCGGAATTCGCCGCCGGCCTGACCGGCCTGCAAAAAGGCCAGGTCACCGAGAAGCCGGTCAAGACCCAGGTCGGTTACCACGTGATCAAGCTGGACGATGTCCGCCAGGCGAAACTTCCGACGCTGGATGAGCTCAAACCTCAGATCCAGGACTCCCTGTCGCAGCAAAAGCTGGCGTCCTACCAAGAGGAAATGGTCAAGAAGGCAAAGGTGCAGTAAGATGTTGGTATCCCGGCGGCCCCGGCCGCCGGTTTGCGTCGCATCGCGACATTAGTATTTACTAGATAGGATCGAATAAATGATTGTGAAGCCAGCCCGCCTGTTGTTAGCCCTGACCGCAATGGTCGTCCTGCCGTCGTTTGCGCAGAACGTCGCGACCGTCAATGGCAAACCGATCCCGTCGTCCAAGGTCGACCAGCTGGTCAAGCAAGTCGTCGCCCAAGGTAAGGCGACCGACTCGCCGCAACTGCGCGATGCGATCAAGAAGGACCTGATCGGCCGTGAAGTCCTGATCCAGGAAGCCGACAAGCAAGGCGTCGGCACCCGTCCGGACGTCAAGAACCAGATCGACAACGCCCGTCAAAGCATCATCATCAACGCGATGCTGGCGGACTACATCAAGAAGAACCCGGTCACCGACGCCCAGATCAAGGCCGAGTACGACAAAGCCAAGGCTGAACAGGGCGGCCGCCAGGAATACCACGCACGTCACATCCTGGTCGCAACCGAAGCCGAAGCCACCCAGATCATCGCCAAGCTGAAGGGCGGCGCCAAGTTCGAAGACTTGGCCAAGCAATCGAAAGACCCGGGTTCGGGCGCCAATGGCGGCGACCTCGGCTGGGCCAGCCCGGAAAACTTCGTTCCCGAGTTCTCCAAGGCCATGACCTCGCTGAAAAAAGGCGAAGTCACCCAGACCCCGGTCAAGTCGCAGTACGGCTACCACGTGATCCGCCTGGAAGAAACCCGCGCGACCCCGATCCCGCCGCTGGAAGAAGTCAAGCAGCAAGTGGCTGAAGCCGTGCAACAGCGTAAAGTTGCCGCCTTCCGCGACGAACTGATGAAGAAAGCCAAGATCCAGTAAGTCGACGATGGCGCCCGGGCAGCCGGGCGGATCGATGGACTCTTTTCGGAAAGCTTCCCGGCCTCGCGGCCCGGAAGCTTTTTCTTATTCCAGCCTGTCCTTGTACTGGAAAATCGCATCCACGATGCCGTAGCCGCCCCTGCGCCAGACGGTAACCGAGTCGATTTCGCCGACCACGCGTGGCTCGCTGACGCTTTCGGCAACGGCATCGCTCGGGTCGTCGTTGGACAACCAGCCGTTCCAGTCCGGCACGCCGGCCTTGCGCCCATTGATATTCACGATGCCCCAGTTTTCATGTTTCGTGAACCAGAGTCCCGCGACCGGCCCCCTGATGGTCTTCCAGGCCTCACCGATGCCATCCGGCGTGAGCCAGCCATCCTTGCGGCCATTACGGGAGACGATCGGCTGTACCTTGCCGTTCTTCAATTCGTAGAGCCGGAGGTTGACGATGCCGTAGTTGCCCTGTGAGACGACGTCGATCGAGTGGATGGTCTTGCCGGCGAGATCGACGTGGATCTTTTCCGCATCGCCATCGTCGGGGTTGATACGCTGCGTCCGCCCTTCGATCAGCAAGCCCTTCCCGAAAGGTAGCCCGAACTTCTCCATGAAAATATCGGCCGGGCTCTTTTTTGGGAACGCCAGCATGGTCAACGACAACAGGATGCCGGCGCCGGCGAAGAACAGGGCGAACTGCGGCATCAGGGCCAACAGCGCCGGCCCGGCCACCACTTCGAATACGCCGGCGGCGTCGTCGGCGGCCAGCGCAGCCGCCGCCAGGCCTGACGTCAGGGCGACACCGGCGGCCAGGCCCTTGCGCTCGCTCGACTCGTGATTGAGGAACTCGTCGTGCGCCTCCAATGCGGACGAAATGAAGGCGAGCACCGCCACGCCGGCCGCGAACGTGAGTTCGAACTTGGCGAATTTCGACAGGCTGGCCGGCCTCACTGCCGGAATCGGCCTTGCCTTCCTGGACACCTTGCCCACCTCTTCGGACATCTCCTCCATTTCGACGTCGAACGTCGTGAACTCGTCGTTGGCGATTGCCTGCGCCTCTTCGCGCGCCGCCCTGCTCAACACGTTCGTATTCGGCGACCACAACCGGCCGACCTGGCGGTACACGGTCTGCGCGGAGCGCCCCAACTGCGGTAGCGCCGCGATCGACTGGGTCATCTGCACGATCAGCGCGAACTGCTTCTGCGCCGGCAGCCTGGCGAAATCGCCCTTCGAAAATGCAATCGCGACCGAGACCATGTTCACGATGACGCCGACCACGACGAAGGTATTGCCGATGCCGCTCAAGAACGGGCGATTGACGTCGAATAGCTTGAGGTCGGTGTTGCCCGGCACTTTCATCATGGTCTTGTCATACGACTGCCAGCCCAGGAAGGCCGTGCCGATCGCGCCCAGCACCTTGCCGCCGATGTCGGCATTGATTTCCGCAAGCATGCCGCGTGCTTCGACGGCATTCACGTGGACGTCGGGAATCGGTTCGCCGTTCGCGATATGAGACAGCACCGTGACCAGGACTGCCGGAAAGACTTCCTTGAACAGCTCGGGCGGAATGTCCTCGACGTTTTGCGCCGTGTTCGCGAACAGCACTGCATACGCCGCCTCCACCATCTCGCGGAGGAAGCGTTTTGCGGTCTTCCCACTGGGATCGAGCACTTTCAGCATCGATGCCCAATGCGTCAACGCGGGTAGCGTGGCTCCCTGGGCGCCGTCGCGGTCATCGGCGGTGGTCGACATTTGACCGACCACGCTGTCGACGATCCGCGTGCGTACGGCGTCCGATAATAGATACTTTTCGAGCAGCTCCTGTGCCCAGTTCGTCTGGGGGTCATCCCGGTATGCCGCCAGCAAGGGATAGAGATTGAGATAAGCAAGCTGGTACAAGCGATCGTTCTGGCGGCCGTAATGCACCGAATTGGTAATATTGGGCAGCCTGTCGGCAGCGGTCTGGCGGTTGGGATAAATAAAATGCCTGACTGCGGTCGCTTCCTTTTCCGAAAGCCGGAACCTGACGTCCTTGTTGTTTTCCTGAACCTGGTGGGTCACCAGCGCCCTCGCAAACACATTCTGATACCACGACATGCTCTGACGGACTATTTTCTTGTGATCGTCATCGATGTCCGGCACCGCTTTCTGGAAGATTTCGCCGAGCCCAATACAAGCCCCGGATCAGCAGGTCCTGGGTGTCCTGTCCCAGCGAGGCGTGCGGTACCAGGGTGATGAGTTCCTCCATGTGCAGCCCGCTGCCGAGCGGCAGATCAGTCGGGATATTTACCATAGAACGCTCCAGTCGGATACATCGAATCGATCGAATGGGCGCATGCATGTTGGATGGTATCGCCCGTGCGGAGTGTAATCAGGCGCCGCCGCGGAGGTAACTGGCAGTATGCATAGCTGCGGTGCCGCCGATTGTGGCGCTATGCGCTTTGTGTCACGATGACAACCCTTATCCTTACCCTCTCACTATCACCATGCCGATCCTGTCGATCCTGCGCCGCCACGCCATCTGTCTGCTCCTGTCGACGGCCGCCGCGCAGGCTGCGCCGCCGCAGGCGCTGCCGCTCTACACCGGGCAAACGCCGCCCGGCATGCGCATCCTGTTCGGCGACTTCGACGTACAAAAGCCGCTGGCGGGCGATGCCGGCCGCATGGACGAGGATGCACGACAGCCGCACGCGGTCGTGGAACTGCGGCGCGGGCCACCCAGCCGGGGCGCTTTGCGCCTTGCCTGGAAGGACAGCTGGTTTTCGACAGTCCGGGTGGAAAGTGCGCCGCTCGACCTGCGCCCCTATCTCGCACGCGGCACCCTCGCCTTCGACCTGAAGGTGAACGAACTGGCACAGGGTGGGCTGGCCGTCCGCCTCGCGTGCGGCAAGGACTGCGAGCGCACGGTGTCCTACGTGGTACCCGCACGCGCTGCGCAAGGCGGCGGATGGCAGGGTCTACGCCTGGCGCTGTCGTGCTTTTACCGCGAGGGCGACGATTTCTCGGCCGTCACCCAGCCGTTTGCGCTGGACGGCACCGGCGCGGGCGACGTCGAGATCGCGGACATCCGCGTCGAGGCCGGCGGCGCGCCAACCCTTCCCTGCCCGGACTACCGCACGGTGTCGGTCACGCCGGCGCCGCTGGAAGAATCGTGGTCGCTCGACTGGTGGAAGCCGCGCCATCGGGACAAGCTGGCCGAGATCGCGCGCCGCGCGGCATCCGGCGCGCCGACCGGCATCGTCTTCATCGGCGACTCGATCACCCACAACTGGGAAAAGGAGCAGCCCGCGCTGTGGCAGCAGCTCTATGGCAAATACCACCCGCTGAATCTCGGCTACGGCGGCGACCGCACCGAGAACCTGCTGTGGCGGCTCCAGCATGGCGAAGTCGACCGTATCGCACCGAAGGTCGCCGTGCTGATGATCGGCACCAACAACACCGGCTTGCGTCATGATGATCCGGACGTCACGGTGGCCGGCATCCGGCGCGACATCGACGAGCTGCGCCGACGCCTGCCAGGAACGCGCGTGCTGTTGCTGGCGATCTTCCCACGCGGTCCCAATGCCGATGACGGCTTGCGCCGGGCGAACGAACGGGTCAACGCCATGCTGCCGGCGCTGGAGGATGGCGAACACGTCGACTTCCTCAACCTGAACGCCGCATTCCTGGCGCCCGACGGCACGCTGTCGCGCGACATCATGCCCGACCTGCTGCACCCGAATACCGAAGGCTACCGGCGCTGGGCACGCGCGATGCAGCCGACGCTGGACCGCCTGATGCGCTGACGGCACGACGCCGTCCATTGTTCTTTCATTTGTCTTTACATCGATTTACCGCAGTTGACCGCGCTTTACGGCCGAGCAACAGACAATGTGCTCGACCCGGCAAGCAGTATTGACAGCCCGGCCGGCCCCACGCGCGATGAAAGACTGAATCATGGACCACAAACACACCACTCTGGCTGACGACCTCGAGCGCATGCTCGCCACCCAATCCGACCGCCGCCAATCATTGCGCTGGCTGCTGGCCGGCGCCTCCGCCCTGCCCCTGATCGGCTGCGGCGGCGGTAGCGGCGGCGGCACGGTCGCCAACGCCACGACCGGCAGTACCGGCAGTACGAGCGGCACAGGCACCGGCACCGGCACCAATACCGGCTCGACCACAGGCACCGGCAGCAATGGTACCTGCAGCGTCATCCCCGAAGAAACCGGCGGCCCCTACCCGGGCGACGGCACCAACAGCAACGGCAGCGGCATTGCCAATGCGCTGACGCTGTCCGGCATCGTGCGCAGCGACATCCGCACCAGCGTATCGCCAGGCAGCGCCACCGCCGCCGGCATCCCGACCACGCTGAAGCTGCAGATCGTCAACGTCGGCAGCAGCTGCGCCACTGCGGCCGGCGCGGCGGTCTACCTCTGGCACTGCGATCGCGACGGCAATTACTCGATGTATGCCAGCGGCCTGACCAAGGAAAACTACCTGCGCGGCGTACAGGAAGCCGACAGCACCGGCACGGTCACCTTCACCACCATCTTCCCCGGTTGCTACGCCGGCCGCATGCCGCACATCCACTTCGAGGTCTACCCCAGCCTGGCCAAGGCGACCAGCGCCGCCAACCGCGTCAAGACCTCGCAATTTACCTTCCCATTGGCCACGCTCAACGAGATCTATGCCACCACCGGCTACAGCGCCAGCGCACGCAATTTGTCGAACATCAGCTACGCGACCGACAACGTGTTCAGCGACGGCACCTCGCTGCAGATGGCCTCCATCACCGGCGATCCGGTGAACGGCTACGTGGTGGCGCTGACGATCGGCGTGTCGCTCTGAGTCCACTCAGCCGTCCGGGGCGCCTCCCAGCGCCTTGAGCGCCCGTTCGAGTGCGCGGATCTTCTCACGCAGCGTCGTCAGGTTGCGCAGCAGTGCCGCGTTACGCTCCCACTCGGCGTTGCGCGTGATCGGGTAGTAGCCCGTGTAGCGGCCGGGCTCCCTGATCGAATGCGCGACCAGGGTGCCGGCCGTGATGTCGACATGGTCGGCGATCTCGATATGGCCGTTGACCATGGCCGCGCCGCCGAAGGTGCAGTGCTTGCCGATGATGGCGCTGCCGGCCACGCCCACGCAGCCGGCCATTGCCGTGTGCGCGCCGATACGGCAGTTGTGGCCGATCTGGATCTGGTTGTCGAGCTTGACACCGTCTTCGATGACCGTGTCGTCCAGGGCGCCGCGGTCGACCGTGGTGTTGGAGCCGATGTCGACGTCGTCGCCGATCACCACGCGGCCGACTTGCGGGATCTTGATGTAGACGCCGTCTTCCTGCGCGAAGCCGAAGCCGTCGCCGCCGATCACGGCGCCGGCGTGGATGATGCCGCGGGCACCGATGATGCAGCAGGCGTGGAAGGTGACGTTGGGGAACAGATGGGTGTGTTCGCCGATGATGGCGTCGCGGCCGATGTAGCAGCCGGCGTCGATGATTGCCCCTTCCGCGATCACCGCGCCCGCCTCCACCGTCACGTGGGGCGCGAGGCGGACACTCGGTTCCACTTTCGCGCTCCAGTGCACGCTCGCGCTGCCGTGGATGCCCGATTCGATCCCGCGTGCGGCGGCATCCACCAGCGTCTGTGCGACACGCGCAAAGTAAGCATGAGGATTGTCCACAATGATGCGGGCACCCGCATAAGCTTTCGCCACTTCTGGCTCATCCAGCTGCGACAGGATGATGGCGCCGGCCCGGCTGCGCGCCGCCTGCCCGCGCAGCTTGCTGGTCGCGAGAAAACTGATATCGGCGGCGCCGGCGCCATCGAGTGAAGCGACGGCGCCTACTTCGACATCCGGCGTGCCGATCAGCTGCCCGCCAAAGCGCTCGACCAGTTCGCCCAATCGCGTCCCCATGCTATCGCCCCCATCTGTCCCAGATTAGAAAATTGGACCGAACGGCTGGCGCGACGGTTCCAGTAATCCCGCCCGCATCCTATAGCTTTCTGTCGCCGGTCAAGCCGGCGCAGGATTCCACCATGCTTTTGCACGCCTGCCTGAGCTTGATCTATGCGAGTGCGTCGCCTATGTTCAGTAGACAACCAGACCATCGCCGGCATCAGGGTCCGGCTCGAGCCAAACAATCGAGGTGAACATGATTGCCGATCCCGGCTCGCCCGCCACCGATCCGCGCGTCTGGAGTGCGCTGTTCGCATTTTTTGCCGTCGGTGTCGCTTACGTCACCGCCCGCCTCAGCGTAAAGAACAAGCAGATCGACTTCCTGCTGTACGACCACAAACAATATGACGAATTGCAAAAGAAAAGGCTCGAAATACGCATCGAAGAAGCCAGGCTCGGCACGCTGCCGACGGTCAGTGAATGGGAAAAGAAACGTCTAGCGCTCGAGGTCGACATGTTTTTCGACCGTTTCTGGAGTCTGCAGTTCGACGGCTACGTGGCCTGGTACGACGGCTACGTGCCGACCTCGCTGTACACGTTTTGGCTGTTGGCCCGTTGGCGCGAGATGTACGACCCGTCACCCGAGTGGACGCTGGACAAGACGACGGTGCCGGCATCGTTGGAAATCGTGAGCGAACGCTGGTCCCTGAATCCGGATCCACGCTCCAGAGAAACCCACCAGCTCGACAAATTCGTCCGCCTGATGACAGACCTTGGCACGGAGCGCAATGTCAACATCGACGAACTGTTGAAGCAATACGGACTGTCACCGATCCGGCGAGTCTTGCGAAAATTCCTTGGTGCCTACTGACGGCGGAACCGGCGCGACAAAAAAAAAGCGCCCCTCCCGGAGCGCTTTTTCGTGACGCATCACATCAAATCAACCAACCCACTTCCGCGCATTCTGGAACATCCGCGCCCAGGGCGAATTCTCACCCCAACCATCCGGATGCCACGACATGGTCACGGTCCGCTGCACCCGTTCCGCATGCGGCATCATCACCGTAAAGCGTCCATCCGGCGTAGTGACTGCGGTAAGCCCACCAGGCGACCCGTTCGGATTGAAAGGATACTGCTCGGTCGCCTCCCCACGATTGTCGACATAGCGCAAGGTCTGCACCACCTGCGACAAATCGCCGGTCTGCGAGAAATCGGCAAAGCCCTCGCCGTGCGCGATCGCCAGTGGCGCGTGCGTACCGGCCAGGTCAGCAAAGAAGATCGACGGCGAATCCAGCACCTCGACCATGCCGAAGCGCGCTTCGAACTGTTCCGACTTGTTGCGGGTGAACTTCGGCCATGCCTCGGCGCCCGGGATGATGCCCTTCAGGTTGCTCATCATCTGGCAGCCGTTGCAGACGCCCATGCCGAAAGTATCCGGGCGTGCAAAGAACTCGGCAAACGCGGACTTCAGCTGCTCGTTGAACAGGATGGTCTTGGCCCAGCCTTCGCCGGCGCCCAGCACGTCGCCGTAGGAGAAGCCGCCGACGGCGATCAGGCCTTTAAAATCTTCCAGCGACACGCGGCCGGCGATCAGGTCGCTCATGTGCACGTCGACCGCCTTGAAGCCGGCCTGGTGCATGCCCCACGCGGTTTCGATGTGCGAGTTGACGCCCTGCTCGCGCAGGATCGCCACGCTCGGACGTGCGCCGGTCGCGATGAACGGTGCCGCAATATTCACGGTGGTGTCGTGCACCAGTTTCGGCGTGAAGCCCGGGTCCTGCTCGTCCAGCAGGCGCTCGTATTCCTGGTCGACGCATTCCGGGTTGTCGCGCAGGCGCGCGATGCGCCAGCTGGTCTCGCTCCACAGGCGGTGCAGTTCGCTGCGGCGCTTGGCGTAGATCACCTTCGTGTCGCGCGTGAACTCGATCATGCCGCGGTCGTTGACCTTGCCGATGATGTGGCTGCAGGCGCCGAGGTCGAACGAGCGCAGCACGTTCATCACGGCGCTGCGCTCGTCATGGCGCACCTGCAGCACGGCGCCCAGCTCTTCGTTGAACAGCGCGCGCAGCGTCATCTCGTTGCGGCGCTCGCCTACCTGGGCCACCCAGTTCTTGGCGTCGCCGTGGTCGGAGGCGTGTTCGCCTTCCATCGTCAGGATGTCGAGGTTGACCGAGACGCCGGCGCGGCCGGCAAAGGCCATCTCGCACAGGGCCGCGTACAGGCCGCCGTCGGAACGGTCGTGGTAGGCCAGCAGCTTGCCGTCCGCGTTCAACTGCTGGACGGCCGCGAAGAAGGCTTTCAGGTCGGCCGGGTTGTCGAGGTCCGCGGTTTCGTTGCCGAGCTGGCCGGTCACCTGCGCCAGCGCCGAGGCGCCGAGGCGGTTCTTGCCGCGGCCCAGGTCGATCAGGATCAGCGAGGTCTCGCCCGCATCGAGGCGCAGCTGCGGCGTGAGCGTGCGGCGCACGTCGCCCACCGGCGCGAACGCGCTGACGATCAGCGACACCGGCGAAATCACGGCTTTCGACTCCCCGTTGTCGTTCCAGGTGGTGCGCATCGACAGCGAATCCTTGCCGACCGGGATAGACACGCCCAGCGCCGGGCACAGCTCCATGCCGACCGCCTTCACGGTATCGAACAGCGCGGCGTCCTGGCCCGGCTGGCCGCAGGCCGCCATCCAGTTGGCCGAGAGTTTGATGGCGGCGATGTCGGCGATCGGCGCGGCGGCGATATTCGTGATCGCTTC
>Ga0265797_10002702_pt1 | contig 29441 bp, 19 predicted proteins | sample P2T30metagenome_FD_192433 | JGI IMG/M metagenome (GOLD analysis project Ga0265797, IMG submission 192433) | Plant litter microbial communities from East Loma Ridge, Irvine, California - P2 T30 | ecosystem: Environmental > Terrestrial > Plant litter > Unclassified | place: USA: California...
AAATTTTTCCGCTCCGTTTTGTTGTGCAAGTGAAGCAATGGTTAAAGGATATTCCAGATCCACTTTGGTAAATGCTTCCTTCGAACCGGCTTTTTTTATCGTTGTGCCCAGACAGCAAAATATATCCTCGGCCTTTACCTGAGAAGCTTCCGGTTTATCAAAATCAAATATGATTTCAGTTAATTTGATATGGCTAATCCCCAGAGAACGTCTGGTAAGAACAATAACTTTATCGTAATACGGGGATTGTAAAAGCTTCGTAAGCAGCTGACCACCAATTAATCCGGTTGAACCTACCAGCAACGCTGTTTTGGCTGATGTTGAAGTCATAACATAATTCTTTTTGTTTTAAGACAAAAAGATACGGATTCTAATCATTTCAGAGGCAAATATGAGGCATTAATGAGGATAACTTTTTTAGAAAGCACCGTTTCTAAACAGGCTTAAAACTGTTCTACAAATCATTTATTTAAAGAGGTTACCCCATTCGTCACCAATGTCATTATTTTTATCAAACGTATTTACCCAGTCAACAAACAGCACACGAAACTCATCGATAGATATTCTTAACAGATCCAGATACCGTTCATTGGAAAGGTTAAACATCTTACAGGTATAGGTATGCGTAACCAGTGCACGGGCTGCCAGCTTGATTAATACCGCATTTTCCATCCGAAGCGTATAAAAATCACCACCTTCTGCACCCGCGACTTTGGCAGGAATAAGCGCTGCGTCCGTCAGCATCTGTTCCCTGAGAAAATGCAGATCATGATCATCCGGAAGCGTATCTACCAGAGAATGGACAATTTCAAATATTTCCCTGGCCTTTATCATAACAGGAAGATTGTCTATCCTTTCATGATTCAAATTATAATCTTCTCCGTCTTGGTCATCATCGTCGCTTTCCTCAAGCCAGTCCGGGTCACTGTCTTCAAAGTTCATATTCATTATTTTACTTGACCAAGCTAAATACCAGAAAAAATTTGATTTTTACTAAATTAAAGCTTAAAAGTGTGGAGAATCAGCGTCAGAACATGTCTTGGTATCAGGTGAAACATGATAAAGGTCAAAGGCATGAAATTTGATCAGTATAAACCAAACAACCAGGTGCTATGAAAAAGGAAAACAAAGAAACCGAAGGAGGAACACCATCCCCATCAGGTCCACATGACGAAACAAGACATGAAGACGATGCTGCAAAATCTTCCGGTACAGTAAAGAAAGATGCAATCAAGAATTCAGAAAAGGATAACATGACCGATCAGAAAGGCTACAACGAAACGCCTCCGACTGTACCCGTAAAATCGAGTAAGGAAAAAGCCTGAGCCGTTATTTCCGCTTATCGGTTTCCATCAACGCATCCAGCGCTGCGGCCAGATAAACCATAGGTGCGTTCCAGTTAATGGCTATTTCATTAGAAGCATAGGAACAGTCATCATCGGTAAAGGATTCATCGGCGAATTTACTGGTATAGGTTGTGCATTTATCCTGTTGCGCCGGGTTAGGTCCGCCGGATAACAATCCCGGTACAGGCTCGGTGATTCCATCCGCAATTGATAACCGGTGGTGCGGATGCATCACCGGCTTAATACCGAAGCCGGTCAAAAAAGAATAACCGGTAGCATTTCTGCCTAAAATATAATCCAGGTTACCAACCGCTGCATTTAGAAATTTCGATTGTTTAGTGAGTTTATAGGCATATAATAAAGCGATTCCCTGATTCGCTGCCACAGAACTGCTTCCCCAGGAATAATCTTTGGCTGTCCTGCCCATTACGGTGTGATAAGGTTGTTTGTCTAAATCCAGTAGAAGCCCTTCTGAAAAGTCCAGCACTGATTTTTTGATTTGTTCCACCATCCGCGATTCTGTTTTCTTCGCTTCTGCATTCCGCAAAATGGTGTAATATCCCAAAGCTTTCACCTGACTCCATGTCGGTAACGGCATTGGCTTGTCTGTTTCCAAGTCTATACCTGCAAGATAGCTTGTCTTGCCAGTCAGCGCATACATTTCGGCCGCTGCCCAGATTTTCTCATCCGTTATACTTCTATCCCCGTATGCACCTGTAACAATATCCGGATCAAATTTCTGATTAAGCGCGTTTTGATCATAAAATATGGCAGGGTTTTTCTCAGCCCAGGCCCAGCCTTTTTCAGCTGCTGTAAGGCATGAGTCGGCAAGGCCGGGAAGCTGTGTATTGAAGCTTTTTAGTATCCTGGCAGACTGCGCCATAACTGCTACAAAATCCAGTGTTGCTACTGTATTTTTCTGTACAACATACCTTGGATTTTTACAGGCATCCGGCATAATCATACCATCGAACTTCGGGTTGGTCAATTTATGATATACGCCGCTATCTACCGGATCCTGCATTGTAAGCATCCAGCGAAGGTTCCAGATTACTTCATCAAGCAAATCAGGAACAGCGTTGTCACTCTCAGGAATATTGGTTTTAAAGTTCTGAAAATATGCCGGAAAGTCTTCGTAAAGTGACAACAAAGTCCCCATTGTAATTCCTGAATTGACGATATACTTATTGTAATCTCCCGCATCATACCATCCTCCCGGGGATTTGATAACGCTATTTTCAGAACGTTCAGGTGAAACCGCAGATGCATGAACCAGTACATGGTCATCCGGATGGCCTGCTGCCCTTGCCCATTTACCGGCAAACTTCTCAGGCAAATCTGTCGATGCCCTCTGATAGTAGAAGCCTTTCAGTGCAGCTATCGCAACCGGTTTGTGAATATTGGGTTTAATCTCAAAAGGGGTTGATTTACCAAATGACGGAATTTCAATGATGTATTTACCTGATGTTTTGAAAGCAGAAAAATCTGCGATCCTGCTCAGTTTACCCGAATGCTGATTCGTTTTTAAATCGCTCAGTTTGCCTTTAAATACGGTTTTACCGGATCTTGAATCCTTTATTAAAAAATCATTTTGCTTTTCTGTCAGGATCACGGCAATTTTTTCACTTTGCGGATAGAACCCGATCTGGTTTAACCTGATATCCGGACTGACTTTCTGAGCAAATGATGCAGCGGTAATCCAGGCAATGGCTATACCTGATAACAAAAATTTCCTAATCAAAAAATCCATAATTCTCCTGATAATACCGACAGCTTCCAACTACCGGATACATTTAAAATGTTACAAAAATGACTTTAAATATTACTTCCCGACCGTATCAGTTAACCTTCTTTGGCCCCACAGAATCGTAAACAACCACCTTTTCCCACAAATGAGAATATTCCTTAATGAATTCCAGATGAATAGGATGTGTCTGATATATTTCCTCTTCAATAATATTTTTAAAGAAACACATCCACGAGAAAGTATAATCCTTAACAATTACATCCCGGCTGGTTGCCGCCGGCGTGCCGATATGAACATACTGGATCGTTGGAACCTTGGCGAGCTTATGTAGGCCTTCCAGCAATTTGGCTTCATCCTGCGCATTGTTCCGGTTTTTTAAATAAAAATAAACATGGTGGATAAATAGCTCTTTAACTCTTTCCGGTTCAGCAGCCAACGGAGAAACCGATGCTAATGTTGCCAATCCTGCATTTTGTAAAAACCTGCGTCTTGATTTATCTTCCATATTTTATGACTAATTATAACCCTTTACAGTTATGACTATAAAAGGGATACTGAATAGCTGAATTAGTTATCTACTTTGCTTAACGCTGCCAAATTATTCACCGTATTCCAATTTCTGGTTGTTGCAATCACTTTTAGTTTGTTCTCGAAAAAATTGTTGTTCAGTTTCGTTTTCCCATATCCGACAATACAGTTTAAATACACCAGTTTTTCTTTCATCACAAATTCATCAGGCAGGTACTGATCCGAACGAATCTTTTCCACGCTTGAATGGCCAGGTACTTCTGCAAAAAAAGTTACATAAAGTTTAGCGACATCCGTAGCCAACAATTTTGCAAAAGGATTATTTTCGCAAACCTGCGCGATATATTCTGAACTAAAAACAATAACAGGTACGTTCAAATAAAGATCTTGCTTAATCTGACTGGTAATCTGCTTCTGTAAATCAATCTCGCTAAAAGAATCTGTTTCAAAAATTACGTTCCCGCTTTGCAGGTATGTCTTTACATTTTGAAACCCCATACTTTCAAATATTTTTACCAATGCCGGCATTTTTATTAAATTTTTGCCACTGACATTGATTCCTCTCAGAATTGCTATGAAAGTATTTTTCTTCATGTGAAATAGATAAAACAGTAAAAGCTGCAAAACTTACCCGCTGCCTTAATAAACCGGCAGCAAATGTGTCTCCGCAAACATAAAGCATATTCATAAGAAATTATCCTGTAACCTTTGAATATCAATCTGTCTACCTAAGTCCGCAGACGCCCGGATCAATTCATGCTATTTTAGCGTCCAGTTTATTTTTCCTTTAAACGGATCCTGCGAAACTGTCATTTTATTCCCTTTTTTAACCAATACCAATTCTTTAAGCTGATTATCAGCGGGTAAACAGATCTGAACTGTTGCTTTGCCTGCGTTTCCTGTAAAGCTCAGCAGCTCAATATTGTTCCAGTCTATTTGCCCGGTGGACTGAGCTACTTTTACCTGCGGAAGAATGGCGCCTTCCCGTACCAGCATAACCACCTGTAATTCACCGGCATCAATTTCATGCCATCCTCCGGCATACACTTTCCGTGTCTGGTAGTCTGTCCATTGCCCCTTTGGCAGATAAACGGAACGGGATTTGGCCGATTCAAAAAACGGAGCAACCAGTATATCTGCACCGAACATATACTGATTATCCACGAGCCAGGATCCTGGATCATTGGGAAATTCAACAAACAGCGCACGAAGCATGGGCAGTCCTTTTTCCGAAGCAACTTTAGACTGGGCATAAATGTATGGCATCAGCCGGTATTTGAGCTCAACCGCTTTACGGAAGTAATTCTGAAAATCCTCTCCATATTCCCAAGGCTCTTTAGGTGCCTGTCCATGTGTTCTGGTATGTGAAGTAAGTGCGCCCATCGGCAGCCAGCGGCGGTAAAGGTCCTCCGGTGTCTTCATAGTAAAACCACCGATGTCATGGCTCCAGAATGTAAAACCGGAAAGTCCCAGTGATAAACCGCCGCGAAGCTGGGCCTGCATACCCCTGTCAGTAGTTTCGGCATCCCCGCCCCAGTGAATCGGATAGCGCTGGCTGCCTGCCCAGGTACTTCTTGCCCAGATAATCCGGTCGCCTGTTATATTTTTTGTAAGCTCCGAAACGATTTTATTATAACGAAGTGGATACAGATTGTGCTCATAAAATCCTGTTCTGCCGGAAGCATAAACCCCGGATAACGGCGCTGCCTCACCAAAATCTACCTTGATAGCAGACACACCCAGCTTTAACAATCCGCCGATTTTATCTTCATACCATTTAATGGTATTAGGGTTTGAAAAATCCAGCACAGCATCTTCGTAGGGCAACGTTCCGTTTGCATTTTTTACTGCCAGCCCTTTTTCTACAATTTCCGGAAACAGATCATTTTTCGGTACAAAATATGGCAGTTGCCATAGTGATGTATGAAAACCCTGTTTTTTAAGATCCGCGATCATTCCGCCCGGATTTTTAAAACGGCTTGGAGAGAATTTGTAATCACACCGCCAGTCAGTTTCAAACCAGCCAGTATCAAAATGGATTACATCCGACGGAATTCTGTTCTTGCGCAGTTTTTCTGCAACATCACGCCCATCCTGTTCCGAGAAATAGGTAATTCTGCTCATCCACAGACCAAAAGACCACAAGGGCGGCATTTCCGGCTTACCCGTCAGATCCGTGTAAGCATCTAAAATCTCCTTTGGCTCTCCAAGAAAAATAAACAGGTCAAGATTTTCATCTCCGATCTGCATTGCATTCGACTCACCGTAAGTAGCACCAAAATCGCAGGTAATGGGCGACGAAGTATGCATAAACATTCCGTAACCTCTTGAACTCATATAAAACGGAATTGGCTTGTACATCGTTTGCGTTTCAACACCATTCGGATCATGTATCCAAAGCACAATTTTCTGCCCATTTTTGTCCAGTCTCGTAAAAGACTCACCACAGCCAAATATTTTCTCATCCGGAGAAATTGAAAAAACGGCCGCTACGCTTCGCGAATAATCCGAAGCACGGCGAACAAAAGAAAAAGGCAGGTTGGGCGTGTAAGAAGATCTCCCATCTTCTTTGTTACGGGTGTGGGTTAATAATTTCCCTGCCTTATCACGTATCTCGATCTTCCAGGGATTTTCAATGATTGTAACGGAGCCGTAGTTTCCTGTATATTGATGCCCGCCATTAATTTTTTGATACTTCCAGGATTTATCCCGGACCGGCTCTTTAACCAGCATCAGTGACGGCTCCGGATTAAGTTTCTGCGTACTCGTATTGGCCCGGATACGTATGGTCCTGTCAGATGTAAATTCAAGAGAAAACGGCAATACAGGATCCTGCGCGTACTCAATGGCAGGAAACTCGTTGCTGAATGACCTCTTATAACTGATCATGGAGTTATTGAAATTATGTGCAGAAAAAGCCTCGTTGCGTTTCCATTTTAGTTGTCCTTTTCCCGTTTCAGGATTGAATGCTGCCAGACTGTCGGCAAAGAAAAAGGTATTTGAAAAATCACGAAAATCCGTACTGATGTCTACAGGCTCATTGATCAGTTTACTATGCTGCTGTGCCAGAACAGGCATACCGGCCAAACTTAGTACCAGCAAAGAAATCGTGTAAAAATATTTTTGAAGTAATTGAAGTGGATGCATTTAGAAAAGAAAATGTGATTTTTTCAAATCAATGGGCTATAATTTTTCTGGCAATACTTTTTTCTGTGCCACTCAGTCTGATGATGTAAGCACCTGCTGAAAGGCGTTTTTTGATATTGACAATTCGTTGGGATATTTTAACCGGCTCCTGAAAAACAACCTGTCCGGATACATCAAGAATTTCGATTTTGCTGAAATTTACCGTGTTCCATTTTACCGTAAGATTATCCCACGTCGGATTTGGGAAAATATTTATTTCAGCCTCCACAGCTGGTTCTGATGCTAAAATGGCACCTGCTTTCAGTTGTACCGAAGTAACAGACATTGCAGGAAGCGTCAGATTTAACCTGTTTCCTGCCGGAGTTACCTCTGATTTTTTCAGGGCATTTTCTGTACCGGATTTAAATGTTTCGGAAGATGGCAGCTGCGCCAATGTATATACAGGTGATTTCTGCTGAGCAGGAACAAAATGATCGAGCTCCACATTTACGAGCTGGCTTTGGCTGACGGATCGGTTAACCAAAACAATCGTCATGGAATCGCGGGCCTGATTTACAGACGGATAAGCTGATACCAGTGTTTCGTTTCCTGAAACAGCGCCTAATGAAATTTTCTGATTGTAACGGCTAAACAAATGAACCGTTTCCCACATGCCGGCAGTCCACGACCAGGGTGTGAAAATCTCTACGTCATTTTTCATAAATTCTCCCAGCATGGATGCATACCAGACTGCGGTAACGCTGGGCGTTATACTTCCGTCAAGTCCGGTTTCGGTAAGTGCCAATGTTACACCATGATCCGCGCCAAGGTAGGTTGTCAGCCAATCGTTTACCCTCCCGAAAATATATTCTTTTGTCTGGCTGTTATCGTAAGTCCCGGTAATGTTTTTTACACCATTGGCTTCCGGGAATATGTAATTTCTGTCAAAGAAAACACGGTGCAGCTGTACAACGTCTTCCGTTTTTTTGGTTGAAGGATAAAAATGGATATCCAGTACATCCAAAAGCCGGATGCCGCTTTTCTTTTGTTCATCCGCTATCGTTTTAATAAAAAATTCTAACCAAGGATAGTTTTTTCCGTTGGAAACAATGGTTTTATTATTCCAGTTATACCACTGCCACTCGTTTGCTGTTACCGGCCCAACCAGCTTGATATCAGGAAATTTCTGTCTGACCTTTTTGGCCGCATCAATGTACCGCTGCATGAACTCCTCTGCCGAGATCTGCACGGGCATCACGTCGTCATGTGTACCGGACCATATCTCCGGTTCATTGTCCATGTTCCAGTACCTGATCTTTTCTTTTTTCAAACCCAATCCTCCGTTCCCAAACCAGTGATCCAGAATTCCGGTGGCCGAATCGGCATCCCATCTTTCCAGATACAGATTGATATCCCCATCTATTTTTGCTTTGGTACCCGTAGCATTTGCAGTTCCATTTCCTGCCAGATTCTGGTTGACACCTTCCCACCACTGCGATTGGTTGTAACCCCAGTCATTAAAATTTGCCTGACTGGTTTTAGCAGCATAACCCAGAAGCGGAAAAGCCCACAGGCCCTGTGCATCCGGAAAATTTTTCTGAAGTGTCTGTGCGGCCTGATCCCAGTTATTGGTATATACATTGTTGTACCAATCGGGATGACTGGACAGCTTTCGTTTCCAGTTGTATTTGCTGCTGTTATTTCCGCCGCTTTCCCGGAAAAAAGTAATTCCCGCGTCACGAAGTCTGGTTAAATCTTCTGCAGGTAATGTCCAGTTCGGGTTGGTTGAAGAAAGAGAATTATTTCTTCCGTATAAAAAAGGAGAAATGGTTTTACTGGCGGATGCTGCATCAATACGGATTGAGACCTGGGCAATTATCGTTTTATGCACACTACATACAGAAATGACAGATAACAGAATCACTCTGAAAATGCCCGGCAATTGCATATGTATTTTTGATAAACTTTGTTTCACTGTATCCTCGAACGTGCACCGCAGAAGAACTAGCGCAAAGAAGGCAGGTAACCTTCACCTTCTTTGCGTTTCGTCATTACTGTTTTACCTTAAATCTTTACTTATTTAACAACGATCCTGAAATTATCAACGCTGCCGTTGAACGAAGCGATGGTTACATCCGGTGTGTTGAAGGACACTTTTAGATCTGAAATCTTTGAAACATCAGGAATGGTTGCCCCGGATGCATTTTTAAATTCAGACAGTTCAATTACTGCCGTTTTCCAGCCATTGGTCATATAACCGGTTGCTGAATAAAGTGCCGAATTCCAGGGCTGATAAGAATAATTGTAAGCAACATCGCCAACATTCAGAGATATGTCATATTTCCCCGCTTTCCAGGCCTCAGCAATGTTGTGTTCAAATTTAAACTGTCGGGATTCGGCATTTCCGCCTGAAAGTTTAAAATTAAAACCGCAAGTTGCCAATACCCATTTATCTTCATAACCGGTCTTTGGCAGACTGGTCTGCTTTATTCTTGAGTACTTTCCTGAAATAGCCCCGGCATCAGTGGCCGGCAGGATAGCTGCACCGCCGTAACATACTTCTGCACCCCAGGTTGTTGCCGGCGCATCGAAATTCATCATGTGAATAGTCGTATCGTTCATTTTGAACTTTGTTTTCACACTGCCAAATTCACCTTCAATCGTAAGGAAGTCAATTGGAGCAACTGTTGGCATCTTAGCCCTTATTTCCTTTTCAGATTTGCTGAGAATTTCAAGATTAGCAGTTCCCAGTTTTACTGTTTTTATGTTGTAGAAATAGTCTCCGCTGATAATGATTGTTCCGCCCGGTTTCACAAATTCCGAATACAAACCATCCAGGCGTGGCGTAGGAGAAGTAAGACTAAAATCGTATGTAGCTTCTCCCCCGTTTGTTACAACTTTGATTTTATTGCTTACGGTCGGATTCACCGCTTTTGTCGGTGCTGTCGCAGGAATGGTAACGATGATGTTGTTATCACTTCCCAAAGCAGAGTTAAATGTTGCTTCAAAGTCATTGAAATATACTTTCAGCACACTTCCAAGGTTTTGCCCCTGGATCACGATCTGACTTCCCGGCAATGCACCGGACAGGGAGCTATCCGCTTTTGTTGGATCCAGTAATCTGACATTACTGATCATAGGAGCACCATCTACATCCTTATTTTCGCAGCTCTGAAAAGATAACAGCGCAACGAATGCAACCATTAATCCCAGTCCTGCTTTATATAAATTTTGAAAATTCATGTCTTTTAGAATTAAGAGTTAATCAACGATTTTACCAAAATCAAATGCTACCGGATCATTTTTCAGAGAAGGTGCGTTCACAATTTCCGCTTCCGGAAAGGGCAGATACAATGTAGCTGCAGTCAGCGGATAAAATTCAGCAGTAGAATAAGTTACGTTGTATTTTTTTGGGTTGGTAGAACCTGCAACATAAGTCATTGTGTAGTTTTCCTTATGCTGTGCAGCCGTATAAGCCATTGCTTTTGCCGGATTAAAGTAGTACCAGCGTACTATTTCATTCCACGAATTTCCTTCAAACACCGTCTCAATTCTTCTTTCATTGAATATTTGTTCGAAAGTAAGTGAAGTACGATCTGGCAAACCAGCTCTTTTCCGAACTGCATTAACATAAGCCAGTGCTTTTGCATCAGTTGTTGTAGCCGCATTTCCAAGCGCTGCATCTGCATAAATGAGGTAAACCTCAGCAAGACGAAGCATGTACGAATTGATGTTCGCAGCCATAAATCCACCAAGACCGCCGTTATCAGCAGGAGAACCAATGATGTACTTTTTAACAGCTGACAGGGCAGCCGGTCTGTTGTATTTCAGGCCTCCCGTTGTTTTGTTGATTTCCGGGTATACGTCTCCGTCAAACATCCCGATCGCCTTTCTTCTCAGTGAGTCACCCGGATTTTCAGTAAAGTATTTTACAAGATCAGCTGATACACCCTGCGCCGCACCCCATCCGTCGCCGGTTGTAGTAATTGCAGATTCGTAAGCAAAGTATGCCTGAAACGAATTATTGATTCCCCATGGATTGCTCAGCGGCATCCACTGCAAAGCGAAAAGACTTTCCTGATTGTTTTTCGAGCTATTGTTATTCGCGCTTAAAAACAGTTCAGAATATGTTGGCGCAAGCGTTAAGCCGCTTTTTGTAATGACATCCTCAGCATAATACTTGGCACTGTCCAGATCCGACTGGTTACGTGTTCCGTTTTGGTTCAAACCTGCACGCATCAGATACATACGGGCAAGCATTCCCTCAGCCGAATATTTGGTTAATCGTCCCTGAACAGCTGTTGCAGGCAACGTCGCAGCTGCATAGCGGAAATCATGAATGATCAGTTTCCAAACGTCCTCAACCCTGTTGCGAACCGGCGTTTCGTTAATTTGTTTTACGTTGTCATACACAATAGGAACAGCACCCCAGTTGGCTACCAGGTAATAATAAGCAGTTGCACGCATAAAACGGCATTCGCCAAGGCCCTGATTTTTTACAGCAGCAGAAGCCGTGCTTCCTGTTGCTTCCTTAATTGCTTTGTAAGCATTGTTACTTTGTGCAATGATCTTATAAAATGACTTGTACCCAGGAAGCAAAGTACCGGCATCCGTAGAAGGTATCGCATGTTTTATGTATGCCGTACGGTCGTTTGAGTTCAAATTCCCAGCTCTGGCCTCCTGAAATGCCATATTTGCTTTATCGTTAAAATCAAACCAGACGATGTTATAGAGCGGAGCTGTACCGGCCATGATCTCTTCATCGGTCTTGTAAAAATTACCGGAAGTCAGTGCATCCAGAGGCGGACGGTCCAGGAAGTCCTCCTTGCATCCCTGTGTGAGCATCAGTGCTCCTATTGCGGCTAAAAGTTTTATCTTGAATTGCATGGAAAATATTTTTGAAATTGAATGTTTATATCAATAATCGCCTATCTGAATTTCCCTTAAAAATCAGCAAGCAAACCAAATGAATACATACGAACCGAAGGATAACGGCCTGTATCGATACCAGCCATTACAGTACCTCCATAATTTACCATCCCGATCTCCGGATCATATCCTTTGTATTTGGTGATTGTAAACAGGTTCTGCGCACCAACTGAAGCTTTCAGTCCTCTGATGAAAAAATCTTTCAGCATTGTTTTCGGGAAATTGTAGCTGATCGTTATGTTTTTTAAACGTACGTACGATCCGTCTTCAATGAAATTGGTGCTCATTCGGCTGTTTCCATTCGGGTCACCCGGAGCGATACGCGGAATGATGTGTCCCGGATTGGTAAGCGTTGCTGTCTCTGCATCTGCCGCATTGTTGCTGCTTGGTCTTGCATAGTTGGCAACAGATACCCATTGGTTTCCAAAGGTTCCGCTGGTAGCAGGAATTTCAGCACGATAGCGGGGATAATTCAGAACATCATTTTTGAAACTTCCTGTCAGGAATGCGTTCAGCTCGAAATTTTTGTACATCACGTTGTTGTTCAATCCCAATGTGAATTTCGGCCATGGATTACCAATTACGGTACGGTCTTCTGCATCGATTTTACCGTCATTGTTCAGATCTCTGAATTTGGTATCACCCACCCATGTTCCGGTAGCCGGATTGATCGTTATCTCACCGTTTGATGTTTGGATAGCATGACCTTTGATATCATTCGCATCCTGGAAAATTCCGTCAGCAATGTAACCGGTGATCATACTGGCAGGCTGGCCAACTTCCGTTTTAAACCCTACCGAAGTTGCGTTCCAGATTGGTGTAATCGGGTTTAACAAAGAAGTAACCTTGTTTCTGTCAAAGGAAAGGTTTAATCCCGTTTTCCAGTAGAAACCGCCTTTATCGATGTTAACGGTATTCAGCGTAAAGCCAATCCCCTTGTTGCGCATGGATCCGGCATTAACCGAAGGCCAGCTTAGATATCCTGGTGAGTAAGCAATATCTCCTCCGTAAGTAAACGGATAAGAGTTGATCGTGATCAGGCTTTTAATGCTTTTCACATAAGCATCCACGATCAGTTCTACACGGTTGCTGAACATGTGCAGGTCCATACCGGCATTGATTACGTCATCCTTTTCCCAGGTCAGGAATTCATTGGCGAAGTTAGAGGCAAGAAACCCTGTTCCCCAACCCGTTGGTACAGTTTGAAGGGTAGAATAAATTGCGTTTCCACCATTACCCTGGTTCCCTGAACGACCAACTTCAAATCGGAATTTCAGGTCATTGATTTCACTTACACCTTTAAGAAATTCTTCCTCTGAAGCTCTCCATGCAACGGATACAGCAGGAAAACTTCCCCAGCGACGGCCCTGACGGAATGCAGAAGATCCATCCATCCGGTATGTTCCCTGAAGAATATAGCGATCTTTGAAGCTGTAATTCAAACGGGCAAAGTAAGACTCACGCGAGCCGGATCCTTTTCCGCTGCTGTTGCTGACATTGGAAATAACAGAACCATCACCGCCGGAAAGTTCTTCAATTGTATTGGTAATAAACTTCTTACGTGTCCCGGTCAAAGATTCATAGGTAAATGACTGTGCTTCATGACCCACCATCAGACTCATTGCATGCTGATCCAGTTTCAGATCGTACTGCATACGGCTGTGCAAACTCCACCAGGTATTTGTGTTTACCGAGCGCGTTGAAGTTGCCGCATCCTGGGAAACTACATATCCTCCGATGGTATAGGAAGGATGGTAAGAATAATATTTCAAGAACTCGGAGCTCCCGTTTGCTTCAGTATGCCAGGTCAGGTTTTTAGTTAGTTTAACGTCAGCAAACAAGCTGCCTAATACAGAAGTCCGACGGTTATAATCGTTGTTGATTTTTGAAATCATAACCGGGTTGGAATACTGAAACTGCGTGGTAGCAGGTCCGCCCCAGCTTCCGTCAGGATTCGTTACAGGCACACTCGGGTTCTGATCCAGCGCAAGCTGGATAATTCCGCCGTTTGAAGTATTTACCTTTTCTTCTGTAATACCCACACTCACGTTTGCACCGATTTTAAGCCAGCTGCGCGTTTGGTTTTCCAGGTTCAAACGTGAGTTATAACGTTTAAAGCCTGAACCTTCCACAATTCCTTTCTGATTAAAATATTCCCCTGACAGATAATAGGTTGATTTCTCAGTACCACCGCTTAGTCCCAAAGAGTATTTCTGCAAAGTCGTAGGACGGAAAAGTGCACTTTGCCAATCCGTTCCATTTCCTAAAACAGAAGGATCGGCAAAATCCGGGTCAGTTGCAGTTCCACCGGCTGCTGCAAGCTCATTTCTGAACTGTGCATACTGGCTCAGGTTCATTACGTCGATGTGCTTTGGTTCTGCCTGCAGTGTCAGCAAAGAGTTGAAACTGATTTTGGCTTCTCCTGCTTTTCCTCTTTTGGTTGTGATCATAACAACCCCGTTAGCACCTACAGCTCCATAAATAGCGGTTGCCGAAGGTCCCTGCAAAACATTGATCGTTTCTATATCATCCGGGTTAATACTGGAAAGAATATTGGAAAAACCGGTTGGACGGTTGTTTGGATCGTCTTTCATATTGTCCGGCTTGATCTGCACACCATCTATAACATATAAAGGCTGTGTTGTACCGGTCAGGGAGCTTAAACCGCGGATTAGAACCGAAGGCGCAGCACCGGGCTGTCCCGAATTTTGCTGAACCATCACGTTGGCCGCACGGCCCTGAAGACCCTGTTCCAGAGATGTATTTATGGTTTTACTTAAATCTTTTCCCGAAACCGTTACCTGTGAACTCGATACATCGGTTTTTTTCATTTCCCCGTAACCTACAACCACCACCTCATTCAGAGCAGAAATGCTTTCTTTTAATCTTACCTCGATTTTCGTTTTGTTGCCAACAGCAGCTTCCTTTGATTCGTATCCGATAAATGAAAATACAAGTGTGCTGCCCGAAGATACCTCTATAGAAAACTGGCCTTCTGTATTGGTTGTCGTTCCGTTAGACGTCCCCTTAACGACCACACTTACGCCCGGAATTCCGTCGCTTCCGTTTTCGGACAATACCGAACCGGTTACTGTTTTTTTAGCTTCCTGCTGCGCAAAAAGCACCCCGGAAGTTAACATCATTCCGAGTAAGAACAGCGGAACACGAATAGACTTCATAAGGTTTACCAGGCTTCGCTTTGCCCTTCTGTTTGTGTACATGTTTAGTTGCATGTTGTTTTAAGTTTTAAAAATGCATTGGTCCAACTCTTCCGATTTTACACAATTCCAATAACGGTGTCAGCACCGCAGTTTTTTAGTATAATTCGAATTTATTATTGAACAAATGTGATTGATAAAATGGTAGGCAAGGGGTATCAAATGTTTACAGATAGGTATCCAAATGTATACAGCAGATAAAAAAGGGCATTATTTTCTATATATATTAATGTTTTTAACATTGATAGGACAAAAAAAACAGACTTACTTCAAAAGGATAAGTCTGTTTACTGTTAATAATATAAAAACTAATTAATTGTACTATTCCGTACTTAATATCTTTCTTACATGCAATTATTCCTTTGTAAAATCAGGTTACAAAGGTTACGATGGAATACTTTCAGTCTCTAACGGTTTCCTTTTTCCGAAACTCTGTGGGTAGTATTTTATATTCCTCCTTAAATAATCTTGTGAAGTATTTGGGATTGTTGAATCCTACCTGGTAGGCAATTTCGGAGACGGTCAGCTGACTTTTTTCCAGCAATGAGGCAGCCCTGCGAATCCGGATAATACGGATAAATTCAACCGGCGTTTTCCCCGTCAGAGAGAGTAACTTTTTGTATAAATACATTCTGCTCATGGCCATTTCTGAGCTCAGTTCTTCTACGGTAAATTCCGGATTAGACATGTTATCCTCCACCACTTTTACGGCTTTGGTAATAAATTGTTCATCCAGCGAACGAACGACAATTTCGCTTGGCTCTACCCGGATATGCTTTTGGAACTGTTTTTGGAATTTCTCCCGTAGTGTAATCAGGTTTCTGATCTGTGCCTGCAGGATGTCCAGCCTGAAAGGCTTGGTTACATAAGCGTCCGCACCGGTTTCATATCCCTGCAGCTGCTGTTCATCTTCTGCACGGGCGGTCAACAGGATCACCGGAATATGTGAAATACGGCTATCTGATTTTACCATCCTGCAAAGCTGCATGCCATCCATTTCCGGCATCATTACGTCACTTACGATCAGGTCAGGTATAGTTTCCAGGGTAATTTCAAATCCGATTTTTCCATTGGGTGCTTCATGTATCTGATAATCCTTTTGGAACATCTCTCTGAGATATTCACGGAATTCATCGTTATCTTCCACCAGAAGTAACACCGGCTTATTTTTCCTGTTTTCGATAACCGGCGTCATTTCTGATTCAGCTGTTTCTTCCCTCGCATACACCTTCTGAACCGTTTCCGTCGCATAATTATCTCCCGGCACATCGTGAAGCGGCAGGTGCATGATAAAAGTACTGCCATTGCCCTCCTCACTTTCAACATCGATGGTTCCGCCATGCAGCCTGACAAACTCCCGTGTGATTGCCAGACCGATTCCACTACCCTGGTTTACCATGTTGTCCGGCAGCGTATGCTGAAAAAAGCGGTCAAAAACCTTTTTCTGTGCATCTAAAGGAATGCCAATACCGGTGTCTTTTACTCGTACTTCAAGTTGCTTTTGTATTCCTTCCAAATATACAATTCTGACGCTGACTGTAACTGACCCGTATTCCGGTGTAAACTTGAAGGCGTTGGACAACAGATTGTACATTATCCTTGACAGTTTTTCCTGATCAAAAAGCGTATAGCGAGAATCGACATCCGTTTTAAAGCTGAAAACTATATGTTTTCTTTCTGACAAATCAGAAAACGTATGGGCGATCTCTCTGATAAACTGAATAATATCACCCTTTTCAGGACTGAATCCGGTTTCTTCAATTTCAAGCTTTTTAAAATCAAGCAACTGGGTTACAAGATTTAACAGCCGCCTTGCGTTCCGATGAATCATCGCCAGCTGATTTTTAACACCCGTATCAGTCTGGATATTATTCAAAAGACCTTCGAGAGGCGTCAGCATCAGGGTGAGAGGCGTTCGGAACTCATGGCTTACATTGGTAAAAAATTTGATTTTCATCATATCCAGCTCATGCAGCTGCAGCGCTTCCCTTCTTTCCTGTTCCAGTCTGAAATTCAGCCGCTCTCTTTCCAAAAGTATCCAGCGTGCAAGAGCCAGTGCGCCAACAATCAGTAAAAAGTACAGAATATAAGCCAAAGGTGTTTTCCAGAATGGCGGTTTAATAAGAATCCTGAGTGTCCGTTCCCTGGTAACCGCATCGCCGTCCTTGATCTTTACCTTGAATATATACTGGCCGGGATCAAGGTTGGTATAGGTTACTTTTCTTGTATTGTTGTCGGCCTCAAACCACTGATCGTTAAAACCTTCCAGCGTGTACAAATAATGGTTTTTATCCGAATGCAGAAAGTTCAGTGCAGCAAATTCGATTGTGAAAACATTTTGGTTATGCCGAAGATGAATTTCATTGGTAACAGAAACTGATTTTTCCAGGACAATCCTGTCATCCAGTTGCTCGCCTGGCCTGATACTTTTATTAAAAATCTGAAAGTCAGTTAATACTACTTCGGAATTGATGGGTTCGTCTTCGATTTTCTCAGGATTAAAAATAGTAAACCCGTTTGCACCACCAAAAATCAGTTCTCCGGAACGAAGCCGCAACGCCGAATTTTCATTAAAACTTCTACCCTGCAAGCCATCCACTTCATTGTAAGTCCTGATTTCAAATTTCGCCGGAACTACTCCTTTTCTCTCCGTAATATTAAAATGGGCCAGTCCTTTCGGCGTACCCAGCCATAAATTCTGTTTCTGATCAATCAGTGTCGTTAAAACCGCATTATCCGGCAAGCCATCCCGTGAATCATACGTAATGAACACATTGCGTTCTCTGTCATAAAGGTTCAGCCCCTGCGATGTTCCCACCCATATATTCCCGAGGCCATCCTGTGTCAATGAAATAACCGCATCACTGCTGAGTGTCCCGGGGCGGTTTGCTTCGTGGTTATAGTGAATAAACCGGCTGGCACCAGGTTTCAATACATCAATTCCGTTTGCTGTTCCGATCCAGATGTCTCCGTTTTTATCTTCAATAATAGCAGCGATGTAATCGGATTGAATTGAATTCGGGGCAAATGGCCGGTAGTGTTTAAATGTTTGGTTTTGTCTGTCAAACAATTCCAGACCATCGCCCAGCGTACCTACCCACAGCCGGTTTTTAGAATCTTCAAAAATTTCCCAAACCCGGTCATCAATCAAACTGGTCGAATCGGCAGCATCATGCATATATCGTTTGAATGACCGGCCATCAAAACTGTTCAGACCACCAAAGTAAGTCCCGATCCAAAGCACATCACGCTTATCAATCAATAAGCTGACAATTACATTGTTACTCAAACTGGAAGGATCTCCCGGAATATTTTTAAACTGTTTAAAAGTGTTATTTTTCCGGTCGAAATAGATTAGCCCGCCGCCATTCGAACCGATCCAGATGTTTCCTTTTTTATCCTCTGCAAAAACACTTACGTCATCAAAGGGCAGACTTTCCGGAATGGAAGGCAGATGCCGGATCAGAGAAAATTTAAAAATATTTTTATGATAATTACAGAAGCCCTTCTTAAACGTACCGGCCCAGATCATACCCGACGGATCTTTATACAACGCCATGATGCTGTTCTGGCTGATCGTTTTAGGGTCATTAGGATTATACTGCAGCACCGATACAGACCTGTTCTTTTTATCCAGGATATTAATTCCACCATGGTCTGTGCCTAACCAGATCCGGCCGTCGGGGCCTGATATAATGGTACTTACAATATTATTATTCAGTTTGAAAACCGGAGACGAAGTATTTACAGATACCAGTTCATTCTTTTTGATATCAAAATAGAATGCTCCCCGGACAGCTTTGATAATATAAACCCAGGGCTCTCCCTGCGGATCAACATATACCCGGTGATTTTCTGAAATACCCAGCTTTTTATCTTTTAATAAGCTGCTTTGGTAAGTTGGTTTATATGTTTTACCGTCGATTCTTACCAGAAAGCCATTCTGGTAAACAATCCACAGGTTACCGGAATTATCACAATTAAAATCAGAAATAGTGTTGGATAAAACTACCTGAGATTTCTCCTCAGCGGTGTCCGGTCTGAATTTAACGCTTAACAAAAGCTTTTTGGAAGGTATGTACTGCAGCAGTCCCAGACGATTATGGCTGATCCAGTAATTACCGTCCTTTCCTTTCAAAAAAAGATTAAAATCCGCGTCCGGCAGTCCCAAACGCCAGGCTGCTTTGTTTATATTTTTGTCGATACTTTCTGTTGCAGGATCATAAATATTGAAACCTTTCCGTGTTTTAATCCAGATGTAACCTTCCGGATCTTCGTATAAGGCAACAATACTGTGATCTGTCAGCGTCGCCGAATCAGCAGGGTCGTGCTTATATATTTTAAAAGAATAACCATCGAAGCGATTAAGCCCGTCTGCTGTCCCGATCCAAACGAATCCCTGTCTGTCTTTTAAAAAGCAATTTACCTGGTTATGCGAAAGTCCTTTTTCTGCACTATATCTGGCAAACTGATAGCCTTCCGGCTGTGCCAGGCATAACCCGCGGCATCCGGCAAAGCAGATCAGAAAGAACAGGAAGCTATAAATCTTTTTTTGCATTGAACCGAAGTTACTTTATTCCTTTAACAGAATAACCGTGCCCGTACATCCTTTTTTATTTTATCAATGATTTCGAGCCTTTTTAAAATTCATAAATTAATTTGGTTATGCTATTCTTTGACTACGAATGCGTTAAATTTTTCGAGACGGTGCGCCGTTGCGATAGCTTGGCTATCCCTGCAAAATTTACCTTTTCTCATTCAATAAATGAGCTATAAACAATTTTATGTTACAAATTTAAACAGGCTCTTAAATAAAAAAACCACGGAATTGACCGTGGTTTTCTGTAATTTTTATAAACGATCTCTATTTTGTTTTCGCATAGTCAGCAGCCATGGTGTTCAGCGATGCATCTTTAAGAATTTCAGATGCAATCACCATCCTGTAACGGAAAGTAGTCGATTCACCGTTTTTGATCTTAAAGTTCATCACGTCTTTTCCATTACTCAAAGCCTTCTGACCTAATGGATTTACTGCAAATAAGCCGTAGCCACGTGCATGCCAGTAAGCAGGATAACCCGGATTTTTGGGATGATCAATGATGGCGATGCTGACATCCTCCTCTTTGATCTTTCCGGTCAGGTTACACCATATTGCACGTTTACCCCAAACGTCTTCTCCTTCAACTCCGTTGCTGTTCCGGTAATTTCCGGTAATGCCAGTATTATTCATCACAGGTACTTTGGTGGCAATGCCACTTGCATCTGTAAATATTTCAGGCTTGTTAGAAGGCAGTTCCAGTTCTCTTGCTACACGGATTGCATACATACCATCTTTAATATCAGGCATAGCCACATCACCATTAGTTGCAGTGAGCCTGGTCGTACGGTCAATTACACGACTGTTGCCTTTTCCGCTGAAAGTATATGTAGTGACTTCTTTCAATGTCAGCTTCCCGTCCTTATCAACCCAGTCTGCAGTAACGATCAGTTCACCTTTATCTTTACCACTTTTCATGGAAGTGATCCCGGTATGCTTTATCGTTCCGTAGGCTCGTTTGGCATGATCCACTGCGTTGGAGTTGTTCCAGTAATCATTGCCGTTCACATCCTCATAGTTTAGCCATACACCCACATGATGCGGATGGTCTACACGCTCACTACCACGCGGATCCAACGGCCAGCCACGCGTAACCAGCGTTCCCTTTGCTGTCATGACAGGATAAAGCACTGCCTTTTTCAAAACATCTTCACCCGGATAGAAATAAGAAGTGAAGGGTTTGCCATCGATACTTACTTCAATTTTTTTATCCTTTTTGTTATCAACCAAATCAACCTTCTGTGCCTGAACGAGGCCGGTAATGGCTGCCAGAGAAAAAGTGGCCAATGCAATGCGCGTATGTTTCAGATTCACTTTTATTTCGTTTATGGTTTCAGCATGAATTTAAACGCAGAGTTAAATGTGTTGGCGCAGAGTAACGCGATGTTTTAACCGGAACTCCATGGTAACTCTGCGTCACTCCGTGTTCAAAAATCTTAGCTTAAAATAATTTCCTTTTTCTTAGGATCCCAACTCACTCTTTTTCCGGAGTGAAGTGCCTGAGTCGCCATCATATTTGCCACGGAGTGGTTAAAGCCTACTCTTGCCGGTGCGTTGGTTTCTTTGCGGCTTCGGATACATTCCATCCAGTTACGCATGTGCAGGGAAGTCATCGGGTCAGATCCTGTATTGGCGTCCGTAGCAATTTTATCACCTGCTTTCAAAGACATTTCCGTCAGCAGATTGGCTTTCATTCCCATGCCTTTCGCATCTCTTTCTTTCAGTCCGCCCTCGGGAGTAATCTTATTGGTGTCCAGATTGATCATACCTCCGTTAGAGTAGTAGTATTCCTTCACACCACCAGCTTCATTATTGAAACGGGAAGAATAAATTACCTGGAAGCCTTTGCTCTTATCATCAAAAGGACCATAATCAAATGCTGCACTAAATGTATCTACGTTGGTACGGCCGTCTTTCCAGGTATAGATACCACCGTTCGCAACTACGTTTCGCGGAGCATCCAATCCTGAGAACCAGTGTACAGTATCAATCTGATGCGCCATCCACTGACCAGGGATACCGGAAGAATAGGGATAGAACAAACGGAATTCAAGATAGAAACGTGGATTCCAGGCTACTTTCGGGCGGTTCATCAAAAAGCGGTCCCAGTCGGTATCTTCTTTACGGATTTGAGAAACTAATTCAGGACGTCTCCACCTGCCAGGCTGGTTTACATTCCAGGTCATTTCAACCGTAGTGATATCACCGAATTTGCCGGATTTGATATAATCATGCGCAGCGTGATAATTGGGTGCACTGCGGCGCTGGGAACCAACCTGAACAATTTGCTTTGAGTTTTCAACAGCTTTCAGCACAAATTTTGCATCTTCCAGGGATTCAGCAAACGGTTTTTCAACATATACATCACGACCGGATTTCACCGCTTCTGCACAATGCAGCGCATGCTGAAAATCGGCAGTACTGATGATTACCGCGTCCACATCTTTGCGTGCAAGCAGCTCTTCGTTGTTACGTGCTTTTACAAACTGACTGGCAACAGCATAAGGCTTGCCTTTCATGAATGCTTCAGCCTCGTCGCGGCGGCGGTTCCAAATATCGGAAACACCCATAAATTCAAAATTAAGGTCCTTATAATGATCTCCGAAGCTTGGAGCAAGTGAACTACGGAAACGGTCAGAAAAACCGATCACACCAACACGGACACGCTCATTGGCACCAATGATCCGGCGATAACTCGAAGCACTGAATGCGCTTGAACCAACGGCAACACCAGCAGAAGCCAGTGCTGCACTTTTTATAAAATCTCTTCTGGTTGTCATTGTTATTCGTGTAAAAAATTGATACTGTATAACTATACTAAAAACTATTTCAAGCCCGAAATACAGGGTTTATTTTCCCTCTTTGATTTTCAGACTTCTGAACGAAACATTGTCTCCATGATCCTGTAAAAGCAAATATCCCTTTTCAGAAAGACCAAATCCTTCGAAATTTTTGAACTTTGATTGTGCTACCAAGTCCTTAAAAGCCTGAGATCCCCGAACATACTCAACAACTTTATAATTATTTAAAAAATGCTGCACAGTACCGTCTTTCAATACCACAATCCGGCCCTGGTTCCACTCTCCGATTTTCTTAATTGCATTGGCCGGTTTTTCGGAAGTGATCACATCATACAAGGATGCAATGGTACGGTTTCCGTTTTTCCCCATTTTCGCATCCGGGTGTTTTGCATCATCCAGTACCTGAAATTCACAGCCTATACCTGACTTGCCACCGGCATTAAATTTCTGATCTACAAAATATTTAACGCCGCTATTGGCTCCCTCGGTTAGTTTAAATTCAAACTGAAATTCAAAAACAGGGCCGTATAATTGTTTGGTTACCAGATCATTTCCCGTTTCAGAACCATCAGACTTGGCAATGGATATCGTTCCGTCGTTGTAGCTCCATCGCTTTGTCGGAAAGTCCGTTCCTCCGTAAGCCCTCCATTGGTCGGCCGTTTTACCATCATACAGCTGCTTCCAGCCTTCCTTTTTTTCTGCATCCGTGATCGAGTTTGGGATCATGTTCACGATGCGGATGTTTGTTGCCGGACTTGGTTTCAGGTTTGTCGTCTTAATACGGATATTTTTCCAGCTCACCTGTGTTCCTTCACGACTTTGATCTTTACCAATGGAATGTACCTGCAGGCAAATAAAGCCGCTTGCAGTCATGTCGTCAACAACAAAGGCAGTAGGAACATCATTGACAAAAGTACGGATCGTGTTCCCGATCGCTTCGATACGGTATTTATTCCAGGCGTCCTTTTTAAAAGCTTTTTTACCTTCCGGGTTGACGTCCATCGGATACAGCCAGCCACGGCGTGCTTCATCGTAAATCCCACCGGAATAAGCACGGTCGCTCGGATCAATTTCTACCTGATAGCCATGTACCCGGCCATTCATATAGTCCGGTTTGGAAAGGCTGCGGATCTGAATACCCGAGTTCAGCTTGTTATCCACTTTCAATTCACATTCCAGAATAAAATCACCGTAATCTTTTTCCGTTGTCAGAAAAGAGTTGGGCGTATCCATTACTGAAGTACCTACAATTGCACCATCCTTCACTTCATACGTTGCCTTACCATTTAACTGCTTCCAGCCCGACAAATCTTTTCCATTAAATAAAGGCTGCCATCCGTCTTTGGACTTCTGTGCCTGAGTAATGGAAACGGATAAAGTTAATAGCAAGAAAGCAGCATAGATCTTAAATCTCTTCATATTGGCTTAGCCCGGAGGCTGTTAGTAATTAATAAATATAATCTGGTATTTAAACAGGAACAGACTTCTGCTTACATAACGATATAAATGTACCTATACCCTGACAATAAAGGCTATTCCGGTTATTTAATTTGTTCTGTCAAACCAATTGTTAGATGTTGATGCTGTATTTTACAAAAAAAGGGTTTTTGCTTTTTCCATACTTGAAACATAAAAAAAGGTTCGGAGCCTGAAACTTTCAAACTGCCAAACCTTTTTTTTAGAATATTTTTTTTACGAAATCGGATATTTCAAAGTTTCAGTTATATACTTTTTATTAATCTCCGCACATTGGATCGGTGTTTTTTCCGGATCCGGAACGCCATCTAACTCAACCACTGCCCAGCCTTTAAATTTAATTTTGTTTAACGCAGCAAAAACGGCCTGAACATCCACCCTTCCCTGGCCAAGTTCTACAAATTTATAACCGCTTTTGGACTCAACTGCTTTGGTATCTTTCAAATGCAGCGCATGAATGATGTTTTTATATTTGATCACAGCCTCCTCAGGTGCACCACCGCCCTGTTTGTAATGAGCGATATCAAGCAGCAGCTTTACATATTTGGGATTCATTGCCTGCACAATCACATCCACTTCCTCCGGCGTTTCGCCCCATTGGTTCATGTGGTTATGATAAACAGTCTGAACGCCTAAGTCAGCCGTTTGCTTGCCGATTTCATTCATCACCTCTGTCAGTTTTTTAAGCTCTTCCGTTGTCGGCAACTTATCTTTCTGGCGAAGGCTGTTGGTGACCTGCATCGCGCTTCCGCCCAGCGCTTTTACAAAACTTGCGTGCGCAACGTGGGTGTCAATCGTACTCTGAAATTTTGCAGGATCAACTTCCACATTTCCACTTGAAAACATGGCAAGTGTAAGATTGTTTTTTACCAAAGCATCTTTCAGTTCCGAAACTTTTGTACGGTAAGGTGCAAACGTATTTGCGCGCAGCTGTATTCCTTTATAACCAAGCGAGGCAAGATCTTCAATCGCCTGTAAATCTTTCCCACCCCAGGTAATGGAAGAATAACCTATTTGAAAACCACCCTTTTTTGCAAACGAATCCGCCCAGGCTGAGGACGTTAGCAAAGCACCTGTTGCCAGCGACAGATTGCGAAGGAAAATCCGGCGGTCTATTGGTTCAGTATTGTTCATCTTAGTTTAAGAATAAGGTCAGGAATAATATCACATTTACATTAAGACGATAAAAATGAAGGAATCCCCCACCCTTTGCCTGCGTTTGTTTCCTTACAAATCGATACACCCGCCTCACATTACTTTTTTAAAGCTTCGGCTTCACTTTTGGCGGGGTGAATAACATTTTAACACTATGTTTTCAGGCTATTTTTTTATTTAGTAATCAAATACAGATTTATCTGGTATCCTCTAATATAACCCACCTCTTATGAAAGCGATTACATTACAAAAATCCGGGAATGCTGAAAGCCTTGAAAAAGCCGAAGTCACTTTACCGATTATAAAAGAAAACGAAGTTCTGGTTAAAGTATCAGCCATCGGTATTAATCCGATCGACATTAAAGCCAGAAGTAATTCCTATGTGCTTACCTATTTATCCGGAGAAGAAAGACCGGTAATCCTTGGTTGGGATATCTCGGGGACGGTTATGGCAGCCGGTAAGGATGTGACCGAATTTAAGGCTGGAGATGCTGTTTTTGGAATGATCAATTTCCCCGGACGCGGAAATGCCTATGCAGAATACGTAGCTGCACCGGCTTCGGAGCTATCCAAAAAGCCAGCAAACCTTTCGCATGAAGAAGCAGCCGCCGCAAGCATGGCCTTATTAACCGCCTGGCAGCTTTTGGTAAATCAGGGTAAGGTGAAAGCCGGAAACAGAGTGCTTGTACACGCTGCCGCAGGCGGTGTTGGGCATTTCGCCGTGCAGATCGCCAAACATCTTGGCACCCATGTGATTGGAACTTCCACGGCTGCAAACCGTGATTTTATACTGTCACTGGGTGCAGATGAGCATATCGATTATAAGACCAAACCGTTTGAAGAAAACGTCAGTAACGTCGATATTGTCCTTGACCCGATCGGAGGTGAAACCTTATCCCGTTCTATTGGCATTGTGAACCCAGGCGGCACGGTTGCCTCTATTGTAACGTCCGAATTTAAAGATGAAGATCATCAAAAAGCCAAAAATAAAGGTGTTAACCTGATCAGCGTTTTAGTCAGAAGTATTCCCGAAGATCTTGCCTCTCTGACCGACTTACTTGAAAAGGGAATCATCAAACCACACATTTCCCGGACTTTTGCTTTTGAAGAAATCATTCAGGCTCATTTACAGATCGAAACCGGGACGACTGTAGGGAAAGTTGTGATTACCGTAACGCCGTAGTTTATCCAGAATATTTAATCATACCGGTAATTCTTCACTAATCAAATGTCTGGCAGAAATGCCGGTATGATCATTTTTTCTAATTCAGACCATGCTATGCTATGGCTTAAATCAGCCTCAGACGGGTTATGGTGAAGTGTCAGTACAACCAGGTTCAAATCAGGAACAATGTATAAGACCTGGCCACCGTATCCTGCTGCGTAAATTACGGGAAGTATTTTTTTATCAATTGTACATGTTCCCCGCCACCACTGATATCCATAACCTGCTTGTTTATTTAATTCACTTATCGGCAACCTGTATGCAGTCGACTCGCTGATCCATGATTTTGAAATAACCTGTTCCCCATTCCATTTTCCCTCATCCAACACCAGCTGGCCAAGTTTCATGATATCTCTTGGCCTCATGAACAATCCACCTCCGGTATGAATCTGCCCGTTAGCCCGTTCCCACCAGAATTTTTTAATTCCCAGCTGTTTAAATAAAGTCTGTTCTGCATATTTGTCGGCCGGTTTTCCGGTAACATCCAATATTACTCCGCCTAGCAGAACCGAAAGACCGCTGTTGTATTCAAATTTCTGACCTGGCCGGTTTTTAGGATCCGCATTTTTTGATAGCACATACTGATACATATCTTTGCTTTGATTCATCCGTAACGCATCGTTTTTGGGATCTGAATAGGGAATGTTTTCGAGCCAATCCAGACCAGCGGACATCGTCAGAGCATGCCGGAGCGTTACCGATGCCGGTGTTCGTTTTACAGAGTCAGGATAAGCCGGGAAGAAATTTTTTAAGGGAGCGTCAAGATCTTTAATCAAACCATCGTCATGGGCAATACCAAGTAGAAGTGATGTCACACTTTTGGTGGCGGACTGAATACTATGAATTTTTTCTCGTCCGCCCAGATAAAAGTATTCTTCCAAAACTAATTTGCCATTCTGAGCCACTAATAAAGCATCCAGACCCTGGTATTTGCCATCAACGATTTTTTGAAACAATTCATTTAAGGACTTCGATTCAGAAGTTGTTTTATTTAAAGAACTAACCTTCCAGCCATCATCAATAGTTTTTGGCAACATATATGCCCACTTCTTTATATTCTGTTTGTTTTTATCAACTCGCGCCGGAACCTGTGATGACCACTTCGTGGCTTTTGTAAAATGCAGTGTTTGCGGCTTGCGATTTGGGGTGGTCAAAACCCCGGCAATTACCGTTTTATCTTCTGAAATATTCCCTTTAAAATCCGCTCCGTTTCCCAGATTCAACACTATTTTTGAATCTTTTATGCTAACCTCTGTAAGAGGAGCTTTGACCATCAGCTCAGCAATTTCGAACCCGCCGCTCCATTTGTCACTAAACAGATCATGTCGCAATTCAAAATCAAAATCCGCTTTAAGATTAGGAACAGCTTCAAATTCCGCCTGCCAGATTCCGGTTAGTTTTATTTGATTGGAAGAACAAGCCGTAATGATTAATACAAATGCCAGACTGATGATAACTTTATAAAAATTACCATATGGAGAAACTGATCGGTTTCGTGATAGCTGCTGATTTATTATAAAATTTCTCACCGGGATGATTTAATGACCATAAATTGTGCTCGACATGTTAAGGATGTTATCAGTTAATTTTACTTACCGCCTAAAAAACAAAGGTCCTCACTTCACAGTGAAGACCCCGGTCTCATTATAAATATTGAAAATTAATATCCCGGATTCTGTGCAAAAACAGATACTCCTTCTGCATTTTTCGCGCTGCGGTCAATCTGCGTTTGAGGAATCGGCCTTACCAAATGCCTGGGCGCTACGTTAGCTGCTGCCTGTGGATTGTATTTTTTTACACGGTCAATCAAATTCCCCCAGCGCTTCAGATCCATCCAGCGCGTTTGTTCGCCCGCCAGTTCCCTGGCACGCTCTTCCATCAGGAATTCAAACGTCATCTGTGCTTGAGTGATTGACATTGCTTCTTTTTTACCTGCCCATCCTGCTCTCATACGCACTACATTAATTGCATCTGTCGCTTCCTTTACGTTCCCTGCACCCAGCTGGGCCTCAGCAAGCATCAAATAGGTATCGGCCAGGCGAAAGACGAAAAAGTCGCGACTTCCTGATTCATAAGTCATATCAGGACGTTTTGTATCAAAAAACTTTTTCAAAGTAGGAAACAATGCTTCCGAATATTTGCTTGGTACTAAAACCTGGTATTTCTTCTTCGCTCTGTCTGCTTTTGACATTTCAAACCCCGGGATAAAGATTGCGGTATCACCGGTGGCAAAAGTGACACTGGCTTTTGAATCATCGAATGCTGTGTTGTAAGTACCCGGCTTGTTGGACAACCATGTATCCTTAAAAGTTTTTTTGTATCGCGAATCGTTAACTCTTTCTCCAAAAACAACATCTATTAGATAGTTTGTTGGTCTGAGTCGCTTAAATGGACGTCCGTTCACAATATCCCGCTGCATGCCAGCCTGCACATCGTATTGCATTCCAAATAAAAGGTGTAAGTTATTGCCCCCGTTAACTGCTCCAATAGTATTAGTTAGATTTGTAGCAAGATCGGAAGTATACTGGACAGCCCACACAATTTCTGTATTCCTTTGATTGCCTTCGTCGAATACACTCGCAAAATCATCTTGTAGTTTAAAACCATAGTTAGTTGTCACACTCTTGCAAAGTTCAGCTGCTTTGGTAAAATCATCTGGCGATTTCTGCGCAGAATAGGCCTTTGCCAGATAAACCTTTGCCAATCCCATCTCAGCAACAGGTTTGATAATACGACCGTATTGAGCAGATGTAGGAGGTAGATCGGCCAGAGCTTCATTCATGTCCTTGATAATGGCTGCATACATTTCTGCATCACTAAATCTCTTCGTATCCTTTGAAGCAACAATGGTTTCAGTCAGTCGTAAATCTACGCCGCCATATTGCTGAAACAAGATAAAGTAATAATGCGCACGGAGAAACTTCACCTCAGCGATTCGTAGTTTTTTGATATCGTCGCTTAATCCTGTAATAGCAGGAGCTCGGTCAATAATAGAGTTGCAGGTATTAATTCCACGGTAAAACTCATCCCAAATCAGTGCCAGATAATCAACCGTAGGATTCATCTGAGTATCATAGAAATGGAACCCTTTGTAGCCGCCGTCAGCTCCTGTTGCGTAAATATCAGTCCCGTATTCGGTCATTGTAAGTCCCGGCTGAGTACCATAATAAATCCTTAGTGCTGAATACGCGGCATTCACACCTTCCTCAAATCCTTTAGGTGTATTGAGGTATTCACTGGCGATTCCGGATACCACTGTTTCGTCCAGTAAGTTCTTGCAGGCCTGCCCCGAC
>Ga0265797_10002704_pt1 | contig 29439 bp, 35 predicted proteins | sample P2T30metagenome_FD_192433 | JGI IMG/M metagenome (GOLD analysis project Ga0265797, IMG submission 192433) | Plant litter microbial communities from East Loma Ridge, Irvine, California - P2 T30 | ecosystem: Environmental > Terrestrial > Plant litter > Unclassified | place: USA: California...
CATGATGTGGTCTGTGGGCGCGATCTCCCAGCCGCTGCGGATCAGGCGGAGCAGGATGCGGGCGAAGTCTGCTGCGGTGGGTGGGTGGACGGCGAGGTGGTAGAGCCCGCTGTGGCCTTGGAGGAATCCGGTGCGAGCGCCCGGGTGCAGCGTGACGAGGGTCGAGGTGGCGGTGCCGAGGTGCACTTCGGTCGGGGTCTCGGCACGGAGGACGAGCCCGACGATCTGTGTCCAGAACGCGGTGGATCGGCCGAGGTCGGTGACTTCGAGGTGCACGGCCCCGAAGTCGGCGATTTCCTGGCCCGGACGCGAGTCAGCTGGGGTGAGGGTGGGGTCGGGAAAGCCGAGGGACATGGCGTCCTCCTAGGACGTGAGGTGAAGGGGATGGTGCGCGGCCGCGGGGTGGTCCCGGCGGCCGCGCATCGGGGTGGCCGCGCTTGGCGGCGAGGAAGAAGTGGGCGGGGCTACTTCTGCACGGCGAAGCCGCCGGTCCAGCCCACGATCTCCTGCGCGGCGAGGGTGAGCTGCAAGAAACCGACCGCCTCCAGCTCGCGGGCCCGCTTTAACGAACCCGCGGAGACAGCGTTGACACCGCCGGCGGTGATGACCTCGACGACAGCCTGCTTGGCGGCGTCGTCGTCGCCCGCGACGAGGACGGTGGTGGAGTTCTCGCCGAGCTGGCCGGTGGCGAGGGTCGCGGCGAAGTTGGTGTTGAAGGCCTTGACGACCTTCGCGGCCGGCACGAGGGCCTGCAGCTCCGCAGCGGCCGAGGAATCAGCCGGAACGGTCAGGGAGTCGAAGGTGGCGAAGTCGACGGGGTTGGTGACATCGACGAGGATCTTGCCGTCGAACTGGCCCGAGTACTGCTCCGCGAGCTCAGCCAGAGCCGGGTAGGGCACGGCGAGGACGACGATGTCGCCCGTGAGGGCGTCGCCGACCTGGCCCGCCGTGGCGCCCGCCTGCTCGGCGACGCTTGCAGCCTTGTCCAGGTCACGGCCGAGCAGCTGCACGGCCGCTCCGCCCTTCGCCACGATCGACGCGACAGCGCTTCCGATGTTGCCCGTGCCGATGACGGTGACGTTGCTCATGGTGTTCCTCCGAGTTCTCCAGCAAGCCATCTGCTTGCCTGGGCAACAACGTAACAGATGTTTGCCTGTGCAACAACTGGGGATAGGGTCGTGGCATGAACCCGACAGTTCCCCGCATGAACGATGCCCAATCGCGGGCGTGGTTCTCCCTCGTCAGCATGGCGGAGCTGCTGCCCCACGTCCTCGACGCACAACTCACCGCCGACGCGGGACTGATCAACTTCGAGTACGGGATCCTCAGCATCTTGAACCCCGCCCCCGACCAGACCATGCGGTCAGGTGAGCTGGCGGCGGCCCTGGATTCGCCTGCGCCTCGACTGTCCAAAGCGGTGACGCGTCTCGAGAAACGGGGCCTCGTGGAACGAGTCCCCTCGCCTGGCGATGGACGGGCCGTCAGCATCCGCCTCACGCGTGAAGGGCGAAAGACGTGGCTGCAGGCCACGCCGCCACACATCACCCTCGCGCGAGACACCCTCCTTGCCGACTACGACGACGCCGAGCTTCAGCGACTCGCAGAACTGCTTCAGCCCCTCCTTCGCCGCCTAGACCCGGACGCACTGCTCGGACGCGTGCCGACCTGATCCACACACCCTGTGTGAGCCCCCGTCGGGGCTTATTCCGCCGCCGCGTCCTCTTTCATCGGGCACTAGGAGCGGGGCCGTGATGCGGCTAACTTACGAGGGCAGCCCAGACCCCGCTGCCGATGGCGGGGTTCCGGAGTTCGCTCGGGTGCCCCGCCAGGGATCCCCTATTGAGACGGGTTCGCGGCACTTACGCTGACATGACGACCTCTGGAAGAGCCACCGTGCCATCGATTTCCCGCCTAACTGCCGCAGCCCTCGCTTCGGCTGCTTTGACTCTTACCGTCAGTGGCTGCACGACCCCCGGGGTAAACGATCTCTACATGCCGTCCACCTCAGCGGATCCCTACGTGGCACCTTCCTCGACGGACCCCGCCGCGGTGATGCCGAACGACCCAAAAGCGGTGGACCTCGATGGAACCGCGGTTCGATCGTTCCTCGAACAGAACGACCTCCGAGGTCTCCCCCTGGCCGACGCACGACGTCAGGTCGAAGAAGCTGGCTTTCCTGTTCAATTCGACGCAGGTGACGGCAGCAAATCAACGGTCGAACCACCAGCAGATGCCCGTGTGGTTTCTCAATCCGTGCTGACGCAGGAGTCATATCCACCGGTGCACATCGTCATCCTCGTTGTCGCGACAAACACGTAGCACCGCCCAAACCCCAGATCCGAAGCGAGCCGCCGACCTTCGGAACTGACCCTCGCCACGAGCGAAGAACGTTCACTTAGCGATCGTCTATTGGGCACCTCTCGAGGGGATCTATGCGTGCTGGGGATGCGCCAAGGTGCGGCGCTTCCTAGTCTGATGACATGCAAGGGGCAGCTGTCACGGGTAGTCGAGCCGCCAGGTGCGGACTCATCCTGATGACTATGACGGCGGCGTCCGTTGTCGCGACAAGGTCGACGGGGCACAGCGAGGCCAGTTTCGTGCTGCTCCTGCTCGAGCTCGATCTCCTGTGGATGACGTTGCTCGTCACCGGGGTCATCCTCCGCCGCCGGGGTGAGCCCCTCCGGGCTGGCTGGCAGCGCATCGCCCGAGCGCTCCCACCAGCTCCGATCGCGCGTGCCATCGGACACGAGGTCGCGGCCCTTCGCGCTCTGGCATGGGTGGTGCGGCGCCGACCTCCGACGGTTCCGATCGGCGCGCTGCCTGTGCCTGCGAAGAACGGGACGGCGGTTCTCCCGGCGGCCTTCATCGCGGCAAGCGGCGTCGAGATCGCGCTGCTTCACCTCGTTCTCCCGCACCCGGCACTCGCCACAGCGCTGACGGCGCTGAGTGTATACGGTGTCGTCTTGTTACTCGGTTTCATTGCTGTCAGGTGGCAGCACCCTCACTACCTGACCGAGACCGACCTCGTCATCCGCAACGGACGCCACGTCGTCGCGAGGGTGCCCCGCAAAGACATCGCGTCGGCCCGCGTGCACCACGACGGGACGACGACGTCCCCAGCAGTCGAGGGAACGACCGCGCGCATCGCGACCCTCGCGGGATGCACCATCTCGGTCACCCTCAGCGAACCGGTCTCACTTCGCCTGAACGCCTCGCCCCGTTCGACGGCATATCGCGTGACGGAGCTGCGCTTTGCAGCCGACGACACGACAACCGTGATCGACGGTCTACGACGAGATCACGACCGCTGACCGGTCACCGATCGTCTATCGAGACACCGGCTTTGAGCCCTGAGATTTGATCGGACTGCGCTGGCTCGGGACAAAGCGAGGGACGAGTCGGACGAAGATCACCATGCCGATGAGTTCGACGAGTGTCTGGGTCACGACAACGACCGGAGCGAGCGACAGCGACGACGGCAGGGCCAGCGCGAGCGGCAAGACCACGAGCGAATTCCGAGTCGCTCCGCTGAACACCAGGGCCCGTGTCGCCGGCACGTCGAGCCGGAAGATGCGGCCGGCCCCGATGCCGAGCGCTGCCATGACGACGAGGAACGCGGTGTAGATCGGCACCAGCCCCAGCAGTTGCCCCAGGGAGTCACCGACGGCGCCAGCTTGTGAGGCCACGACGGTGAACAGGGTCGCCATCATCAGCGGAACCATGAGCCCGAGCATCGTCCGCTCGATTAGGACACCGGATCGATGTCGCCTGGCGAGGGCCTGCACGAGCGCGGCCGCGGTGAGTGGGACGACGATCAGGAGAAGGAAGGCCCGAGCGAAGGGACCGACCTCGACCACAGCGACGCCCCCGGGCCCGATGAACAACAGCAGGTAGAGCGGTAGAAGAAGGATCTGCGCCAGCATCAACAGCGGTGCCGCAGCGAGGAGCCGTTCTGACGCGCCGCCGGCCAGGCCGGCGAACACGATCACGTAGTCGATGCACGGGGTCAGAAGCACCAGCAGCACCCCGAACAGCAGCGCTGGCTCGTCCGCGACGAACCGTGACAGCCCGTACGCGACGAGCGGGACGACGATGAAGTTCAGCACCCCGACCGCGGCGAGGAACCGCCCGTCCCGGAGGGACTTCCTGATCGCGGCGAACGGGACCCCGAGGAACGTCGAGAACAGCAGCAGCGCGAGAACAGGCTCGATTGCTGTCTCAAGGTTGTGCGCGCCCGGCACAGTGACGCCGACAACACCGGCAGCCACGATCGCCACCAGGTAGAGGCCGATCTGTCGATGGTCGAGCCAGGAGGCGGCCGCGTTCACGGCAGGACCGGTGTGGAGGAAAAAGGCACGTCAGTGACCGTAGAGGTTCAAGCCGCTTGAAGGTCAAGTGACAGTGGCGGCTCTAGTGTCGCGGTGTGCGAATCTCCGAGGTCAGCAAGCGCAGCGGTGTTCCTGCGACAGCGCTCCGCTACTACGAGTCCATCGGGCTCCTGGCACCCGCCAGGGCCCACAACGGGTATCGGGACTACAGCCCGGACGTGCTCAGCCGGCTCGACCTGATCGAGGCAAGCAAGGAACTCGGGTTGCCTCTTGATCAGATCGGCGCGCACCTCAGCACCATGGAGTCGACGTCCTGCACCGACGTCCGGGAAGCGCTGCGCCCACTTCTGGCCGAGCAAGTACGACAGATCGAGGAAAAGCAGATGCGCCTCGACCGGCTCCGGTTGCGTCTCGCGCGCGCCGAGCACGACCTGGCCGAGTGCCCCGATCGGGCTGAGCGGTGTTCGGCAGAGTGTGTCTTCAGTGGCAGCGTCTAGACGGCTACCCGTGTCCGTAACCCCATCCCCTATCGGGCAGTCAGAAACGATCGTTTTGAGCTGCTCGCGATCATCAACGACCGCTTGGGTGCGACGGAAGCACTAGGAGGCAGGCAGGGTCTCGACCACGCTGACGCAATGGGTCGCCTGGCTCCCTGCGCGTCGATGAATAATCACGGCACGGGGCTCGCTCGAGGCTGACATCACGAAGATGAGGTCAAGCTGCTGGGGAGGCGGAGTGGAGAGCGGCGGGCTTGTTCTTTACTCCGCCGCTTTCAGCCTGCAGCATGAGCGGATGCCCGTCGCCGAGGAACCGTCGTAGGTGCTGCGGCCAGGATCACGAGAACGATCCCAATGAGCCCGAGTCCTGCCCAGCCCAGGACGGCGAGCTGTTCCCCAACGACGACCACGGCGAGGATCGCGGCGACCGCCGGCTCGATCAGGGTGAGAGTCGTCGCGGTGCTCGCGGGCACCTGCGCGAGCCCGTAGCCGAACAAGACGTATCCGAGGAACATCGGCACAAGCGCCATGTACGCCCCCACCGTCACCGCTTCTCTCGTCGCCAGGAGCGGTCCACCGGTGAGGAGCAGGACCGGCAGGAGGAGAAGACCTCCCCCTCCGAACACTGCGCCCATCGAGGCGGCCCGGCCGAGGCCATCGTGCATGAGCCGGTGCGCTGCCCACGAGTAGCCGGCATAGGTGATTCCGGCGACCAGTCCGAGCGCCATCCCTGCCAGCGTCGACGCGAGTGGTCCGTTCTGTCCGTCAAGCTTGGATAGGCACAGGAGGGTGCTGCCGACGACGCCGAGCGCTGCGGCGACCATCCAGGGCAGGCTGAGTGTGCTGTGGTCGATGACGCGCTCCAGCACACCCGGGGCCAGGGGCGCCGAGGCGAGGGAGACGACAGAGCCGATCGCAACACCGGCGAGGTGCATGGAGCTGTAGAACGCCAGCGGATAGATCGCCACGGCCACCGCCCCGAGCACGACGACGCGCCATCGGCCGACGAGGGCGAGCCGCTTGCGCCCCAGTGCCGGTACCGCGATCACCGCTTGCAGGATCCCGCCTAGGCCGAGCGAGACGGCGCCAATCGCGAGTGGACCGACGCCGGGGGCGAATGTCGCCGCAGTCCCGGTTGTCCCCCACAGCAGCGCCGTGACGACGATCGCGCCGATACCGACCGCTCGGCTGTTCACAGCCCAGCTACCAGGGAACCGGCGAGGGCTCGCGCGTGGACGAGCCGAGTGGAAGAGCCTTCGAGTCCTGCTCGGGCCATCGCCCCCTCCAGCAAGAACGAGCAGTGCTCGGCCAGCGTGGTCGCGTTGGCCGCAGGTGTCAGCTCCGTCAGGTGTGACACCAGAATCAACTCGACCTGCTCCTTGTGCCGGCGGACGGCATCACGGCCAGCCGCGCCGACGGGCAGCTCCGCAGCAGCGTTCAGCAGCCCGCATCCCCGGAACCCGTGCTCGTACCCCAGTTCGGCGTGGTCGATGTACGCATCGAAGACGGCAGCAATCCGCTCAGCGGCAGTGGTTGCACCACTTACACGGGCGGCGTAGAGGCCCAACCATTCCTGGTGCCGAGCGTCGATATAGGCGCTCACGAGGTCGTCCTTCGACGCGAAGTTGTTGTAGAGACTCATCTTCGCCACACCGGCGGCCGCGGTGATCGAGTTGATACCCGTCGCTTCGATCCCACGTGCGTAGAACAAGCGCGCAGCAGCATCGAGAAGTCGTTCTCGAGCCGACGTTGCAACGTCAGTCATTGCGGCTCCCTTCAGGTTAGGTAGATCAGTCTACCTAATACCTGTACTGGTTAGGGGTGCACGCTGGAAGATCCCCTATCGGCAGCGAAAAACGATCGTGCTCTTGCCGGGGTGCGACAGGGGCTACTCGGCGGCAGGCAGCGTCTTGGTCCACTGCGTCAGCGTGCTCGAGAAGAGCTGCGGGTCACTGGCGTGCATGGCGTGCATGGCATCGGGGAACGAGCGGTAGTCGAGGTCCATCTCGGCGAGCGTGACGAGCTCGCGTGCTTTCCTCGCCTGCAGGTCACTCATGGCGCCGATCAGGGCGCCTGTCTCTGGGTCCTCGGTCCGAGCGTGGTGGGTGAGCAGGATGGGCGTCGTCACGCGGGCCAACAGTTCTTCGCTCCGCACGGCGCCGGCCATGGTCCCGTCAAGGAACGCCCGACTCCACTCCGGGTCGTACTCCCGGAACACCTGCGGGATTTCCTCAAAGGTGCCCATCATCTGGGCCAGAGGCGACGGTGATGCCTTGGCGGCGTCGAGGAAACCTGCCCAGTCGGCGATGGACCACTGGTCACCGATGAAGTCACGCCACAGCTCCAGCACCGGGCCGGACGACTGACGCTGGGACTGACCGAACGCGGGGTTCAGTTCGCCGGAGAACAGGGGCGGGTCCTCGAGGACAGCCCCTCGGATCTGGCCCGGCATGGCGTAGGCGGAGAGCCACCCGGCGAGGACTCCGCCGGAAGAGTTGCCGCTGACGATGACCGGTTCACCGATGACGACGCTGATGAACCGCACGAGGTCGTTACCGAGGATGTCGAAGGAGTACCGGCCCGGCGTCCAGCTGCTGCGGCCCTGGCCTCGCATGTCGACGGCGAACACGTGGAAGTCCTCCGCGAGCAGTCCCATCGCTGCTTCGTAGCCCCACCACGACTCAGACTGACCCGGGATCAGCAGCAGGGCGGGCTTGGACGGATCGCCGGCTTCGGCGTAGTTCATGACGATCTCTCCGAGATCGACGTGGTGCTCGGCGTAGGCGTGCTCGACGCAGGACCGGCCGTAGGTCTTGTGCTTGCGGATCTGGTCGAGGGTGGCAGATGCGTCGCTCATGTGTTCCTTCTTCGTCACGGTCCTCCCGGACCATCCGGGAAGTTGAATCTTCAATCAGAATACACGTCTTGGTTGAAGATTCAAGTAGCGGTAGGCTCGGGCCATGAGAAGCGATCAGGGCGAGCCCAGAGGGCCGTTGACACCGGAGGAAGGCGACGCGTGGTTGGCGATCCTGGCACTCACGCTCAAGCTGCCGGCAGCCCTCGACGCCACACTCCGCGAGGCGGGTGACGTGCTCCTGGTCGAATTCATCGTGCTGTCCTATCTCGCAGAAGCACCGGGAAGCAGCAGGCGCATGAGTGCCATCGCGAAGGAGTCCCACCTCTCGCCGTCCCGGACAACCCACCTCGTCGGGCGGCTCGAAAAACGCGGGCTCGTCTCACGCCACCCCTCTGACGACGACGGACGCGCCATCGTCGCGACCCTCACCCCCCAGGGCTCCGCCCTGGTCCGCGAGCTCGCACCTGTTCACGCCAAGGACGCCCGAGCCCGCGTGTTCGACAAGCTCTCTACCGGGCAGATCGACGCCCTGCGAGACATCGCCCGGACGATCACCGAGAGCTGATGCACTCGGGCCAACCCATGCCCGCCTCACAGGCTCCCGTTCGGTGACCTGCCCGAAAACCTGGACCGGTTCATACCCTCGCTCCGAGCCGATCACCGGTTCAGGCCGGCCATCCTGACCTTCAATCCCGCCGACCCAGAGCCGATCGTCTGCGATCTTCACCGCTGAACGATCGTCTATCGGGACAGCTCGTGAGATCAACTCCCGAGCTACGGCCCACGACACCTCGTACGGTTGGGTCATGGACCCTTTGTCTAGCGCCGCCCTCTTCGTTGTAATCACGAGCGCGATTCTCTACGCGCTCTACTGGGTAATTCGACGTGCCGTTGCAGCAGGAATCAAAGACGGAGAGGATCGTCCGTAGCCCGATCGTCTACCGGGCACTCCGAAGGGAAGTCACTGGCTGCGATCTCCGCTTGCGGTTCGCCACGAGGTCGATAGCTTGGAACGATGCTCGGAAACCTCACGGGATGGCACGTCGCGATCATCGTCGGTGTCATCGTCATAGCCCTCGCGGCGATCTGTCTCTTCGCTTGGCTCGTCGCATTCTTCTCGAGAAATAGCTCTCGCCGCGAATAGATCATGTCCCGGCCCGGTGGCCGATCGGCTATCGGGCACCTGCCTTGAACCGTCCCGGAACTCGACGTACGGTGAAAGTGCCGATGAAGACGAGGGAGTGAGCATGGACGAGGACACGGAACAGGAAAAAGGTCGACTCCGACTGCAATGGCCAACTTTCCGAGGGTCCTCCGTCGGCTGGGGCATCGGAGCGTTTTTCTGGCTCTTCTGCGCGGTCCAGAATCTCGTCGGCGTTGTGCAAGACGGGGGCACGTCCGTCCTCGGCGCCCTGGTCCTGGCCGCCCTGATCACCCTGGCCGCGGTCTGCATCATTGGCACGGTGGCGACGATCCGACATCCCCGCCCCGCGCCGCCCGCCACAGACACCTAATGGGTATCTATCGGTCGCAGTGACCTCTGCTCCCACCGACGACGCACCTTCACCGTCGATGCGCCCCCGTAGAGCGATCGTCTATCGGGCACATGCGTTCGGCGCATTGGGGTTTGAGCAGACTCTAGGAGGAGCCATCAGGCTGATCAGTGCGGTCTCGACCGTCGGCCTCAAGGCCCGCATTCGCGCAAGCGAGCTCATGCAAGTACTTTGCCAAAGTGTCCAGCCCGGCCGCATTCAAGAGCCCCAACGCTGTTCCCGCAACGAACCACCATTGGCCGGTGAGCGCGGCAGCTGCAAAGAACCCGAGGCCGAGCAGCCCTGAAACTTTTGCACCTGTGGCAGCCAGCTCACGGGGCAGCATGCCCCAGATCTTGCGATCTTCGAGGACAGTCAGCTGGAGAGGTTCGGGCACACCGCAACCTTGGATGCGTTCCAGCTGCGCCCTGAGACCATCGTCTATCGGGCACCTACCAGCGGAGGCGGGGTGACGGGACGGTCTGCCATCCTGAGCGTGTGTGGAACGACAAGCTGCCTGATGGTCGGGATCCTCGACCGGTTTACTGGATCGTGATGGGCCTTGTGGCGATTCTGGGTGGACTTGCCTGGTGGGCCATCATCCTCAATGGCCGCGTCGGCTTCTCACTGAGAGGACTCGAGTTCGTCCTGATACCAATCGGTCTGGGAGCGGTGATCTATGGGGCTGTCCTTCTTGCCCGGTCCCGACGCCAGCGCTAAGCAGCTGCGTACGTTTGCTCAACGATCGTCTATAGGGCGCTCTGCCGACCGTTGAGCCTCTACATAGCGGGGTTAGTTTTTAGGGCCCCTTACGAGGCGAGCGAAGCCAATCACCAACAGAACTAGACCCCCGCCAAGCCCGGCCACGATCCCGAACACGACTGGCATTCCTCTTCCACCCGGATCCCAGGGTGAACCGGCCGTCAGGAGCAAGGTGAGTCCGACAATGAGCCCCAGGGCTCCAAGTACGAGCATCCCGATGGACTGCTTCATTCCAGTTCCTTCCATGATGCGGCGTTGTCAACGGTGGTGCTGAATCCGACTTGCGCGGCGGAGGGTCTTGATTTTGCTCTGACTCGGGTGAAAGACCACATCAGGACTGCTCCCCTCGCTGAATTGCCCGGTAGACCGTCGAGCGGGCGACGCCGAACAGTTCGGCGATCTCGCTCGTCGTATGTTCGCCTGTGCGGTGCAGTTGCACGAGGTGCTTCTCTTGCGAGGCGGTGAGTTTGGGCTTGCGGCCGCGGAGCTTGCCGGCGGCCTTAGCGATCGCCATGCCCTCACGTGTGCGGGCACGGATGAGGTCGGCTTCGAACTCGGCGACCATGCCGAGGACGTTGAATAGGAGCCGACCCACGGGGTCGGTGGGGTCGTAGACCGCTCCCCCGAGGTTCAGCGCGACACCTTTCTTCGTCAGCTCGTCCGCGATATCGGTCGCATCCCGCAGCGAGCGGGCGAGGCGGTCGAGCTTCGTCACCACGAGCACGTCGCCGGCGCGGCATGCGGCTAGGGCTTCGCGGAGCCCGGGCCGTGCTCGAGTCGTCCCAGACAGGCCGTGGTCAACATGCACGTGTTGATCGTCAACACCGAGTGTTGCAAGACCGTCACGTTGTGCTGCGAGATCTTGTCCCGAGGTCGAGACGCGGGCGTCTCCGATGAGCATCCGACGACTGTAGCGTTTAGACCCCCGTCACCGGGCATTTTTGCGGGACAGGCATACGCGAATCCGCAGGCCAGACCCCACTTGGCCTCAGACGGCCCAGACGGGCCCGAGCAGGTGTCCCGATGAACGACCGCCCATCGGACCGACGTTCTGCAAGAACGTGCCTTGCAGAAGCATCCGAACTTGTGTGACCATGGAAACGTTCCCGTCATGGAAACGTTTCCACAGAAAGGTGACATCGTGGCCACCATCAAAGACGTCGCCGCCCGCGCCGGTGTCGCCCTCGGCACCGCCTCGCGGGTGCTCAGCGGCAGCAGCCAGACGTCGCCCGACTCACGATCCCGCGTCCTCGCCGCGGCCGCCGAGCTGAACTACATCGCGAACGGGCCGGCACGGTCCCTGCGCCGAGCGAAGACCGACGTGCTCGGACTGATCGTGTCCGACATCCGCAACCCGTTCTTCTCCGAGCTCGCGCACGCCGCCGAGCAGGAGGCCGGCCGACTCGGCTACACGCTCCTTCTCGCGAACGCGAACGAGGACCAGGCGATCGTCGACGACTACCTCCGCACCTTCGCCTCCCAGCGCATCGACGGGCTCCTGCTCTCCCCTCAGGGCGGCCTCTCCCCGCAGCTCGCCGAGATGCGCGCGAGCGGACTCCCCCTCGTCCTGCTGAACCGACTCGTCGACGGGCTCGACGTGCCGATGTTCGGCTCCGACAACGCGGCGGGGGTCGCGGCCGTCCTCGACTGGCTCCGAGCACGCGGCCACACCGACGTCGCGTACATCGGCGGCCCGCCGTCGATCTCCACCGGCGCCGAACGCCTCGCGGCCTACACGGCGGGGCGCGAGGCCCACGGGATCAACCCGTCGGAGGCGCTCCTGGAGGCCGGCGACTTTCAGGCCGAGGGTGCCTCGGCAGCGATGCACCGCCTCCTCGACCGGGATGTCCCGTTCACCGCGGTCTTCGGCGCGAACGGTCCGACAACGCTCGGGGCCGTCCGCGCGCTCCGCGCACGGCTCGGCAGCGAGGCCGCGTCGGCGATCGAGGTAGTCTCCTTCGACGACCTCGACTGGTTCGAGTTCGCCTCTCCTCCGATCAGTGCCGCCCGGAACGACGCCGCGACGATCGGCCGTCTCGGGGTGCTCGGTCTCGTCGACCTCATCGAGGGTCGCGAGGCGACGTCGCAGCGCGTGCCCGCGGACTTCATCGACCGCGCGGGAGCCTCGTCGTGAGCGCCCCGACGATCGTCGTCGTCGGCAGCATCAACGCCGACGACGCCATCCAGCTGGCACGGCTGCCGGGCCCGGGCGAGACCGTCGGCGCCCGATCCCTGGACACCGCGCTCGGAGGTAAGGGCGCGAACCAGGCCATGGCGGCGGCCCGCGCCGGTGCGCGCGTCCGCATGGTCGGCGCGGTCGGATCGGACGGCGACGCGCTCATCGCAGCACTGGCATCGGATGGTGTGGACACGGATGGAGTGGCCCGCCTCGACGGTCTGTCCTCCGGACGCGCCGTGGTCCTCATCGACGACCACGGCGAGAACTCCATCGTCGTCGTCCCCGGCGCGAATCACGCCATCCCGCTCTCGATCGTCGAGGACGCCTGCGGTCGACTGCTCTCCGGAGACGTCGTGGTGCTGCAGCACGAGGTCCCGGCCGAGATCTCACGGGCCGCCGCTCGGGCCGCGCGCGCGGTCGGCGCCACGGTGCTGTGGAACGCGGCCCCGGCGCCCACGCTCGTCGACGAGCTGATCGACGAGATCGACGTGCTGATCGTGAACGAGCACGAGCTCGCCACGGTCGCCGGACTGCTGGAGGTCGACGAGCATCGGTCCGACCTCGTCGCGGCCGTCGCCGAGCGGATCGGCGCCGACGTGATCTGCACGCTCGGCGCAGCAGGGGCGGCCTTCGTCGTCGACGGTGTCGCCGGCACCGCACCCGCGCCTCGCGTGGACGTCGTCGACACCACGGCGGCCGGCGACACCGCCATCGGGTACCTGGCGGCGACGGCGGGCATGCCGTTCCCCCGACGCCTCGCGACCGCCCTGGCCGCCGGGTCCCTCGCGGTCACCCGACCAGGCGCCTCCTCCTCCATCCCGACCCGCGCGGAGGTCGACGACGCGTCGCCCTCCCGCTCCACCGCCTCCACCGAAAGGACCACATCATGAAGGTCTCCCTCGGCGCCGATCACGCCGGCTTCCCGTTCAAGCAGCACGTCCACGACGCGATCACCGCGCTCGGTCACGAAGTCATCGACTGCGGCACCGACAGCACGGACCCCGTCGACTTCCCCGACATCACCGCGGCGACCTGCATCCCCGTGCTCGACGGGCGCGCCGACCGCGCGATCCTCGTCTGCGGCACGGGAGCCGGCGCCATCATGGCCGCCAACGCCATCCACGGCATCCGCTGCGGTCTGGCCAACGAGCCATATTCCGCCCACCAGGCCGTCGAGCACGACGACGCCAACGCGATCGCGATGGGCGCCTGGCTGACACCACGCGCGTTCGTCGACGAGATCGTCGCGTCGTTCCTCGGCGCGACCTTCGACGACGACGACGACACCCGCCGCCGCGTCGCCAAGCTCAACGCCCTCGACGACCGGACGACGCCGCTCGTCCCCTGAACCCGACTCGCCCCTCGAGCCCCTGAACATTTCTGATCAAAGGAGATCCACCGTGACGAACACCGCACCCGCCACCCCGAGGACGTCCCTGCGCGGGTCGCCAGACCGGCTCAAGACCTCGATCGCCGCAGGCATCGGCACGAGCGTCGAGAACTACGACTTCATCGCCTACGGCACGGCCTCGGCCCTGTACTTCGGCGCCGTCTTCTTCCCCGAGAGCGACCGATTCATCGGCACGCTCCTCAGCTTCGCGACCCTCGCCGTCGGCTTCCTGATGAGGCCCCTAGGAGGCGCGGTGGGCGGATACTTCGCCGACCGGTTCGGTCGCAAGCCCGTCCTCGTCGCCGCGATGCTCGTCATGGGTGGCGCGACGTTCTTCATCGGTCTCCTGCCGACCTATGCCACCGTGGGCGTCCTAGCGCCGATCCTGCTCGTCATCATCCGGATGATCCAGGGCCTGGCCTTCGGAGCCGAGTGGGGCGGCGCCATCACGATGGCCTACGAGCACGCCCCGGCGAACCGTCGCGGCATGTACTCGGCGATCCCCCAGGCGGGCAACCCCCTCGGCATCGCCCTCGCCAGCGCGATGTTCGTCGTCAGCTCGGGCCTTGAGGGCGACTGGCAATGGCGCCTGCCGTTCCTGCTCAGCGCGGTGCTCGTGATCGTGGCCCTGATCGTCCGGTCACGCCTCAGCGAGAGCCCCGAGTTCGAGGCGGCCAAGGCCTCCGGCGAGACGGTGAAGAACCCGTTCCTCTCCGCGATCCGCAACGACTGGAAGAGCATCCTCCGAGTCGTGTCGCTCCGCATCGTCGAGTCCTTCACCTACTACTCGACCGCCACCTACCTGCTCAGCTACCTGACCGAGCGGCACCCGGACATCCGGCCCCTCGCCCTTGGCTCGATCACGGCGGCGAGCATCGTGGCGATCTTCGTCACCTTCGGCGCCGGAGCGCTGACCGACAAGATCGGCCGCAAACCGCTCTACATCGGCGGCAGCATCGCCGCGATGCTGTTCGCGTTCCCCATGTACCTCCTGACGAACGACGCGGTGCCGGCGCTGGTGATCCTGACCTTCATCATCGGCATCGGCGTCATCCACGCCACACTCACCGGGACGCAGGGCTCGCTCCTCACCGAGCAGTTCGGCACGTCGACGCGCACGTCGGGCGCCTCCCTCGGATACCAGATCGCCGCCTCCATCGGCGGGTTCGCGCCCTTCATCGCCGCTTTGATGGTCGGTCTGTTCGGCTGGCCCGGCGCCTCCCTCGTCGTACTGCTCGCCGCGACGATCGGCCTCGTCGGCATCCTCACCACCCGCGAGACCTGGGGCCGCCCCGAGCGCGAGCGCGTCGCGACCCTGCTCGCCGAGGAAGACCCCGAGCGCTAACACGCCGCACCCGGGACGACCCTCGATCTGAGTGAACTAAATCGCGCTAGGGATCGAGGGTCGTTTTGTGCTGACTCGGACATATCCCCTCTCGACGCTCAGACTCAGGGCGGGCTACACCTGGCCATCCAGCAACCTGCTAAAGCGACGTAAATCGTTGATCTACCTCACCGCACGTCTCGCAAACGTACGGTTGCGAGACGTCTCGTCGCCTTCGCCAGTCCGACCGATACTGGCGAGCATTTCGGCGGATCAGCGAGTCTCGTAACCATGTATCGCAAGCAGGCACCAGAATCAGCGTCATGAAGGTCGGCTACGAGACACTTTCGGCGCAGCCATGCGCTTGATCGGGTCTGCGCGGGTGTCGACGCGTCAGCAGGAGACCGATCGGCAGGAACAGGATCTCCTTGCCGCGCGAGTCCGGCGAGACGATCTGTACGTCGACCACGGAGTCTCGGGCGCTCGAGCTTCGAGGCCGGCGTTCGATCGGGCACTAAGCGCGCTGCATGACGGCGACACTCTCGTCGTGACGACCCTCGACCGGCTTGGTCGGTCCACGATCGACATGCTCGGGTTCGCCGAGCAGCTGCGCGGCCAGGGCGCCGGCCTTCGCGTTCTCAATCTCGGCGGCGGGGACGTGGATACCTCGACGCCGATGGGGTCGATGGTGTTCTCCGTCATGGCGGCGCTGGCTCAAATGGAGCTCGAGATCAAACGTGAACGAGTACGCGACTCCGTCTCGAAAAGACGCCGGGCCGGAAAAGACCTCGGCGGACGCCGAGCCGTCTTCACGGACAGTCAGATCGGCTCGGCGATCCAACTGCTTGAATCCGGCCAACAGGCATCTCAAGTAGCGAGAGATTTCGGGATGTCGCGTGCGACTCTCTACCGACGAATAGCAGCCCTAGGCACACCCACGCTGGCGACACCACCTCTGACAGAAGATCAGACGCAATCGCTCCCCCGCTGATGTAGACGAGAAATCCATGCGGATCCTGACGGCTGCAGACTTGGCCCTCCTGACCTATAGACATAGGCGGAAGGCGGGGCCGGCATCACGCACCCCTGCGTGGCGGCCCCACCATGAGGAACCAGGACCCGAATCCTGTACCCCGATACTTCGAGTGAAATCGTTCACCGATGTGCGCCATAAGGTACCCGTTCACGACAACACGTGTTGCGATTATTGCTCGACATCGAGCTGAGTAGGTGGGGTGCTCTTCACGTTCGGGCGAGAAGAGCACCCGGCCTCCAGACAACACCACCGTCGTTGGGCAGGCCGTCACTGGGTAGGTCAGGGATAGGGAGCCCTGAGGAGGCAGCCTTGGACGCTACTCCCCCGGACTTCTCGAACCCTCAGGCTCACACGAGACCACCTTGCTTTCTGGATACCGATGAGTATCAATGCGCTGACAGGCGACTTTTCATCCAGTGATCCAGAGGCTTTGAATTCATCTCTAAGCCCGGAATGCGCCGAGCTGCGATTTAGGCCATAGTGATTGCGGTAGAAGAATCACCCGCACAGCAGATAGAAGGATTGATATGGCTCAGAAGACTCTTGTCCAGCTCGTTGATGACATCGACGGAAGGCCCATCGCCGATGGCGAAGGACGAACAGTGACCTTCGCCCTGAATGGGGTCACCTACGAGATCGACCTCAGTGACGCACACGTCGAAGAACTGACCGAGAGCCTCTCCCCCTACCTCTCCGCCGGCCGCAAAACCGGTCGGAAGGCCACCACCTCCACATCGAGCACGAAGTCGGATCCCGCCGAACTGCAGAAGATCCGTGAGTGGGCCCGCGCCAACGGCCACGACGTGTCCGACCGAGGCCGCGTGTCCGGAACCATCCGAGACGCCTACAACGCCGCCCACTAACAGACCAGCAACATGCGGTGGCACCCGACAACGGAGTCGGGACGCACCGCAGCGAGCACCTACGAGAAGCCATCCCTGGAGTCCGTGCCGCACCCGTGCTTCGAAGGTGTCTAGCTGGCCATGCACAACGTCTACGAACATGCCAAGCCGACCCCGACGCGAGGCGTGTCATGGCAACCCTTGAACAGGGCCGCCGTTGCCATTGGGCGGCGTTCCCATCTACAAATGGATCTATAAATCTATAGACCCACGTCGGACTTGCACGACCAGGCCCCACCCCGCTCTACCTCGCGCCTACTCGACGTGAACGCTTCTGCGAGCCAGGACAGGCAGACACCTGACGGCGCTAGTCGAGCCACCTCCACGCCATGGCAGTCAGGTCTAAAACCCCGATGTTCCCCGCTGCGTTGTTTGCCGCGAGTGAGTAGACGGTTCGCCCGTCTTGGCGGTGCCCTTCTGCCCGAACATGCATGTGACCGTGGAAGAGCAGAGGGGCCGCTAGCTCATCCCACACACTCGTGACGAGCGCACGCGAGCGGCTCGAGGCCATGAGTCCCCGCGCGCTGAAGAGGCGGCGGTCGGGTAAGGCGATGATCTGATCCACAGCACGTGTTCCGTCGTCGACGGCCTCGTGGGTGAGCATGACGTCGACCTCGCCGCCGCCAAGTGCACGAACAGCATCGTCGTGAGTGGGCTCTTCCGCGGGCCACCAATTCGTGCCTTCGATCCGATTCTCCTGGTCCGGGGAAGCGGCACCTCCGAACGAGAGGAAGGTACGACGGCCGATAGTGAACCTGTAACCACGAGGCAGAAACAAAATGCCCTCAGCTCTGGGCAGAACGTAGGGCACGTCCGGGTAGAGGGTGAAACGTTTTTCCAGTTGACCCCAGTGGTCGTGGTTCCCGGGTGTCACCAGGATTCTCTCGATCCCGTTCTCAGCCATGGCTTTGACGAGGGTTTCGCGGTAGGCACCCCAGGGCCGGTTGGCCGTCAGATTGAAGTCGCCCAGGTGGAGAATCGTCCGGACGTCCGGGGCATGTCTACGGAGTCGGGTGAGAGCCGTCTTGGCCCAGAAGCCGCTGCTGTGCCAGTCGCCAGCGATTGCGACTCTGGTCTCGCCGGGGAGAGTTATGTCGTTCAAGATGCTGCGGCTCCTTTCCGTTCCACCGGAGGCGGCGGGGTGGGGGCAGGGCGACGTCGCCCCTGAGTAACAGGTTGAGGCCCAGTGAGGCGTTTCTTGCTGCGCGCACGTCGCTGATGGAGAGCCCTGGGCGCCCCACGCCGGCGCCGCTTCGGGGGCACATGCTCGGACTTGGCGGTCTTGATCGTCACCTTGTTGTCGTAGGCGTCATGGAGGAGGCTGACGTTGATCGCTGCGCATTGAAGTGCAAGCAAAATCGCGTTCGGCGTGGTTCCGAAGACTGAGCTGCCGTGACGGTTCAGGACACCCCGCCACATCTTGAGGTTAGAGTTCGCGCTTTCCACGGCCGTCCTCATCCCATAAATTTCGGCCCATCGTGTGGTTCCGAAGGGCAACGGTTGACGCTCCCGGGAACTCTCCTGCGGGTAGACCATGGTTGTTCCGCCACAGTCGCAGTCATGCGGCTTGCACTTGGTCTCGGGCTTTGTCCGCGCAAAGCGTCCGGAAGCAGCGTTGTTTGGGCATCTGAGCCGCCCCGAGCGGGCCGGTCCTTTCTGCTGCACGCTGCCGTCAGCTTTCACGGCCCCGTTGTTCATGAATGCGTACGACAGGCGTCTCTCGTACTTCTCGCGAAGTTCTCGTTTCTCGTCGTCTGTCATACCGATGGTGAAGTTCTTCAGTTGTCGCATCTCTCGGGGCAGCGCGGTGCTGAACAGGGTGCCATCGATCCAGATCGCCCTCTTGTCTCTGATGGGGTTCCGCTGACGTCGCTGGTTCGTGTGGAGGTCGTGGACGTACTTGATCCCCCGCTGGTCGAGTTGAAACGCCCAGTTGTCCGCCTTGCAGTAGCTGTAGCCGCGGTCAGAGGCTAGCCACTCGGCCTCGAATCCGTGGTGGAGCGAATCGATGAGTGCGAGGCCAGCTGCTGCCTTGTAGCTGCCGGCTGGTCGGAGGAGCATCCCTCGGATGAAATAGACGATCGTTTCGTAGCCCACGAATCCTGCGTCGACGAGCAGGTGAAGGTCGTAGCCGTTGAAGGCGTGCGTGTCGTGGTCTTCTGTCTGCGTTCGCCATCCGACTCGTGCGTCGGGGTCGACAGAGCACTGCAGCCTGCCGTCGTGGCCCTTCCTGGGCCACCCTGCTTTGGCTCTCACCTCGACGTCCTCCTTCTCGGGTTGTGGTGGTGAGTACTGATCATCCACAACCGGGTCTGGCTTTCTCGGTCCGTACATCCGCCTGGCTGATGTGGGGACGTCGGTGGAGTCGAGGGCTTGGACTTGGGCGGGCTGGAAGACGGGCGGGATGCTCGCCTCGACGATGCGGTTGCAGAACTGATCGAGGGTCAGCAAGCCGGTCGGTCGTGGGCGCACCTCGCCTGTCTGTGGGTCGACTCGGTGGTGACTGTCCTCGGGCTCGAGGAGTCGAACAAGGGCAGCGAGATTGGCCTCGAAGTGGTCGTTCGTTCCAGCGAAGTCGGCGAGGCCCACGAGCTGCCGCTCGGTGTGGGTCAATTCGAACGCGAATCGGGCGATGTTGGAGAGACTCCACGATTGTTTCGGCTTCTGGATCTTGAACGCCAGAGCGATGATCAGAAACGTGCGCAGCGACACGAGCCGCTTCTGACCCCGCCTGGACTCATCGAAAGCAAGGGCACCGGCGATGATGTCTGCTCGGTCGACGATGACTTTGGCCATGCTGAGTGCTTTTCGGTTCGTGTGCCTGGTCATGAGCGGCTGGTCTTTCTTAACCGGCCTGGCGGGACGGAAATCGGGCCCGCTCACAGTGCACCTCCGGCGAGGCGCGGATACTGCTGCTCCGGCGCCTCACGGGCAGTGAGGTATGGAGCGAGGTCACGAAGCGATTGCACATTGATGCCTGCGGCTTCCAGGAAGACGCCGAGGCGCACGTCCTCGTTCAGCACGGTGGCCATCCAGGTCGTTCGGAGCCGTGAGGGGTGGAGCCGCGGCAAATGGACCGGAACGTCGAGGATCTTCTTCAGCTTGGAAGTGACGTCTTTCTCGTTATCACGCACCTTGCCCACCAGGGGACCCTCGGGATTATCGCGGGCGATCTGCATGAGCGGTCTTGCGAACTCGCGGCGTACGGCCACGACCCTGGGGCTCGTGCCCTCGACCTTGACTGTCACATAGTCGCGGTGGGCTGTGAGGTGGTGCGCGTGCACTCGGGCAGCTTCTGGACCGCGAAGGCCGGCACCGAGAGACAGGTACAGGATTACGGCGAAGACCCGTTTGGCTCGCTCGGTCGGCTGCTCCTCCATGATGCGGAGGTAGCCCGCCACTTCGGTCGCCCGGTAGGGCGCTTTGATAGCCCGTCGAGCGAAAGCTTCGGGTCGAGGTGCCCAGAGTGCGTGCCGCGTCACCTTCGGCCCGATTCGACGCAGCATGGAACGGTGCTGAGCAGCTCGCATGTCACTAAGGCGCGCCAGATGATCTGAGACGTACCACTCGACAACGTCAGGGGTGAAGAGGTCTTCCAGTTCGAGGGACAACTTGTTGTCCACTGCCCACCGGAAGAAGTAGGAGACGGCAAGCATGGCGTTCATGGCCGCATGGGGAGTCTTCGGGCCGACTGCGCGGGCGCATCTCTCGATCTGCGGACGGTGGAGGTGATACCAGCCCGCTTCGTGAAAAACGGGCCGGTACAGCTCGATGACCTGCTCCGGCTCGTAGATCCACGTTCCACGGAGGATGAGGCGGTTGTGGCTCATGCAGGCACCCCCGCGGAACCATCGGCCGGAGGGAAACCCAGGCGCGTCGTTGATGGCGGTGCGACGGAAGCGCGACTCTTGGGCGGTGCGCTTCGGACCTGTCGTCGACGTGCGGCTGACTGCACGAGGTGAACGGATGAGATGGGCTTGTGGGTTCGGCGAAGAGAGGCTTGTCTACCGGCAGCAGCTGGGCTATCCTTGACACATCCTGGGCTATTGGATGCATTTTGGCTTCTGCTAGACGTGTTGGCGCACGTATCGGTAGGGGCCTTTTTTGCGCCGCCATGTAGGCGACTGTTCATTGAGCGGTGTGTTCCTTCTGGGCTAGTTGGTGGTCATTTTCCGGTAGGCAGCACGCTCGACGCGCTCGAGTTCACCCGCGCGCATGAGCTGACTGAGAAGCGTCCCAACCCGCTCGCGCTTTACGTCCGGCCGAGTGGCAGCGAGCTGCGTATAAATCTCAGCAATCGTTCTGGGTTGGGAGCCAACGAGCCGTCGAATGTGATCCGTCAGGCTTAGGTGCGCGAACGATGCGTGGCTCGTTGCGGCTGGGTTGCCGAAACTGTCCGCGAACTGCTGCTGAAGTTGAATCCACTTGACATCAGACGACGAACGGGCTCGGCTGTTTGCAAGCGACAGCTCCAGCTCGGCTCCAACGGTGAGTAGTTGCCCCACTGCGGAAGCCAACCCATCGAGCATCGAATCCTGCTCCTCAGTCGTCATTGCTTGCCTCCATACGTCAAGCATCGCCATCCGGACACCTTCCGCACAAGCGCCTAATTTCTCAACTGATTCGATCTGCGCTTTGTGTAGCACCCGGTAATGATCGACAACATCGCGCATGCCTTCAGCCGTAAGCGGATGCTGCAAAAAGCGTCCGACATCAGCACTTTTCAGCCACCGCACCCCCGCCATGGTCCGTTCAGCCGAGGCGCGACTCAAGCCAAACTGCTGCTCGATACAAATGAAAAAAGGGGCGTTTGACTGCGTTTCTCGTTGTTTTTGTTGCAGTTTCACGTGCTCATTGAGCCTCTTGACGAGGTAGCAGGCGGCGAAATTAGTAACAGCCCACTCATAAGGAACCTGCTGACGCCTAGGGGGCTCCCCGTAAACAGGCCATCGCAGGCCAAGATGGCCTCTTGGTAGATCCCGAGGAGCAACCTTGGGCAGGGTCTTGTTGGTCACCACGGTCCCAGCGTATCTGATTTCAAAACTGCGCCCTGACGCGTGCGAGGTCGGCCCATGAGGCCTAGTTCGCGACCTGGGCCTCGCCGACATGCAATCGAGCCCCCTATGGCACAGCCCGGGCAAGGCGCTTGTGGCACGACCAGCGCGTACCGATCGTCGGGGCAGATTCGGCGGTCTGACACAGAGGCCCATCGGTTACCGCCTCATGTAACGACTCGATGACAGAACTTCTAACAGACCGACCGGTCTGCAAGCATGACCGAACAAACACGTTTGGAACGGGGAGTTATGAAATCTACGTCACGAAACATCAGCGCGATCGCGATCACGGCCCTGGGTGCGAGCCTCCTCGTGGCCCTCGGCTCGCCGGCTAGCGCCGGTGAGCCAGACGACACCAAGAGCGGGCTCGTCGACACAGGCATTCCGGCCATCTCCACCGAGGCTCCGTCTAAGTCCGTCTCGAGCGTTCCGCTTCCGGAGAACGGCACAGGTATTCCGGCCGAGGCGTACGGGGAGATCGCTCGAGCGGAAGACGCTCTGGGCGCGGCCTTTAACGCTTCGGAGTGGCTCGAGTCGGAGCGCCACTTGATCCTGCACACCAACGCACCCGTCGATCAAGCGACCGTTGACGCCATTAGCGCAGCGGTCGCCACTGTGGACGTCGTCTTCGTCGAGAACGATTACAACCGTGCCGAGCTTTCGGACATGGCTTGGACTCTCGCCTCGTCGGGAACCTCCGTTGCTGGTCGGACCATCGTGTCGGCGGGACCGAACACAGACTCATCTGGGCTCTCCATCACTCTCGACGAGGCATCAGGTTCACCCAACGCACGACAGGCTCTTCCTGACGAAATCGATGGCGTTCCCGTGGAGATCGATCTTGCTCCGGCACCTGTCAGTACCAGCCGTGACTACGACCCTCAGCCGCCGCATTGGGGCGGGGCGAAGATGTCGCGGCCGAGCACGCCCGGTCGCCTAGTGTCGTGCACGACCGGGTTCGGCGTCGGGACGATGAGCGGGTCGACCGTACAAACGGAGATGATCACCGCGCACCACTGTGGCGCCGCAGGCACGACATGGCGGACGGGAAACTACAGCGACAGCCCGTTCCTAGGCACGATGCGCGATACGAAGGCACTCGGTGCCGACATTCAACGACTCAGTGGATCTTCGTTTCAGGGAGTCGTCTACACCGGGCCGAACGGTAGCAGCGCAGCCAGCTACGTCAATGGGGCCGTGCGACCCATTCTCGGAGACTCGTACTGCATCTCAGGAGCCCGTAGCGGTCTTGTCTGCCGCAACATAGTCACGAGCATGAACCAGAGCATCTGTTACCCGGCGGACCTCGTCTGCTACACCGGACAGGTCTACACGAACCAGGAAAGCCGCGTGCCAGCAGCCGGCCAAGGCGACTCCGGTGGACCCGCGTTCGCGACCTCCTCCGGGGCTAGTGCCGGCATCTACGCTTCCGGGATCATCAGCGGCATCTTCGGAAACAGCACCGTCTGCACCGCCGAACAAGACGGCAGACTCTGCAGCTTCCAGGTGATCCTCGCCCCGGTCAGCTCGTTCTTCGCGGACAACCCTGGCTACGGAATCCTCGCCAGCCAGCCAGGCTCCTAAACGGCCACAGCGCTAAAGCTACGAATCACGAAACCGGCGATCACAAGGAGCACGACAGCCAAGACAGCCCAGCCAAAGATGCGCCAACCGAGTCGTTTCATGACTCGACCATAGCCAATTAGCCCGTGCGTGCCGCCGACTCAACGTCGGCGGCACGCACTTCGCTTATCTCCGACTCAGGCCGACACGAGCCTGCAGCCCGCACCAAATGCAGTCACTCGCTAGCGACGTGGTCCGCGTTTGCAAGGCAGTACCGCGGATCTGCTTGTCAGCCGCGGCGTACCGTCCGCAGCCACGAAGAGGTTCCGAACGAGAACTCATGCGCGATGAGCACCCTGGTTCCGGTCGAATCTAACTGGTCGCTTCGGATGCCCCCGGCAGTCGCACCGACAACCTGCCCCATGGCCGTGGCGCTCGGTGGCTCAATAGCCTGCTCTCCATTTGCTCTGCATGCATTGCTGGCCGAGTCGTATTCACGCTAAGACGGTCAGTCTCGGCGAACAGGGGCGGAACGCACATGGATACTCGGGCTGAATACAACAGCTCGCGGGGCAGGAACTGCCACGTACGGCCGTGCTTCAGCACCTGCCTTGCGACCGTATGTCATGACGTAGCGGCCCTTGAACTCGTCGTCATGAACCAGCGGGTAGTAGCCCCTTAGCTCGTCTCGAATGAGAACTGCCAGTCCGTCCGCCGCGCCTTCGAGGACGAGCATGGTTCCGCCGAAGGGTGTCGGTCGAGTCGCGACGATGCGACCCCAGACGATGAGTTCACGAGCACCGAACCGCGCCGCCGTCGCGTCAGCCGCCTTAACGATGAGATCAGTGCCTCGACAAAAGCGACCTCCCGGCAAGGCCGCACGGTCAGGAATCTGCCCACGCAACGCGGCATCGAGAAACGCGGAAAGAGCATGTGGTTCCTCGACGTTCGTGGGCGGTGCCGTGCCGTCAAAGACCGACCGCCTCGTCTTCTCGCCGGACACCGCATCATCCGGCCGACGCCGCTCCGCCCGCCCGACGCTCGAGACTTCGTCCACGCAAAGCCGCCATTGCGTGGCTCGGGGACCACTCAGCGCGACGTACCCACGATCACCTGGCTCGTCCTCAGATCTCTTCGACCGCCGGTTGCACCCGCCGATGTGCGGTCCAGCAAAGTACGCAGCCACGAAGTTGCTGTTGAGGGCGCGAGCCTGTACGGGGCGCAGACACTCAACGCCCTCGGGTGATGCGCCCGCGCACCGCCACCCAGTCGTTGGCAGTCCCTCTCGCCGAACTTGAGTGATGTTAACGACCTCGCCTGCGGGGCTTAGAGCTTCGTCGTGCATCAGCAACCTCCCCTGCGTAGTCACCCCAGCATGACGCCCGCATACCCGCGGGACCAGCCATGCCCACTGCACGCACAGGACAGTAGCTGCCCGACTGCACCGCAATCATCGATTGAGCGGGCCTAACGGCAACATGCGTCCGACGGGCGAGCATATGTTGAGTGGCCTCTAGCGACGCGGGCCACGTCACGCGCAAGGCAGTTGCGTTTGAACCAAAATCGCCCAGAGGGGCGAACGAAAAAACACCCTACATCCGCATAAATAAAGGCGGTTCGCTTCCAAAAGACTGGAAGCGAACCGCCTAAAGGGCTGGATCAGCCTGTGGCGGTACCGGTGGGATTTGAACCCACGGTGGAGTCAACCCCCACACATGTTTTCGAGACATGATCCTTCGGCCGCTCGGACACGGTACCGAGAGCGAGTGTAATACACGACGGGGGCTGTGTCGAAATCGGGATCCGCGCCTCCTCGGCTCCGTGTGGGGGCACGGAGACATCGCGATCGTGATGTCAGTGGTCGGGCGTAGGTTCACCAGCATGACGCAGCGCACCTCCCTGGCCTTCCTCTCGGGCGTGGGCACGACCCTCGCCGCCGCCGGTGGCGTCTTCGCCCTGTACCGCCACTTCGCCGGTCAGCAGCGGGCCGCCGCCCACGATCTGACCGAGAAGCTGCCGGTGCACAGCGCCTGGTGGCGCTCGCGCTACGACAAGAAGGGGGCGCTGCTCTACGTCGCCCTCGGTGACTCGGCCGCCCAGGGCATCGGCGCCTCGAGCCCGGCCCGCGGCTACGTGGGGCGCCTGTCGGCCGGCATCCGTCGCACCACCCACTCGTCACTGCGCATGGTCAATCTCAGCGTCAGCGGGTCGACCACCTGGCTCTGCCGCAAAGACCAGCTGCCGAAGTTCGCCGACTACGAACCCGACATCGTCACCGTTGCCATCGGCGCCAACGACATCATCGACTACAAGGCCGAGTCGTTCGAGAAGAACATCCGGGCCATCTACAGCGCCCTGCCGAGCCACGCCATCGTCGCCGACCTGCCCGCGATGTGGCTGCCCGACCGCGAGAAGAAGGTCGCCGAGGCCAACCAGATCATCCGCCGCATCGCCGGCGAACTCGGGCTCACGGTCGCACCCCTCTACGAGACCACCCGCCGACAGGGGCTCCTCCGCACGTTCCGCAACTCGGCCGGCGACCTGTTCCACCCCAACGACCTCGGCTACCGCGTCTGGGCCTCCGCCTTCGAACCCGCCATCGCCGACCGCCTCATCCAGCTCGCCGCCGACCGCACCTGACCGGCCCTCCCGCGGCTCTCCACACCCCCACCGAGGAGGCGCGGTGACTGTCGGCGGCCACACCTAGGCTGTCCGCATGGCCCGCCCCGCATCTCCACCCTTCCGCTGCACCGAATGCGGGTGGACCTCCCTCAAGTGGGTCGGCCGCTGCGGTGAATGTCAGCGCTGGGGCACCGTCGTCGACGTCACCTCCACCCTCGTCAGCGCCCGCGGCACCGCACCCGTCAAGGTCGGCGCCGACCGCGCCGCCCGGCCCATCACCGAGGTCGAAGCCACCAGCGTCGCCTCGTGGCCCAGCGGCATCGACGAGTTCGACCGCGTGCTCGGCGGCGGCATCGTGCCCGGCGCCGCCATCCTGCTCAGCGGCGAACCCGGCGTCGGCAAGTCGACCCTCCTGCTCGAAGTCGCCTCCCGCGCCGCCGCCACCGGCGCCCGCGTGCTCTACGTCACCGCCGAAGAGAGCGCCTCGCAGGTCCGGCTCCGCGCCGAACGCACCAACGCCCTCCATCCCAACCTCTACCTCGCCGCCGAGGTCGACCTCGCCGTGATCCTCGGCCAGATCGAGCAGGTCGACCCGCAGCTCGTCATCGTCGACTCCGTCCAGACGGTCTCGTCGTCCACCCTCGACGGCATCGCCGGCGGCACCTCGCAGGTGCGCGAAGTCGCCTCGACCCTCATCCGCGTCAGCAAAGACCGCAACCTGCCCGTGCTGCTGGTGGGGCACGTGACGAAAGACGGCACGATCGCCGGCCCGCGCCTCCTCGAGCACCTCGTCGACGTCGTCTGCCAGTTCGAAGGCGACCGTCAGACCTCGCTGCGCTTCATCCGCGCCCACAAGAACCGCTTCGGCCCCACCGACGAGGTCGGCTGCTTCGAGATGACCGGCGACGGCATCGCCGAGGTCGCCGACCCCAGCGGCCTCTTCATGTCACGCACCGGCGCCCCCGTCAGCGGCACCTGCATCACCGTCGCCATGGAGGGCCGCCGCGCCCTGCCCGTCGAGGTCCAGGCGCTCATCGTCGCCAGCTCGGCACCGCAGCCCCGCCGCGTCGTCAACGGCGTCGACTCGTCGCGCGTCGCCATGCTGCTCGCCGTGCTCGAACGCCGCGCCGGCATCCGCCTCGGCGACGCCGACGTCTACGTCTCGACCGTCGGCGGCATCAAGCTCACCGAACCCGGCGCCGACCTCGCCATCGCGCTCGCCCTCGCCAGCGCCAGCCGCGACGTGTCGTTCCCCCACACCATGGCCGCCATCGGCGAGATCAGCCTCGCCGGCGAGATCCGACCCGCCTCCTCCGCCACCCAGCGCACCGCCGAAGCCCGCCGCCTCGGGTTCACGCACCTCGTCGACTCCGACGCCACGCACCTCCGCGAGGCCCTCCGCCGTGCCTTCAGCATCGGCAGCAGCCCCCGCGAACGCGAACTCGACGCCGCCTTCTGACCCGTCGGCCCGACGCACGGCGACGCCCGCGAAAGGGACGGTTCGAGCCCGGGCCCGAGCCCCGAACGGCCGCGAGCGGCCGAACGCGATGGCGCGAGCAGCCGCGGCGCCCGACAGCCGCAGCCGTCGACAGCCTCTACCGCAGCGCCTTCAGCAGGTCCTCCGGCGTCGCGGCCATCGTGTGCGGCCCCGCGATGTCGAAGAACACCTGCTCGAGCACGTCGAGATGCACCTCGAGGAAGGCCCGCAGCGCGGCGGCGTCGTACAGCATCACCTGACGGTTCGTGTCGTTCGGCACCATCGCGGCGTACGCCTCGTCCGACGAGAACAGCAGCAGGATCCGCTTCTCCGTGTTCTCGCGCCCGAACACCCGCACCTGCTCCGTCGCGCCGAACGCGACGCCGTCGGCCCCCTCGGCGACCAGCTTCGGCACCACCACCACGTCATGGCGCAGGGCGAAGGCCACCCCGGCGACGTCCTGCTCGGCCAGGGCCTGCTCGAGTTGCTCGGAACGGTAGGAGGATTCGCTCATGGCTCAGTTCAGGATCATCGGGGCGGCGTCGGCGGACGTGATGTCGCCGACGAAGACGGACAGGCGGTAGGTGGCACCCGCGGCCGGCACGGCGTCACGCGATTCGCTGTCGCAGGTGTCGGGCGACGAACGCGTGCGATCCCAGGCGATCGCCGGGGTCTCGAGGGTCTGACCGGCGGTGAGGGTGACGTCCTGGTCGGTGCCGTTCACCTGGCAGTCCTTCGACGACCAGTACTGCTCCTCGCCGCTCGACACGACCAGGCGCTGCTGGTTCGACCCGAGGTCGATGACGCAGTCCGAGTCGCCGGTGTTCGTGATCGACATGGCCATCTGCGGCAGCTCGGTGGGCGCGTAGGACTCCTTGTCGAGGATCGCCGCGAGGGCGATGTCACCGGGGTCGCAGGCCGTCCCGTCGGCGGTCGACGCGCCGGCGGTGGGCTCGGCGGTCGCGTCGGCGGCGGGTGCGGTCTCGGCGGCCGCCGGCTCCGTCGCCGTGTCGGCGGGGGCCTCGTCGGCCGGCGGAGCACTCGACGTCGGCGCCGTGCCCGGCTCGCCGCTGCTCGACCCGGGTCGCACGACGATCAGCACGATGATGACGATCACGGCGATCAGCCCGAGGGCCACCACGGCTCGTCGGCGCCAGTACACCGAAGGCGGTTGCGGCCCCGTCGGATTCGTGAACGTCGACATGCGCCCAAGCTAACCGCAGGTCAGCCCGCGATCCCGGCACGCGGACGGCGTGTGGGCTGAGAATCGGCCCAGCAGTCGCGGCCTCAGGCCGAGAGCGGCGGCAGCGCCTTGAGCATGCGCGAGTTCCCCAGCGTGTTCGGCTTCACACGCGCCAGGTCGAGGAACTCCGCCACGCCCTCATCAGTCGATCGCACGAGCTCGCCGTACACGTCGGGCGGCACGAGCCCCTCGTCGCCCACGTTGAGGTACCCGTGCTTCTCGAAGAAGTCGACCTCGAACGTGAGGCAGAACAGGCGGCCGATCTCGAGGCGGCGCGCGGCGCCTTCGAGGGCCTCGAGGAGGCGGTGGCCGACACCGCGACGGATCCAGGCGGCATCGAGAGCGAGGGTCCGCACCTCGGCCAGATCGTCCCACATGACGTGCAGCGCGCCGCAGCCGATGGGGGTGCCGTCGGGGCCGACGGCGATCTGGAACTCCTGCACGTCGCCGTAGAGCGTCACGAGGTCCTTGCCGAGCAGGATCCGCTTCTGCACGAAGGGCTCGCAGAGCCGCTGGATGTGCGGCACGTCGCTGACGACGGCATCGCGGACGGTGATGCCGAACTGGTCCGCTGTGGTCATCGGGCCAGCCTACTCAGGCCGACCCGCGCCTCCTCGGCTGCGGACACGCCGAAGGGCGGCCCGGCCGGAGCCGGACCGCCCTCGCGGTG